>Ga0315278_10000160_pt1 | contig 60740 bp, 56 predicted proteins | sample YL17G06_0_MG_FD_203880 | JGI IMG/M metagenome (GOLD analysis project Ga0315278, IMG submission 203880) | Sediment microbial communities from Yellowstone Lake, YNP, Wyoming, USA - YL17G06_0 | ecosystem: Environmental > Aquatic > Freshwater > Lake > Sediment | place: USA: Wyoming | collected... | reverse complement strand
GAGCCATGTTTAAAACTGCCGGCGCCATGTTTAAGTCTGCCGGCGCCATGTTTAAAACTGCCGGGGCCATGTTTAAGTCTGCCGGCGTCATGTTTAAAACTGCCGGGACCATGTTTAAGTCTGCCGACGTCGTGTTTATAAGTGCCGGCGCCATGTTTTCTTGTGCCGGCGTCGGGTGTCAGGGAGTAGGGGGTCATTGGTCATTGGTCATTAACAATTGGCAATTAACAATTATCCCTTTTCATTGTCCTTAAAAGTAAAAAATTTGCCTCTCCCCTTCTCCTTCTTATTATCAGCGCAATAGTTCCCCCGCGCACGGACAAAAAAAACTGCTCACAGGTCCACGGATTACACGGATTAACACAGATTTTTCTTCTCCTCTCCCCCTCTTAACTTCTTACCCTCTTACCTTCTATCTTTTCGTCATCATTCATCATTCATCTGTATTGGTGGAGGAAAAAATGGGGAGTATCGGAACTATTGCTCTTGAATTTCGTTCTTATTTAAGATAAGATTAAAGAATCACTCTTATAAGGAGAATCGACATGGACGTAGTAAGAAAAAGTATCGGTGTGTTGATCATTATTTTTATAGGTATCCCGGTCCTGTTCGGCGTGATATGGGCCGTGGGCGTCACCAGGGCGGTGGTTTCACCGGAATTTCTATCCGACCTTCCGCAAGAGATCATTCAGAAGATTCCCGCGATGATCGATGAAGTACTGGCGGAAGTTGACAGGGAAGATATGGTGACCGACCCAAACGAACGGGCATGGGTCAAAGCCGTGGCCACCGCAAAAACATCCCCCAGGGAACTGCTGGGGCAAATCGGACTCACGGATTGGATGCAAAATGAGCTGTCGGTAAAGTTCCAACAAATGGGGAAAATGCTCAGGGGAGAAATCCCTCTTGAACCCATGACGCTGAACCTTCGCCCGCTAAAAACGGCGCTGCGCCATGAGGCCATTAAAGTGTACCTGGTGGACCTGCTGAAAAACTTGCCGCCCTGCGACGAAACCCAGAAAGAAGAATGGGCCGCGGCGGCAGCGAATCCCAGGCCCCTGGAAGATCTACCGGCCTGCAGACCCGCTGAACTGGACCTCGAAACCTCGGCCCTGGCCATCAATTTTGTGCGCGAACACGAAATCGAAGAAATCCCGGATGAAGTCAATATCTTTAAAACCAACCATCGATTTCACAGGGGACTCGATATAATGCACAGCGTCACGGCCGTCACCTACCTACTTTTCCTCATCCCGGCTTTCTTCATCTTGTTGGCGGCGTTGATCGGGGGGACGGGCAAGAGCGGCATCCTTCGCTGGATGGCTGTACCGACTTTTATCGGCGGTGTTTCCGCTTATGCGCTCTCCTCCGTGGTTAAACATGCGATACCCTGGAGCCTGGCGTTAGAGCCTGAGGCGCGATTATATGCACATGGGCATGCGATCACACAGTTTGAGCATCTGGTGGCGACAAAAGCGGCCGGCATCTGGGACCTGGTGATAGGACATATTCTTAAAGGCGTCAACTCGACGGCGGGTATTGTCTGCGTCGTGGCTATAGTACTCTATGCCCTCTCATATCTTGTAATCAGCGAATCTCATTCGCAGCAACCGCAGCAGCCGCAGCAGCCGCAGCCGCCGGCGCCCCAAACACCCGTAAAACCCGAAGAGAAAACCGAACAATAACCCTGCGGTATCGGACAGCAAATTGGTAGGGAACAGGCAATGCCTGTTCCTTATCCCGGACGAGTTTGTAAAAAACAAGCCCACGAATTACTCGAATTTTCACGAATGTTTTTTTCATCATTCATCATTCATCATTCACCAATTAGAGTTTTGGTCATTGGAAGTTGTTTCGAATTTCGAATTTCGAATTTCGGATTTCGGATTTTTGTCCAAAACACTTGAAAATAAAAATCAAATTAAATATAATTCAAATGCTGGAACCCCCTGGAATACAATGGTGAAAGCAAAGATAATACTTCCTATTTATTTGTCGCCGTGAGCCGGGTTACCGGATAGGCGGCAGCTTAGAAGGAGGAGACTTCAATGGAAAAACCGTACGAAGAAATAAAATTTCAAGATAAAATCATTGCGATTATTTTAAGGGCTGATTTTCATGCCAATGAGACTCGATTCTTCAGCCCATCGGAATTTTCCCAGCAATTGGGATTCTTACCCCACCCGGAAGGCCATGTCATTCCCGCCCATTTTCATAAAAAAGTCCAGCGGGAGATTGCCTTAACCCAGGAGGTATTATTCCTCCGCAAAGGGAAAGTGGAAGTGAATTTTTATTCAATTGAGAAAGAATATATCACCTCCCGCGTACTGGACGCCGGCGACGTTGTCTTTCTCTGCAGCGGCGGCCATGGCTTTAAAATCCTGGAAGATGCGGAAATGATCGAAGTGAAACAGGGCCCCTACTCGGGCAAAGACGGCGACAAAGTGACCTTTGAAGGAATTGAGAATGATCCCGGTAAATGAACCTCTTATCGGGGAAAAAGAACATATCTACGTCGGGGAATGCCTGGATACGGGCTGGATTTCGTCGGGGGGACGGTTTATTACGGAATTCGAGAACAATTTCGCCCACTACTGCGGGAGAAAATTCGGTATTGCGGTGAATAACGGCTCCAATGCCCTGATCGCCGCCTTACGTGCGCTGGAATTGCCGGCCGGCAGCGAAGTGATTATTCCTTCTTTTACCATTATTTCCTGCGCCCTGGCCTGCTTATATAACGGTCTGGTTCCTGTTTTCATAGACTCCGAACCGGAAACCGGGAACATGGACCCGCGCCTTATCGAAGAGAAAATTACGGGACGCACTAAAGCCCTGATGGTGGTTCATATTTACGGCCACCCGGTGGATATGGACAGTATCCTGCAAATCGCCGAGAAATACAATCTCCGCATCGTGGAAGACTTCGCCGAAGCCATCGGCGCGGAATACAAAGGCAAACGCTGCGGCGGCTTCGGCGATATAAGCTGCGCCAGTTTCTACGCCAATAAAACCATTACCACCGGCGAAGGGGGGATGTGTGTAACGGATTCCCCTGTTCTTTCGGAAAAAATGAAAGGCATCCGCAATCTTTGTTTCCTTCCCCAGCAGCGGTTCCTCCATGAAGAATTGGGTTATAATTTCCGCATGACCAATATCCAGGCCGCCATCGGCCTGGCCCAACTGGAAAGGATCGACGAACACGTCAAGAAAAAAATAGCAATCGCCCACACTTACCGCCGTCTGCTGAAAGAACTGGAAGAAAAAGAATTCCTGGCCTTACCAATGGAAAAACCGTGGGCCAAAAATATCTTCTGGATGTTCGGGGTGGTGTTAAATAAGAAACGGGGCGTTAAAGCGCTGGAAATTCAAAAACGGTTGGAAGAAAAAGGCATTCAAACCCGCTCTTTCTTTTTTCCCATGCACCTTCAACCCGTGTTTCAAGCCATGCCCTGGTATAAGAAAGAACGGTTGGAGGTTTCCGAAGACCTTTTCGATTACGGGTTTTACCTGCCTTCGGGATTGACGCTGACGGAAGAAAATATGCAAGAGGCGGCCGCTGCTTTAAAGGAGATACTTAATGGTATTTGACAAGCAATATTCGAACCTGTATGACCGGTTTTACCGGGACAAAGATTATTCCCTGGAATGCGATTTAATCGAGGCGGTCTTTAAACGTTATCAAACTAAACCCCGGACTATCCTGGACCTTGGCTGCGGCACGGGTACTCATGCGGTGATTTTAACCAAAAGGGGATACGCGGTAACAGGCGTGGACCGCTCCCTGCACATGCTGGAAACGGCAAAAGAGAAAGCGCGGGCGCATAAGGTGGATATATCTTTTATTCAACAGGACATCAGCGCGTTGACGCCGGAGCTGCTGAAAGGAGAGCAATTTGATGCGGTTATTTCAATGTTTGCGGTGATTGGGTATTTGACGGAGAACGATCAATTGGCAAGAACGTTTCATAATATCCGGGAATTTTTGAAACCTGGGGGCGTATTTTTGTTCGATTGTTGGTATGGACCGGCGGTATTGAGTCAGCGGCCGGAATCGCGGATTCATTCTTATAATGTCGGCATTACTCGCCATGCACTGCGGCTGGTGACGCCGGAATTGGATACGCCGCGGCATGTGGCGAGTATTCATTACCAGGTATTGGAAATAAAGGGAGACCAGATCCTTAGTAATATTTTGGAAACGCACCGGATGCGCTATTTATTCCCCATGGAAACAAAGTATTTTCTTGAGACAGCGGGGTTTACGGACATCGGGCTTTATCCCTTTGAGGATATGGAGCGGGAATTAACTTCCAATGATTGGAACATGCTGGTAACGGCTGTGAATATAGCCGCGAAGAACGCGAAGAACCGCGAATGAAAAACAAAATAGCCACAAAGGCACGAAGGCACGAAGGGGCACAAAGGGCTTTATATAAAAAAATCTTGGTGTATCTTGGTGTCTTGGTGTCTTGGTGGCTATTTTTATAATTCTTAATTGTCAATTGTCAATTGTTAATTGCTAACTCTTATTATGATAATTATTGAAGCAGGAAAACCGAATCGAAGGCTGTTAAAAGACCTCTGGAATTACCGGGAGCTTTTTGTATTTTTATCCTGGCGGGATATCCTGGTGCGCTACAAGCAGACCGCCATCGGTATGCTGTGGGGCGTCATCCGGCCCCTGTTGACCATGATCGTCTTTACCGTCATATTCGGTAAAATTGCGAAACTTCCCTCCGAAGGCATTCCTTATCCTATCATGGTATTTACCGCCATGCTGCCGTGGCAATTGTTTGCCGCGTCCTTCAGCGAAAGCAGCAATAGTCTCATCGGCAATGTTAATTTAATAGCGAAAATTTATTTCCCCAGGCTTATTATACCCGTATCTTCCATTATCGTGAACGTGGTGGATTTTTTGATTTCTTTCGTTCTTTTAGTGATACTCATGCTCTTCTATGGAACTATCCCGGACTGGCGAATCATCGCCCTGCCGCTGCCGCTGCTCTTTGTTTTCCTCCTGTCCCTGGGCCTGGGCTTGTGGTTTTCCGCGTTGAATGTAAAGTACCGGGACTTCAGGTATGTGATTCCGTTCGTTGTCCAGTTCGGATTGTATGTGTCGCCGGTGGGGTTCAGCAGCACGGTGGTTCCCGCCCAATGGCGCTTTTTGTATTCGTTGAACCCCATGGTGGGCATTATCGACGGGTTCCGCTGGTGCTTACTCAAAGGGCAAACCGCCCTTTATGTACCCGGCCTCCTGGTTTCGATAGTCCTGGTGCTGGTGATACTGGCGTCGGGGTTCCTCTATTTCAGGAAAACGGAGATGACCTTTGCGGATGTTATATGACGATTGCCTCCGGCGGCCAGGAACCTTTTTGAAAAAAGGTTCCTGGACCTCCAAAAACTTTTGATCATGACAGCAATTATTAAAACCGAAAACCTCGGCAAAAAATACGTCCTTCGCCACCAACAAGCGGCCGGATACCAGACCCTCCGTGAATCCATCTACTCCGGCCTAAATAACTTAAAAGGGAAACTATCGGGCAAACCCCCATCGTTCCAATCCAAAGAAGAATTCTGGGCGCTGAAAGACGTCTCCTTCGAAGTAGAACCCGGGGAAAAACTGGGCATCATCGGTAGAAACGGCGCCGGGAAATCCACCCTCCTGAAACTCCTCAGCCGTATCACCATCCCCTCGGAAGGGAAAATATCCCTCAACGGCAGGGTCGCCAGCCTCCTGGAAGTCGGAACCGGCTTCCACCCCGAACTGACAGGCCGCGAAAATATCTTTTTAAACGGCTCGGTCATGGGCATGAAACGCGCGGAAATTAAAAAGAAATTCGACGAAATCACCGCCTTTGCCGAAGTGGAAAAATTCCTGGATACCCCGGTGAAACGTTTCTCCTCCGGGATGTATGTCCGCCTCGCTTTCTCCGTGGCCGCCCACCTGGAACCGGAAATCCTCCTGGTAGACGAAGTCCTGGCCGTGGGGGACGCGGAGTTCCAGAAAAAATGCCTGGGCAAAATGGGCGATATCGCCAACAAAGGAAGAACCGTCCTGTTCGTCAGCCATAATATGGGCGCTATTAAAAGACTCTGCAACCGCTCCATCGTCATCGACAACGGACGAATCATCCTGGACGATAACTCGGATACGGCCGTCGATACCTACTTATCCCGATTCCTGCAAGCCGAACCGGGCGCCGGGTTCAAATCCAAACGCCCCGAAGAAACCCGGAACGGGTTCCTGGATATCTATTTTATGAACGAAATCGGCAGAACCGATACGGTATTATCCGGCGCACCCCTGGAAATCCATCTCAAATTTAAAGTGGAAGAACAAAACCGGATGTTCGATTGGGGCATCGGCGTCTACGATGAAATAGGCAATGCCTTATTCCACTTCGGAAGCTTATACTCGAGAAAAGAGAAAACCCCCCTGCCGAAAGAGGGGAACATTATTTGCAAAATTCCCCGGCTGCCCCTGCCCGAAGGACGATACCGTTTTAACTTTTCCATGCACAAAGACGGGCATTACCTGGAACATTTAGTCGGGGCCGCTTATTTATATGTGGAAAAAGGGGATTTTTTCGGGACGGGCAATATCCCCACATCATCCACGGCAAAAGTTTTACTGGACCATTGGTGGGAAATAAAGGAGGAACATCATGGAGACGCATGAACTGCTGGAACTCATCAAAACCCGGCGCAGTATTCGTAAATTCACCTCGCTGCCCGTACCGGACCAGGTTATCCACGACGCCCTGGAAGCCGGCGCCTGGGCGCCTTCGGCCTGCAACCAAACCCCGGTCCGCTATGTTGTTCTCAAAGATAAACCCGACCTGCGCATTTTAAATAAAGTGAAATTAAACATCATCAACCCCCAGGCAGCCATACTGGTAGTTTTAGACCTTGGCGGCGAATATTACCGGAAATGGCATCAGCATCTTCATACCAAACAGAATCCCATCCTGGACGTCGGGGCCGCCATCCAAAATATGGCGTTGGTCATCGAAGCCCACGGACTGGCGTCCTGCTGGGCCAGCTTTTCGCCGTACATCGATTTCAATGATTATGAAAGTTTGTACAGGCGGTTTCGCCTGCCCCCCACCTGCCGTATTACCAGCGCCTTGTTCCTGGGCTACCCGGACCAACAAATCGATATCCACCGGTACAAACATCACCACAAAATCATCGATAGGGGCCCGGTGGAGAATTATCTCATGGAGCTGCCGCCCCGCATCCTGCTGGTGGGCGCACACCCGGAAGATTTCGATAACCTCGGCAGCCAGGCCATGACCAACGGTATGAAACATCTCATCCGACATAAATACCCCGGCGCCCAATACGCCGCCCTGGAATACCCCTGGGCAAATCCATGGAAATTCTTCCCCTCCTGCCAAACGATGGATAATATGCCCGGCGGACAGTTGAAACGTTTCCTGGAGGAAGTAAAATACCTGGTGCAAACAGGGAAACTTCTGCGTGATGAGCGTGAAATTACAGGTACGGGATCCCTGGTTTACCGTTTGAAAAAGTGGCTGAAATTGGCCATCGGTATTCTGAAAAAGTCTCCGTATAAGCCATCGTTCCCCCAGTACAACAGCGGGTTAAACGATCCGTTAACCATCGGCATATGTCCCCCGCTGCCGGATATACCCGAGGGCGGCATGAAAGGTAAAGACGGTTGGTTGGAAGCAAGTTTTTCACGTTTCCCGCGCATGCTGCGGCGTCAGATACCTTCATTCCTGGTCAAACGGTTCCCCGGGCCGGCCATGCTTTTATTCCGGTATCAATTCCGCTATGTTCAGCCCGCCTATTTAAGCCGTTTATCTTTCCTGGCCTGGGCGGACACTATATTTTTTGACGGCGACGGGCTTTTTTCCGACGCTTACGCCTGGTCGCGGGACCTACTGCTTCGCTTCATGGCCGAATGCCTGGCCGCCAAACGGTTGGGGGCAAAGGTATACGTGGTTAACCAGTCGGTCAGCATTGCAATTCCCTGGATAAAAGAAATCATCGCCCATGTCTATAATGAAATGGATGGGATCGCTGCCAGGGAACCCGTTACCAGGGGAAAACTGATGGAGATGGGGGTGCGGCCGGAAATTATTTTCGAGGGAGCGGACGCCGCGACGTGGGCCGATTACCACGTGGACGACTTATATGACGACGAATCGCTGGCCGCGACCGCGAAGAAATGCGAGGGCGGTATTGCCCTTTTTATTCGCGGCGATTTAAAAGAAGACGTGCGCATGTGGGCCGAGGTGGTTAAAGAACTGGCGCAGCGCTGTCAGCGGCCCGTGGTATATATTGCTTCGTCCCGCGATGACGACATGGCTTTTGCCCGGGCCATCGCGGAACTCTCGCCCCTCCGGGTGTTGGAGAATATCGGTGGTTACCGCCGGGCTTTCTTTTTATTACAAAAAATGCATTTCGTTATCAGTTCCCGTTACCATCCCATTTATTTTTCCATCATGGCCGGGGCGCCTTTCGCGGCCATCCGGGGGAATACGTTTAAGAATGAAGGTTTGCTGAAGTTAATCGAATACCCGCTTCCTGTTATCGATGAAGGTGAAACTTACAAGAACCGGGTGCTGGAGCAGGCGGAGTATATAATCGCGCATCACGATGAATTGAAAGATCATATACGGAAGCATAAAGAGATATTGCGGGTGAAAGCGGAAGTAAACATCGATATTGCCCAAAAGGTCAATGAATATTCTTTTTGGGCGTCGCAATTGAAAAAGAGTCGTTCATAAGGTTCATAAGGTAGGATAAATGTTAAAAAGACTTATACAGGGATTCCTGGGAAAATTTGGTTTTAAATTGGCGCGTATTGAAAATGAAAATCGTTATTATATCGATGCGAAAGCGACTATCCAATCTGCGCGGGAGAATAACCTGGGGGTCCGGGAATACCTGGAACGGTTGTGGAACCAGGAAGGGAGTACGGAGTTTGTCATTGGGGAGATGAAAAAGAGTTCCTGTTTTAACGGCTGCGCCCGTGTATGTGAAATCGGTCCGGGGGCCGGCCGTTATCTTGAGTTAGTTGTTAAGTATGCCGCCCCGCGGCAATACGATATTTATGAAATCGCGGCGGATTGGGCGGAATGGTTGGCCAGTACCTACGCGCCGGCGGCGACCCGCCAGGAGGCAGACGGGAGCACCTTAAAACATACCCCGGATAGTTCCTGTCAATTGGTTCATGCGCACGGTGTTTTTGTTTACTTGAGTTTACTCAACTCTTATGAATATTTTTCTGAAATGATCCGGGTATGTTCGCCCGGGGGGTATATCGTATTCGATTTTTTCTCAGACGCGCATTTCGATTTAAAAATGATTGAACATTGGCTGCAATTTCCTGAACGTTACCCGGTTATCCTGGAGAGGAAAAAGATTTTAGAATTTTTTAGCAGTCATGGGTTTCAGTTGGTTCATGAATTTGAGAATAAATACGGGCACAGTTTTTCCAATTATGTCATTTTCAAAAAACAAGGATAGTATTTTTATGAACCTGGTATCGATCGTTATCCCTGTATTTAACCGCGAATCCCTGATTGAGCGGACCATTGAGAATCTTTTACTCCAGACCTATCCGCATTTTGAAATAATCGCGGTGGATGATGCTTCCACCGATAATAGTTATCGCATACTGCAAGCCCTGGCGGAAAAGGACCGGCGGATCAGGTGTTTTCAAAATAGGGTAAATAGCGGTGCGCAGGCGGCAAGGAATGTGGGTATTAAGGAGGCGCGGGGCGAGTGGATCGCTTTCCAGGATTCGGATGACTTATGGGTCCCGGGGAAACTGGAACGGCAAATGGCGGAACTGGAAAAAGTGGGTTTTGATCTTATGACACTTGTGCATTCGGATTGTGTGGTGCATTATCACGGCAAGAAGAAAAAAGTCCTTTGGGCGTTTCCCGAAACGCAGGGGGAGGGGGCGTTCAAGCAATTGTTGCTTCGTTCCACGGTATTGTTTCCTGCTATTTTGACATCGAAAAAGGCGTTGGAGGGGATTGGGTATCTGGATGAGCAAGTTCCTTCGTACCAGGAGTGGGACACGGCGCTTCGTTTGGCGAAGTGTTGCAGGTTTATACATATCCGGGAGCCGTTGTTTATTTACAATATTCACCCCGGTTTAACGATATCGAAAGACGGTGAACGGGCGGATGCGGGGTACCGGTATGTGATGGATAAGTTTCGCGGGGAGATATTGGCAAATTGTGGGGAAGAGGGGTGGCGTAATCACCTGGGTAATTTATGGAGTAATGCGTTAAGCGCAGGTTTATGGGAGAAGGCCGACGTTTACCTGGGGCGGTTGGGTTTGAGCGACGGCGAGATATTGGATACATACCGGGAGAAAGTGTATTATTTCCTGCAAAACAGGTTCTGGGGTAATGCCGGGTATTTATTACAGCGTATGGGGCAAAAAAAGTATTTACCGGGTATGGGGAAAATAGAATTAGGGATTCTCCGGCTTCTAGCGAAACTTCACATTAATCCCCGGTTGTTCCATGCGGTGGGACGCAGACTAACAGCCCTGAAAAAATAAATAAAAGTTTTAGGGGGTGTCGGGACCCTTTTTCAAAAGGGTCCTGACCCGCCGGAGGCAAAAGAAAAGTTATGTCATTGAAAAAAATTGCCGTTTGTATCGATAGTTACAATATCGATTACAGTCCTTGCATTATCAACTTATTGGATTGTTTGGCGGATGGGTTTGAGATAGACCTGTTTTTGCGGAATGTATTTTTAAGTAAGAGTCATGTTTTAGCCAGAGAAAGCATTCATATTTACCGGGTAAGAGAGGATTTTTCTATTTCATATTTTTGGAAATCCGGGAAGCAGAAGTTGAAAGAGATCATCAAGATGCTGCTGCTGAGAAAGAACGCGGGGTTGGGGAAACGCGCCGGGAATGTGGGCCTTTCCGTGAAGAAAACGCGGAAGCAGGTGGAAATATTCGATTATTACCGGCATATATGTATGGACCCCCATGGTTTTTTGTTATGTAAGGAATTGTTTCCCGGTTCGCGGCCCATTTATTACAGCCTGGAGTTGTATTTGAAGGACGATTACCTGGATACATATTATCCCCCGCGTTTGATGCGGGAGCTTAACCGGCTGATGGACCGCGAGCGCACCATGAGCGACGATATCGGGGCGTTGATTATCCAATCGAAGGAAAAGGAGGAATTGTTTAAGAAAGATTACGGTCTGCCTGAGGACCTACCGGTTTTTATTTTGCCGGTGACGTACACGGGGGAAGCGGTGAAAGGGAAATCCAATTATTTGCGGGAAATGTACGGGATTGCCGAAGACCGGCGGATTGCCATTCACCTGGGGGGTATGAACGATTGGTTTTCTTGTATTGAGATTGCCGAGGTATTTTCGCGGATGCCGGGATGGGTTTTGTTTTTCCAGGGGAATCACAGTAAAGACTATTTAAAGCGATTCGACCGGGTGATCCATGGTGAGAAAGCGAAGAATATAATCGTTTCCCGGACTTTTTACGATCAGTTAGACAGCCTGGACCGGGTTATGATGTCGGCGGACCTGGGGATTGCCTGGTATAATAATATATCGAAGAACTTTGCCAATACGGGGCGATCGTCGGGGAAGATCGCCGCTTATATGCGTTTCGGGTTGCCCACGCTCGCTAAGAAATATCCCAGCATGGTGGATGCGATCGAAAACCCGGGCTGTGGGCTTTGTGTGGATGAGTATCATGAGATCGAGGAGGCGGTAAAGAAAATCGAAGGGAACGTTAAGTTTTTCTCTGAGAATGCGTTCCGTGAATATGAGAAAACTTATTGGTTTGAAAAGTACAGGGAGCGGCTGCTTGAATTTATCAAAAGTTTTGGGGGGTGTCGGGACCCTTTTTCAAAAGGGTCCTGACCCGCCGGAGGCTAAGTGCTTACAAATAAAGAATATTGGCTAGATGCCTACGGCAAACTGGATTTCCAAATCGCTGCCAAAGACCACGTTGTCAGGACCTGGTTTGAGAAATACATCCCACACGGCAGCGGCCGCTGCATCGAGATCGGCTGCTTCCCCGGCCAGTTCCTGGCCTGCTTCGGGGAACTGGGCTACCAATTAAACGGCCTGGACCTCATACCCGCTGTCGAAACAACCTTACCCCAATGGCTAAAAAGCCGGGGCTATTCAGTAGGAAACTTTTATAATGAAGATTTCTTAAACTTTAACCCCGCCCATACCTATGACATTGTTACCTCCTTCGGCTTTGTCGAACATTTCATCGATTGGCAAGACATTATCATGCGACATATGAAACTGGTCAACCCGGGCGGATACCTGATCATCTCCGCCCCCAATTTCCGGGGCCTATTCCAGCGCGCCTTTCAATCCCTCTTTAACAACGAAAGTTACAAACGCCATAACATTCGCGCCATGTCCCCGGAAGCCTGGGCCGAACTCATCCGGCAGCAGGGATTTGAGATTCTTTTTTCCGGTTATTACGGGCCCATTCATTATTGGGTCAACGAGCAAAAACGAAATATCATAGCGAAACTAGCCGTTCATTTCTTTATAGACCTCCTGCTGCCGCTGCTGAAATTCCTGCCGCTGCCCCGGGACAAAAAGCTCTATTCCCCTATCTGCGGCGTCATTGCAAGGAAAAATTAATATGAACAGACATGCCCCCGGCGGCCAGGAACCTTTTCGAGAAAAGGTTCCTGGACCTCCAAAAGCTTCTATTCATGTTCTTTTCTGGCCGGGGTGGTGGTATCCGAACCGGACCGATCCGTTGGGCGGCATCTTTATTAAGAAACACGCCGAAGCCGTGTCCAGGTACTGCGACGTTTCAGTACTTTATATTACACCTGACCCCGGATTGAAAGAGAAGAAATATGATCTCAACTATTCCATTGAAAACAATCTCCGCACCTTAAGATTCTATTATAGACCATCCTCGCACCTGCCACTGATTTCTAAAATATCCGAATTTATAAACTATGTGATTGCCGGGTCCAGGGGACTGCGTTTTTTGAAAGAAACCACGGGCTCCCCGGATGTGATTCATGTCAATGTCAATCCACCGGCGGGATTGATATTTTTATTATTCACGCGGTTAAGAAAGATTCCCTATATCTTTACCGAGCATTGGTCCGGGTATTTACCCGCCCATGGAAGCTACAAAGGTTTGCTCCGCAAATGGTTAACCCGACGTTTGGTAAAAAGGGCCGGCGCGGTCACCACGGTATCGGAAAATCTAAAAAACGCCATGCTGGCGCATAACCTGGAAGGTAGGTATCATGTTGTTCCCAATGTAGTGGACACAGACCTTTTTCATTTGCCTTCCGAAAAAGAGAACAGGCCGCGGAAGAAGAGGAGAATCCTTCATGTTTCCGGTTTAGTCCCGGTGAAAAACATACCGGGCATTCTCCGGGTGGTGAAACGGCTGGCTGATAAAAGGCATGATTTTGAATTATATATTGTAGGGGAAGGGGAACTGCGGGAGGAGTTTGAGCATTTGGCGTTGGGATTGGGAATATTAAATGAGGTTGTATTTTTCCAGGGAGGGAAGAGAGTGGAGGAGGTGGCTGTTTGTATGCGGGAGTCTGATTTCCTGCTTTTGTTCAGCGATTATGAGAATTCTCCTTGTGTGATTGTAGAGGCCATGGCTTCCGGGTTGCCGGTGTTAGCTACCAGGGTAGGAGGTATCCCGGAGTTGGTGAATGAGAGAACCGGGGCCCTGGTGGAGCCGCGGGATGAAGAAGGATTGTTAGCGGGGTTAGAGTCGATGCTGGACAATTGTACAGGATATGATAGGGAATATATACGGGCGGAAGCGGCGAGGCGGTTCAGTTATGGGGCGGTGGGGCAGGTGTTTTTGAGCATGTATAATGATCAAAAGTTTTGTGGGGTCCAGGGGCGGTTTTTCAAAAGAGCCCCTGGCCGTCGGAGACAAACTTGAAATGAAAGTACTAATTATCGCTTATTATTATCCACCCATTAACAGCGGCGGAACCGTTCGGCCGTTGAAAATGGCAAAGTACCTACGGGATTTTGGTTGGGAAGTTACCGTATTGACCCACACCTATGATTGGGTGGAGCGTCCGGTGGCTCGAAACGACGGGATCATAAGAATAAGGGATATCAGCAACAACAAAAACAGGAAAGGAATGCGGGGCATTATCTGGTTGGGGCTGCGACTTTACACGGAGCTTTTGAACCGGTTGGGTTGTTATCATTCCATATATTCCTGGTGGAAGAAGCGGGTCATTAAAAACAGCCGGCGGATCATGGACGAAGTGAAACCCGATGTGATTATTGCCAGTTATCCCCCGGTAGAGACATTAGAGATTGGGATGCATTTATCGCAAACATATCATATACCGTTAATATGCGATTTCCGCGACGGCATTCTTTTCGAGCCCATTGAGCGGCCCAGGATGGAGAAGTACCCCTGTATTAAAAAAAGATACGATGAAATCGAACGGGCGGCGGTAAATGCTGCCGAGGCCGTCATTACCATTGCCGATCCCATAACCGATTATTTCAAGAACCATTACCAGGTAAAAGCAGAAACCATAGCTAGCGGTTTCGATCCCGAAGATTTCCTGGATTTGCCGGTCCCGGCCGTGTTCGACCCCTCGCAATTTCACATCGTGTTTACCGGCAGGTTTGGGTTGGCGGACGGCAGCAACCGGGTGGAATTCTTTTTCGAGGCCCTGCGGTTGATGATAACAAGGGATGAAAAACTTTGCGATAAGCTCCGGGTACACCTGGTCGGGGATTTCACCCGTTCCGATTTGGAACCTATTAAAGATTTAATGGATATCGGCGTGGTGATTAATCATGGATTGGTATCAAGGAAAGAATCGTTGGGCTTTCAAAAAATAGCGGACTTACTCCTTATTATTACCTTGCCGGACCGGACCTGTTCCGTTTCCACCAAGATATATGAATACCTATATACCCGGAAGCCCATCCTGGCGCTTACATACGGAACCGTGTTGGCGGAGATGGTAGAAAGAACCCGCGCCGGGTGGAATGTGCATCCCCACCGGCCGGAGGCCATCGCTGAGTTGTTGCGGCGTATCGTATCGGACAGGGAGTTTTATCATTCCTTGCAGCCTGATTTAGAGGAAATAAATAAATATTCCTTTGTATTTCAAATAGAGAAATTAATCCCGATGCTTAGCCCGGACAAGCCGGAACCAAAAAGAAACATGAAGAACATGCAAAAATAAATTCGAAGCACGAAGCACGAAATCCGAAACAATATCAAATGACCAAAATACAAATGACCAAAACAAAAAACAAAAATAAACGACACCCGGAGGTAGGATGCTTTTTTTTGAGATTTTGAGTTTTGAATTGCTTTTGTTTGGAATTTTAAAAATTTGGATTTTGAATTTGTTTCGGATTTCGGATTTCGAATTTCGGATTTATTCCATATTTTGCAATGAGAGTCTCAACAATACAAACAAATACAAAAATGGATAAAAAGATCATCGCCATACATCAGCCCAATTTCATCCCCTGGCTGGGATTTTTCTACAAGTGGACCAGGGCGGACCGGATGGTTTTCCTTGATGACGCCGCGTTTACCAGGGGGAGCCATATCAACCGGGTGCGGGTTAGGGGCGGCGACGCATCCGGGGAATCCGCGCAGCACTGGTTGACCATTCCCGTGCATCAAAAAGGCCGCTTGAATCAACCCATTGCAGAGGTAGAAATAAAGAATGATCTGCCCTGGCGGGACAGCGTACTGGGGAAATTAAGGTCCTGTTATGGAAAGGCCCCGTTTTTCAAACACTATTTCCCCGGGTTCGAGGCGGTCGTCATGAAAGAGCGCTTGTTGTTGTCGGACCTTAATCTTGAGCTCCTGCAATGGCTCGCCGGGATATTGGAGATCGGGACCCCGTGGGTATTATCATCGGCCCTTGAGGGAATCAATGGGAAAGCCACGGAGCGGTTGGTTTCCATATGCCGGTGTTTAGGGGCGACGGCGTATCTTTCCGGGTTTGGCGGGCAGAAGTACCAGGAGGAAGAAGTATTTAAGGAGCATAACATCCAATTGGTTGTTTATGATTTCAAGCACCCGGAGTATTCCCAGAGGGGGGAAGGGTTTATCGCGGGGTTATCCGTGATCGATTTATTATTTAATTGTGGGCCTGGGAGCAGCGGGATATTAAAAGCAGACTCCACTGCGATCGGGATCTGAATTCAAAATAAGTGCCAATCATTATTTGGGCCGCATTTCCGGGGAATATTTTAAATAAAAACAGTGTTAGCGCCGCGCGGCTTTGAGACGGTTTGGGTTCCGGTTAATGGTTCCGCCGCACGGCGGAGAGACGTTTTGACTTTGGAATGTGTTAGCGCCGCGCGGCGGAGAGACACTTTCGATCCCGGACAATGACAGCGCCGCGCGGCGGAAAGACTTTTTGAGTTTGAAAAATGGTTCCGCCGCGCGGCGGAATGACTGTTTTGGATTCAAAGTATGTCAAAGCCGCGCGGCGCAAAGACACTTTTTCCGCTCTTCCGCTCTTCCCCGCTTCCTCTCTTCCTTTTTTTACTTCATCATTCATCATTCATCATTCTTATTCTCCCCTCTATGACTGGGGGAGCACAAAAAGACAACACGAAACCCATTGCAGTACCAGTAGTTCAGGGGATTATCGTTGCTGCGCGCCGCACAACGCAGATGGATGGATCGATTGTCCCAGGAGCCGCCGCGCAAAACACGGCCCGTTTGATCTTTATCATACCAACTATCCATCCATTCCCAGGCATTACCAGGCATAATCGGCAATCAACCCGGCGCGGTCCCGCAAATGCTCGCAAAAGGTTTCGGCCTTATGCTGGCCGGCCAGGGTATGGAGAATGGGATGCATAAATTCATGCATTTCTTCTTTGGGGGTTTCATCTTTTTTTAAGGATTCCTGCATCCACAAGGCCGTGGGGTATGAGGGTGTAGGGTAAAGGAGCGGGGGAAAAAATGGGGTAGGTTGAAAAAAGAAGACATTACGCATATAATAGGAATTATGAAAAAAGTTAATTGGAATATTGAGAAGAACAACTGGTTAAAAAAAGAAAGAGGAGTCTCCTTCGAAGTTGTGAAACAGTATATTGAAAATGAAGATTATGTTGATATTATTGAGCACCCACAGAAAGAAAGATATCCCAGCCAAAGGATATTTGTTATAGATATCGATGGATATATTTTCTGTGTACCATTCGTGGAAAGTAAGACCGAAATATTTTTGAAGACAATATTCCCTAATAGAACCCTGACAAAAAAATATTTGAAAAAGGAGGTATCAAAATGAATTATTATGATACAGAGGAAAAAGAACTCATAGAGTCGATTGAAAGGGGAGAATGGAAATCGGTAAAAAACCTGGGAGGGGAAAAAAAACGTTACAGCAGAATATTTAAAGCATCTACAAAAAAAAGCGAACAAGTAACGATAGAATTGACTAAAAAAGAACTGAGAGACCTTAAGATAAAAGCTAATATTGAGGGATTGACTTTTCAATCACTAATCGGAAGTATATTACAAAAATACCTCTCGGGAAAACTCGAAGAAAAAAACGCTTGAGTGATCGTTTTCGTACGGATATCTCCCCTTATGGCCGCTTTTGCTTTTCTGATCTTCCTTTTATCCTGACCCCCGACTCCCGATCCCTGTCCCTTATTTTTTCTTCTCTTCTGTTTTTTCCGCTCTTCCTCGCTCCGCTCTTCCGCTCTTCCTTTTTTTACTTCATCATTCATAATTCCCTTTTCCGCGCGCGAAAGTGGTAAAGGGATAAAGGGGAAAGGGGTTACAATAACCTCAAAAGGCGAAAGCCGTTATCGTTGGCGCGGAATTCGGGGGGGTTGGCAAAGCGGAAGGCCGATCGGTTGAAAAGAACAATGAATAAACGGCTGATGCCGCGCAGCACCCGGATCGAGCCGTCTGTAGGCCCCACCGGGTTCTTCCCGGGGCTTTCCTTATAATAGTTTTCGTCATACCGATCGGAACACCACTCCCACACGTTACCGGCCATATCCATACACCCATATGGGCTCTTTCCTAAAGGGAATATGCCCACCGGGCTGTTTCGTCCCAACCCACTCTCCTCCGAATTACATTTATTTTTATCGAACTGATCGCCCCAGGGGTATCGAAAACCGCGGCTGCCGCGTGCAGCTTTTTCCCACTGGGCCTCGGTGGGCAGACAATAACTGTTTCCTGTTTTTTTACTCAACCAGACCGCATAAGCGGAAGCTTCATACCAGCTTACCCCCACCATCGGGAAATTGGGACCATTCCATTTGCGATCATGCCATAATCTCGGTTCGGAAATATTTTCCTTTTGCCGCCACTGCCAGCCTTCCGGCGTCCAGTACTCTTTATTTACATAGCCGCCGTCCTTGATAAACTCCTTAAACTCCGCATTGGTGACAGGATATTTCCCCATCATAAATTCATCCAGGTAAATTCGGCGAACCGGTTTCTCATCATCTCTTTCATCCGATCCCCTGATAAATTCCCCGGCTTCCACAGGAACCATGGGTGGATTCAACAGATCGATGCGCGGGTCGCCCAACTGGCCGAGGATTTCCCCGGCTTCGAAACGCTCTTCCAGCGAAGCATCCGACTCGATAATGGTCAGCAACTTGTTCACGGCAAGATCAACCGCGGCCTTTTCCCGTTTGGACGCTTGAAAGTCCCGCAAAGCCCTGGCGCCCAACAACTGAATACGAGGCTGGGGAGACGTTTCCATTATCTGGCATACGATATCGTTGCTGCGCTTTTTCATCTCCAGGTTCATCAAGCCCAGGTAAAGCAGGATGGTTTCCTTCCACCAGCCGTTTTCCAGGTAGGGTTTATAATCCATGTCCCGGTCCAGCATATGTTTGGCGGCCAGGAACTCCTGGAAAGACAAATGGGCAAACTCGATTTCCCCGCCGCTGAGCCGGTTCAATAATCCGCAGACCGGCTCGATGCCGTTAAATAATTCCTCGATGCGCTTTTTACAACCGGGAATTGTTTCGTCTACCGGCCCCGGGCAGTGTTCCTTTAAAATATCCTTGGCGTCGCAGGCTTCGATGCTCTTTATGTTACGGGTCTGCATGGCAAAAGCCAGTTCCATGAGATATTCTTTTACTTTATTCTCTTTTTCCCTGTCCGCCGGGTCATGGAAACGGCGGTAAAGAAGGTTGGCCACGATGCGGTCATAAAGATCGGCCCGCTGGTCCGGGATACGCTTGCCGCCCACCATGTAAAACACGCAAAGGGCGGTCAAAAGGAGCGGGTTTCCCGTAAACAGGGCCGCGTGCTCATGCAGGCGAATTTCCGATATCATATCCGCCGCGTTCGTTTCCGCCAATCCCCTGGCCTGGCCGGATACGGCCCGGAACCACCGGGTAATAAAATCCTCCGCCTTTTCTTCGCCCAGGGGTTCGATATCGCGGAGATATTTTCCAAACCAATAACCGGCCTGTCCTTCGACGCCGTGGGGCCGGCCGGTGATTAAAAAGCGGTTCGCCCGGTAAGCATGTTGAAACTGATGCAGCAGGTCCACCAGGTGGTCGCGGTTCTCTTCCGGGACTTCGTCCAGTCCGTCCAGCAGGAAAAACGCCCGGTCTTGCGCCAGGTAGGCCGCGATGGTTTCCATGGTTAACGGGCACCGTTCCTTCTTAAAGTATTCAGGCAGCAGCGCTTCAAAGGTTATATTTTCCGCCCCGTCCCGCAGGGCATTTTTATATATCGGCCAGAGGTCTTTCAGCAATATCATAACCGGCAGGCAGCCGCAAAGGGGAACAGGACCTGCGCCCCGGCTGAGACTGTAAGCCAGGTGTTTGATTACCGTGGTTTTACCGGTCCCGGCATTGCCGCGCAATAGTAAACAATTCCATTTCCCCAGCAATTCCTCGATATCGATGGTCGGCGGCGTCTCCGAAGGTTCTCCTTCTTTCCCCTTCTCCTTACCTTTCATCATTTTCTCATCCATGGGTTTATAGAATGGGTTGGCCACTTCAAGGGCAATATAAATCTCCGGGAGGCTAATGGTGACCGCATCCGCTTTCCTGGCCAATTGCTCCACCGGCAGGACGGAATGGAATTCCTCGATCCATTTTATATAATCCGCAGGGATAGGCGGAAGTATTTTCAAAGCGCCGATATCTACGGCGCTGTCCTGCCGGGTTTCAAGATCGAAATAAACATTGCCTTTCTGCCCCTTCCACCTGGAGGTGTTTGGGGAAAAAGTAATAACATCCCGTTCTTCAAACTTGTATGGCCAGATCCGGGCGGTCGCCCCATTCTCCGCGAAGCGAATGCGGATAAATTGAAAACCGATAAATCCATCATGGGTATATACGGCATTGGCTCCGAGGGAAATATAGGATGCCGACGGGGTACTTATCGATGCGGCGTTGTCCATATGAACATGGCCGTGAATTAATAATTTACACTTATCGAAGATCTCACCGCTGTATTTATTCAAATCCTTCTCATTTAACCAGCCAAAGGGGTGATGCAGTAAGAACACCCTGTTGGACATCTCTTTCGATTTGTCTAAAGCAGCCACTACCTGCGGGAAACCCAATGCAATATTAAAACGGTCGTCGTCCCCTTCGCATGCCCAGGCGCTGTTTAAGCCGAGAAAGGAAACATTTTTCTCTTTACAATTTTTCACCCATGAGTAATCCTCTTTGTTTTGGTACAGGCCGGGATTCAAGCGGTCGATAAATTCGCGATAGGCTTTGAACTTAACATTGATAAATGTTTTAACCTCATCCTGGCTTTCCAGGAATTTATCGATTTTTTCTTCCTCAATGATTTGACATAAAGAGAAGAACTTACTAATTTTTTCCCTTTCCACGTCGTGGTTGCCGGGAACGGCCAGGAATTCCGTTTCTTTCGGCAATACATCTTTAAGAGCCGATAGAAAAGTAAAGGCCTCGTCATACTCCTCTTTCTTTCCTGAAAAGGCAATGTCCCCGGTAATCACCACAAAATCAAGCGGCTTATGCTCCTTTTTATGCTCATTTAAATGGGCGGTCACGGCATCCATCAACCTTTGCTGTACCGTTTTACGAAACGCCTTGTTGTCTTCGTCTTTGTTCCGTTTAAAATGAATGTCGGACAGGTGAAGAATGGTAATTTCATTCATGGCAGTTCCTTATAATGCCACCAAGGCACGCCAGTACAAGACACCAAGGTTTTTTAATAATAAACCTCTTGGTGTTCCTTTGTGCCTTTGTGGCTTTGTGGCTGTTTTCATTTCGTTAAATAATACCGTAATGGGAAAAGAATTTCAAGGAGAAAGTTCTTCCTGTATTGAAAATTATGAAAAAAAGTTGTAATATAGGCGTATGAGAGGTCCAAATGAAGACCATTAAATATATTGTATACAAGGAAGACAAATATTTTGTCTCCCAATGCCTTAACGTTGAAGTATCAAGCTTCGGCGAAAGCATAGACGAAGCCGTCTTCAATCTAAAAGAAGCCCTTGAATTATACTATGAAGACGAAACCCCATAATGAAACAATCGAATTTAAAACAAGAAGATTTCAAAATAGCGGATAACTAATTGAATAACCCATGAATTACGATAATGTAAAGAAAAAAAACCTCGCTTACTTTACCAAAACCCTTGAAGAGTCCGAAGACGAACACCACGCCGTGGCTCAATCCGAACTCTCCCACCTGAAACGATTTGAAAAAATCCTGGAACTGGGAGATTTCAATGGGAAACGCCTCCTGGATGTCGGCTGCGGCGTCGGCGGGTTCTATAAATTCCTAAAAGAAAAAGGCATTGCCTGCAATTACTTCGGCGTCGATATCAATCCCCACATGATCGCCGCTGCCAGGGAAAAATACCCGGAAATCGAAGATAAACTCCTGGTGTTCGATATCCTTGAAAAACAAATGTCCGAAACCTTCGACTATGTCATTGCCGTGGGCCCGCTAAACCTGGAATTCGAATCCCTTCAGAATATGGATTTCACCATGCGCCTGATGAAAGAAATGGTCCGCCTGGCCGCCATCGGCGCCGCCATTTCCATGACCTCCGCCTTCACCCGGAAACCCAACGACGAAACCTTTTACTACGATCCCGCGGCAGTACTCTCGGAAACCGCCAAATTCTGCGCCAATGTAAAAATAGATCATACCTATTTGCCCCATGATTTCACCATTTTTTGTTATAAAAGAGACCTATATAACTTCTAAAGTTGAGATGGCATTCGGGACACGCAATCATGAGAGTTTGCCAACACCCGGAGACCACGAAAAGTTTTGCCGCCAAGAGACATAAACCTCTTGGTGTACCTTTGTGCCTTCGTGCCTTTGTGGCTATTTTTACAGCGGCGGTTATTTCTTATAATATTTTTTGATGATGCCCATGATCCAGGTGTATTTCTCCTGCATCCGGTCCAGTAATTGGATATCGATTTTGGTAGAACCGGCCTCGCCGGCCTCTTTGGCAAAATCAAGTATCCCATCGGCTTCGGCATCGCTGAGAATATATGTTTTACCCGAAGGGGTCTTTAATCTCATGGATATCGATTGCCCGGGAAGGTTTTCCATTAAATCCCGCAGCCGGGGGTCATTGTCCTTCGCCTTTTGGGCTGTTCCAAATGTCACATTGGCCCAGTAACCTTCTTCATTCATATCCAGGACATAACTGTCGTAAAACCAATCCGGATCGATGGCGCCGGATTCCTGATTCCCTACTGCTTCCCGGTACTTTTCATAGGACATGTACTTTTTAGTGAGCCGGCCAAACTTTTGCAGCACTTCCAAAACTTTAAAAATCGTAGGGTCTTTGGCCACGGGTTTCCGCAACTCTTCGATAGAAGGTTCTCTAGGGGGTTCCATGGGTTGGGGTTCGGTTCCCGCCTTCTTTGCAGCGCCGCCGCAGCCGAAAGCAACCAACAAATACACCATGATCATTGCAATTGCCAATGTTTTTACTATTAATTTCACGTTTTACTCCTTTTCTTTTTTCCAGTTTACCTTCGAAATAAGGGACATGATATCATAACTTTTGGGAAAAATCAAAAACAGTCAGAACCCTTTTGAAAAAGGGTTCCGACGCCTCCTAAAACTCCTGGTAATGAAACTCAAAATAGGATATAATACAAGCATGAACATGAAAACAATAAGCCTTGAACAAGTGAAATCGCCGATTCCCGGCGATTTGATAAAACGAATCGAAGCCATCGATCTTTATTTTAAAGATATACCCCCACAACCCGGGGGAAAAATCGCGGCGTTCGACCTGGATAATACCCTCCTGGAAGGCGATATCGGGGAGGCTGTTTTTTCTCAATTAAAACTGGATGAAAAAAAATATCCCGTGACTGTCACTAAAACCATGATCCCCTTTTCCTGGCCGGAGTGCCGGGAAATGATGGAAAAGAAGGGGAAAAAAGAAGCCTATACAAAGATGGTGACGGCCATGGCCGGCATCCCCGCGGAAACGGTTATCGAGACCACCCGCCGGGTTATGGCTTTAAATATCCCCTTCCTGGAAGTGGAAGGGGTCAGAGTACCGGTTCCCCGGCCCAATGCCGTGATGCAAGCCCTTGTGAAGTATTTAAAAAACCTGGGTTATACGGTTTATATTATCTCCGCCACCAATTCGTATTCGGTTCAATATATGGCGGAAGCGTATTTCGACATACCGGCAACCCATGCCATCGGCATGCGGTCAACGGTTATGAACGAGGAAAACGGCGGGATTCTCGGCAATGAAATCGACGGTCCCATCACGGTAGGAGAAGGCAAAGTGGAAGCTTACCACCAATTTATCGGCGCTGTCCCGCCGTTGATTACCGCCGGCGACAGCACCTCGGATATCCAGGTATTGGGTTTAACTTCTCCCTATGGAATTTGCATATGGGCCGGCGATGATGAACGGGAGTATGAATCTATTAAAAATATGCTTCCCCACCCCCATACCGCGTTCTTCTTAAAAAGGGAGACGGCGTCTCTAACCTGAGGTTGCCTTTTTCTGTTCTTTCTGTTATAGTAGACTTTAATAATAAATTAACAAGGAGTAAAATATGAAACGTTTGAAATTGGTAGTTATGTTTGTAGGGATCGTATTGCTGGTGGGATTAGGATGTCAGACCGGGAATGCAGGCGAAACCGGTAAAAAGGTGAGCCTTGACACGGAAAAAGCGAAAGTCGGTTATTCTATCGGTTTTAATATAGGGCAGAATCTCAGGAGCATTAAGGATGAACTCGACCTGGCCATATTGGTACAGGGATTGTACGACGGGGTTGCCGGGGATGATAAAGCCCAGTTGACCCAGGAAGACATGCAGAAAATATTGACGGAATTCCAGAAGAAACAAAGGGATCTTCAAGAGCAAAAACGGAAAGACTCGGGTGAGAAAAACAAAGTAGACGGCGAAGCATTCATTAAAGAGAATGCCAAAAAACAGGGTGTGGTTACCACTGCCAGCGGTTTGCAGTACAAAGTGATTACCCAGGGGACCGGGGCCACTCCGAAGGCCACGGATACGGTAAAGGTGCATTACCGGGGTACGCTGCTGGACGGGACTGAGTTTGATAGTTCCTATAAGAGGGGGCAGCCGGCGATATTCGCTCTTAACCGCGTGATCCCCGCCTGGACGGAAGGCGTCCAATTGATGAAGGAAGGTTCCAAATATATGATTTTCGCCCCCGCCAATCTTGCTTACGGCGAGAGGGGTGCAGGTCAGATCATCGGTCCCAATGCGACCCTTATTTTCGAAGTTGAATTACTGGGCATTGAACCTCCGCTGCCGCCGCCCCCGGGACCGAAAGAGCTGGTGAAACCATTAACACCCAAACCGGTAGAACCGAAGAAATAGCTAAATAAATAAAAGTTTTGGGAGGTCCAGGACCCCCCCCATGCGGGGGGTTCTTTTGCACGGCCGAAAGGTTTCCTGGGTAATTAAACAAAGGCAACATCCAGAGGAATTTTTTGTTCCGACAACTCAAGCGGGCTGGAACCCTCAGCAGCGAAAGCATAATATACCCCATTGGGAATGATAAGAAGGTCTCCCTGGCTTACCTGTAGGGAGGGGGGGGTTAGCCGGTTCATTTCTTCTTCATTGCCCACCATCAATTGCCCTTTTCCCTGGGTAAAATAAAGACACGAAGCGCACCGGCTGTCATGGAACCGTTGGCTCGTCTTTGCCGGTTCGAATGCATACCTGGAAGCGATAATGGCGCTTTCAGACAATATCGACCTGACGCCCCCGGGTATTGGTAAAGGCGTTATCCCAGGGTCAGGTATTTGTGGGGAATCGGCGTCGATGTTTACGCGACGGCTGGCGGCCGGGAATTTTAGCGATTTTAATATACCCCGGGCATAGTCGCGGTTGAAATAAGAGGGAATCTTTTTGCCGGCGTTTTGATCGAAGAGGCGGTCCACCATATCGGTGGACACGGTGGCATATTCTTCCAACACACACCCGATAACCGTATGCACAACGCCCAGTTTATTAATGGAAAATACATCGCCGGGTTGCGGATAGATACGGAATCGCTCATATCTCGTATCGGGGTTCCCGGCAAGCCAATCTTTAAACGCGCTTTCTTCATAATTCGCAAGCCAGTCTTTATAATCGCAGATAAATACATATCCGCCGTTTAGCACTTCAAGGATATGAAATATTTCGGTTTTATGAACGATATGCTGCTGGAAACTGAATCCTTCGCCTTTGTTCTGGAAAAAAACGGAATACCCTAATGGGTTAGAAGCTTTTATGGCGTAGGATTTGTATTTAAGTAAAAAACCCAGCCTTTGCTGGATGGCAATGACTTCTCTTATGTCGGCGCCTGAAATTTTGCGACTGAAAATTCCTTTTAGTATGACTTTGAAAAGTTGTTCAAACCTTTCGACGGCGTCGATGGGTAAGTCTTGCAGCAGGTGCTCCGCGAGGATATTCAATGAATCGATGCCATGATCGATCAGGTTGGATTTATCGATGGAATTTAAGTCGCCGCGGCCGAATTTCTCGATAGCAGATTTAATTTTTTCCATATTTTTCATTGTTATTTATACCTATTCTTCCAATACTTCTTGGATGGTGGCCTTTTGCACCACTTTTTCCAGGCGCGGCGAGAAATCGATGCGCCCCTTACCGCCGCGACGATCGGATATCTTTAACCTTAAAGTCACATCATTATATTCGATCTTAATCCTCGCGGGTCTGTCGCCGCCCTCTTCCTTTTCCAGGGAAATCCGCAAGCTGCTCTCCAGGGCTTTCTTTTGCGGGATGGTTCCCGCCAGGATCAACTCTTTGAATTCCGCATAAGTGAAATCAAGCGCCCATATTTCATCGATAAGGGTCTTGAAACGCCCCCGCCAGTACCTTTTCTTTTTGGAGTTAATCAATAAGACTTTCTCGTTTTCGATAAAGAGCTGGCCGTAAACCTGGTTTAAAGGAGACAAAAAAAGCATTTTGTCCCGGGCTCCGTCATATTTCAACAGTATTTTGAAACTCTGACTTTGCCTGGATTTTTGCCCTTCCGAATGAATTTTGACATTGACCCCTAAAGTAATGGAATTATAGGTTGCATCGGCGTCCGGGATAATATCGTATTTCAACCGTGAACAACCCGGGTTAAATAACATAAAGGCGCTCAGAAGCACCGCGGCGATTTTTACAGTACCCATCTTTATTGTTTTATTTTCTCCGGCAAGCGATCCTTAAAATCCACGCCGTTATCCATGGCCCGTTGATAGATTTCAATGATTTTCGCCGCGTCCTTTTGCAAACGATAACAATCCGCCAGGTGTTCCATGATATCCGGTTCAAAAGGGTTTTTCCGGTAAGCCTTTTCCAGGAACCCAAGGGCTTCCCCGGCGCGTCCCATTTTAAAAAGAATATAACCGCAAGTATCCAGATAAGCGGCGCTTTCGCCATCCGCCGCCAGGGTCTCCTTTGATAATTGCAGGGCCTTTTCCAGTTCCTTGTTCTCCAGCGCCAGGAAATATGCATAAAGATTTTTTACATCTACGTCGGAGGGGAACAGTCGCCTCATTTCCTTTATAAGCGTTTCCGCGGCGGTTGTTTTCTTTTGTAGGATATAGACCTGGCCCAATTCCAGGTAAGGCGCCGGGCTTTTCTCTTTTTTTATCATTTCCTTTAATAACGCCGCCGCGTTGTCATATTTTTCCCCGTGATTGTAGAGATTGACCATCAAATAATTGTTATTGTCGAATTTAAAGCGCTCCCCTTCGGTTATAGCCGTCTTCCCTTTTAACAAAGCATCCACTGCCCGGGCCAATTCATCCACCGCTGCCGTTTCTTCCGGCATTTTTACGGTTGTTTTTATCCACTGCAGCAATTCCGGCAGGGATTCTACACGGTATAAATTGCTGTAGGCAAAAATGACGTTGTAATAATCGCTTAAAGAAAGTTCAGCCGCGACCACTTTGTTGTTTTTTATTTGCTCAAACACATTCAGTATCTGTCGATTCATATCCAGCAGCGATAACACTTCCATATCCAGCGAGTAAAACAGGAAATCCTTGTCCTTATCGGCGATGCCCTGCAATGTCCGGTAAGCGTCGAAATAGTCCTTTTTTCGTTTGTAGATATCCGCCAGTAGGAGGTTGGTTTTGACATCCTTTTCCTTTAATCCGTTCAGCAGTTGGAGCGCCTCGGTATAGCGTTCCTTTTCTCCCAGGAAAAAAGCCCTGGCAAATACCAGCAAGGGGGAACCGGAAATATCGACGGTATCTGAAACCTCCAGGAACTTCTCCACTTCCCTGGCGCCGAAAAGCACCTGGAGGTATTCGGTGGAAATGCTTTTATCGTCGGGGTATTTTAAAAATAACCGTTCAAGGTAACCGGAGGCGTTTTTCAAATCGCCGCGTCTTAAAAGATAATTTGAGATTTCAGACAACGCCCTGGGATCATAGGGACTGTAAGTCAATATTTTTTTATAGGCGCGGATTTCATTTTCGACGTCTTTTAATTGCCTGTAATTATTGGCCATGTAAAAGTAGGGTTCCGGCGTCTGTCGGACCCTGAGGGACTTCTCCAGGTATTCATTGGACTCGTTGGGTTTCCCTTTGTCGCTTAAAATAGCACCCATCAAAAACAGGCTGTCGAAGAATTGGCCGTTGTTTTTTATCGATATTTCCAGGTATTTAAGCGCTTCATCCACGGGGGACGCCGGTTTTTCCAGGCCGGGGATTTTATCCGCATCGCGGTACAAAAACAGGAGCGAGGCCAGGAGATAATTGGCATAGTAATAATCGGGGTAAATGGCTTTAACTCTTTTTAGCGCCGCCGCGGCTTCCCCGTGTTCATTTTTGATATCTTTCAGCAGGTACGCTTTTTCCGACAGGATAAAAGGGTCATCCGGGTTTTTAGCCAGGTAGTCGTCCACCAGGGCTTCCGCTTTTTCAAAATCAAAGAGGTTTAAATAGTAATTGATGGCGGTATAAGCTTCATATTTAGCGCCCAGGTTCACGGCGTCGCCCGCGTCGCCCACGTCACCCGCGTCACCCGGCAAATTGAAGGCGATAATAAATAAACAAATCAAAAAAAATATTTTCATATATTTCATAATGGTATTTTATCAATATTCCTTGTCTTTGGACGCCCTGACGGCGCGGTCGTGGGCCCAACTGCGGATGTGTTTGATCTGTTCTTCCATCGTGGTAGACAGGGGCACCGAAGACCCGAACATCATGAAGAGATCGTCTTCCGCCAGTTTGCGGTCCTGGTTAAAGGCTTCGTACATGGCAGAGATAATCACCTGTTCGATTTCGCTGCCGGACCAACCTTTGGTAATTTGCGCCAGTTGCGGGACATTGAAGAAGGACGTATCATTTCCTTTATTGACCAGGTGAATGGAGAAAATTTCTTCCCGTTCGGCGCGGGTAGGGAGATCGATAAAGAATATCTGGTCGAAACGTCCCCGGCGCATCAGTTCGGCCGGCAGCAGGTCGATGCGGTTGGCCGTGGCGGTAACGAACAGTTCCGACGTATGTTCCTGCATCCAGGTTAGAAAGTAACCCAGGATGCGGGAAGAGGCGCCTTCGCCGTGTTTATCGCTGATGCCGCTTTCGATTTCATCGATCCATAATATTGCCGGGGCCACCGAGTCCATGGTTTTCAGGGCGCGGGAGAACACCAGTTCCGGCGAGCCGGCCATGCCCGAATAGACCAGGTTCATATCCAGGCGGAAGAGCGGCAGGTTCCATAACGAAGCGGTGATTTTAGCCGAAAGACTTTTCCCGCAGCCGGATATGCCCATGGCCAGGAACCCCCTGGGGCGTTCCAGGCCGTAGGCTTTGGCCTCTTTGGAAAACGCCTTCTGCCGTTTTCTAAGCCAATCTTTCAGGCTGTCCAGCCCGCCCAGGTCATCGATGGTAAAGCGCTGCGGATAAAATTCCAGCACACTTTCTTTCATAATCAACTGCTTCTTCTCCAGGTGAATAAATTCCAGCAGGGAAGCATCGATTCTCTTTTGATTTTGAAACGCTTTCATGAAAGCTTTATAGGCTTCATCCAGGGTCAGGCCCTGGACGCCGATGATGAAATTTTTCTTTTCGTCTTCGGATAAGTCCACGATGCGGCCGGACTTTTGCATGGAAAAGAGAAAGCGGTCGAACAGGTCTTTAAGCTCATCGTATACCGGCAGCCCGAAATGAACGATGTCGATTTCTTTTTTCAGTTCATCCGGGAAATATTCATCCGGTGAAATGAGAAAGATAGTACTTTTGGTATTTTTAAATTTCCGGTAGGCGTCCCTGAATTTTCGTACGATTTCCGGGGAGTTCTTGATAAAAGGGGTGATATCCCTGAAAATGAAGAATCCGGGGAGGTTTGCTTTCAGGACGTAGTCCAGTGCTTTGATAGGTTCCCTGGTATCCTGGACGGCCTGGTTGTCCCTGGTGAGGCCGTTATTGATGTCCCAGTAGATCAAATTGGGGCGGTTCAACTGTTCGGCCATTGTTTTCAAGTGGCTTTCGACCCGTTTTTCTTCGTAGGAGATGATCTGGATAATGGGTTGTCCCACCGAGACTGAATTTTTGATATAGTTCAATGCTTCGCTCATTTTTGACCCCTGGTAGAAAGATTATTTTTTTTCATAGTATTAATGATATAACAGGAGCTGGAAGAATTCAAGATAAAAAGTTATGTCGGTTACCCGTTATCCGTTATCCCGTGGTTGGGGTGTTGGAAAAGAACGGGACAGACCAATTTTTTCTTCCCAATTGAAATTAACTCGTTTTTCTGGTATTATTCACCTGGAAGTGTGAGTATAATGCCTAAGAGAAAACTAGAGACTCCCGGTAAAGAAACAGCCAGAAGAAGTAAATATGATCCTGCCTGGAAAACGATTATCAAACTACTCTTCCGGGATTTCCTGGAATTCTTCTTTTTCGATATTTACCTGGCCATCGATTTCTCAAAGGGAATCACCTTTCTGGATAAAGAATTAAACGAGATCGACCCGAACGGCAGCATAGGCGATCGCATTGCGGACGTATTGGCAAAGGTACATTTGAAAGACGGCACTATCAAATACATTTGCCTTGTTATCCATATCGAGGTTCAAAGCCAACCCCGGCCGGATTTTATGGAAAGAATGTTCATTTACTATTACCTGGCTTTTAATAAAGAGAAAAATGCCAAAGTCCCCGTAATCAGTCTTGCCTTATTAACGGATGATAACGAGAACTACAGACCGGATGAGTACCTGTTCAGTCTATTTGGATTCGAACTGCGGATGAAAATCCCTATAATAAAGATACTCGATTACCGGACAAATCCGGAACTGCGGAAGAAACTTGAGGCATCGAGGAACCCGATGGTTATGGTGATAAATGCACAATTGAAAAGTCATGAAGTAAAAAGCTCGGATAACGCCAGGAAATTTGAAGTTACCAGGGAATTAATAAGGCAGTGTTATGCGCACGGATACTCGAAAGAAACCACCCATCTCATGATGAAATTTTTCGATTGGGTCATCCGTTTGCCGGAGGATTATAAGGAACAAATAAAAGAAGTCATGAAAGAAGCAGAGGAGGAACATAAAATGGAATATGTCGCGAGTTGGGATAGAGACATGGTAAGAAATGCCACGAAAAGAGGACTTGCAAAAGGAATGGCAGTAGGACTTGTCAAGAAAGCAAAGGAAATGGCCGCCAGGATGTTGGACGATGGGCAGCCTATAGAAACCATAGCGAAATATACCGGTCTTTCATCCGTTGAAATAAAAAAAATGGTCCCGAAATCCCATTGAGGATGAAATAACCCAAACCACAGCCCGCCAGTGCGCCGCCGTGCCCCCGTGCCCCCGCGCCCCCGCGCCGCCGCGCCGCCGCGCCGCCGCACCTGGCGAAAAACCACGAGATTCCTGCTTTGAATCGTGTTCAGCTTTAATTTAAGGGACACTCAGAAAAATGTTTTTATTTGGGCCCCCCTCTTACAATAAAAATATTTTTATGGTATAGTTATACTCTTCAAAATTTTTTTTTCGGAGGTCAAACAATGTTGCTTCACCAAGAATTCATTAGAAGAGCAAAAAAAAACGGTAAAAAGCTTGCTATTATCGACCGTACCACGGAAAAACGGATTACCTATTCCAAGGCTTTAATTGCGTCGATAATATTGGCGAACAAATTCAAAACCTATAAGGACGGCTTTATCGGGGTTATGATTCCCAATTCCGCGGGGTCCATGCTCAGCATACTGGGCATCGTAATGGCCGGCAGAGTCCCTGTGATGATCAATTATTCCACCGGCGCCGCTTCCAATTGCGAATATGCCCAGAATAAGTGCGGTTTCAAAACCATTATCACCTCGCGGGCGCTGCTGGAAAAAATCGGCTGCCGCCTGGTCTCTGGCATGGTCTTTATCGAAGACATTATGGAAAAAGTCACTATCAAAGACAAACTCCAGGCCGCTTTAAAAACCAAATTACCCACCAATTTACTGATGAAAACCGTCCACCAGGGCGAACCGGACGATAACGTCGTGATCCTATTCACCAGCGGCAGCGAAAAAGACCCCAAAGCCGTACAGTTGACCCACAAGAACCTGACCTCCAATATTAATGATGTTTACCAGGTCCTGGAGATCATGGATAAAGATATTATGCTGGCCAATTTACCCCTGTTTCATGTGTTCGGTCATAATGTGAATTTCTGGCTTCCCATGACGAGGGGTATTACGGCCGTGTCTTATGCCAACCCCCTGGAGTACCAGAAGGTGGTAGACGTTGTCAGAGAAGAAAAAGTATCGTTAATGGTCGGTACACCCGTATTTTTCATGGGGTACTTGAGGAAATCCAGGCGGGGAGATTTCGAGACGGTCCGGCTTGCTTTCACCGGCGCGGATAAAACCCCTGACTGGCTGCGGGAAGAATTCTTGAAAAAACATGGTCTTACCGTCTATGAAGGGTACGGCTGTACGGAAACAAGCCCGGTGATCTCTTTGAATATGGGCGTAAACAACCGCCCGGGGAGTATCGGCAAACCCTTCCCCAGCGTCAAGGTCAAGATCGCCGATATAAATACCGGTGAAACGCTGCCCGCCGGCAAAGAAGGCAAAATCCTGGTGAAGGGCGACCTGGTTATGAAAGGTTATTTCGATGACCTGGAAGAAACATCCTTGAGGATAAAAGACGGCTGGTACGATACCGGCGATATGGGAATGTTCGACGAAGACGGTTTTTTGTGGCACCGGGGCCGGTTGAAACGGTTTGTCAAAATCGGCGGTGAAATGGTTTCCCTGGTTAAAGTGGAGAGCGTGCTGACGGAGATTCTACCCACCGATGTGGACTGCTGCGTGGTTGAGGTTCCCGATTTCTTGAAGGGCGCGAAAATTGTGGCCACCGTGACGCAAGCCATCGATGAAAAGAGAACCCTGACCGACATGGCCAAACGGTTGTCCCCCATCGAAATGCCGAAACAGTTCCTGGTAATCCCGGACCTCCCGAAAATGGGCAGTGGAAAAGTGGATTTCCGCTCGGTTACGGAAATGGTGAAAGCACAATTGTCCAGCGACAGCGATATGGCCGAAGAAAGTAGTGCGAAGCGCAAAAATAAAGCGGATAAGAAATAGAACATTTAATAAAAGCCCAAAATCTTAACGAATGCCTTTATCAATAACCTCCTTCCGCTCATTCAACCATTTAGCGGCAGGTTGATAAAAAACACTCCAATTGGGTTTGAGACCCTCTTTCCAGGCTTTCGCGCCATAAAACCTGGTAAAAGCGGCCCTGGCGGCCTTTAATGTTTTGTACGTTCTATAGGTGAGTAATTGCTTGTTATGCATAACCACCAATCGAAAACATCCCCCCTCCGCCATAATATAAACAAAATCCAGGAAATAATAAATCGAACTGATTAATATGGATATCTTTGTCTCTCCATCAACGCTTTGAGTAGATTCGAGTCGACGTACTGTTTTTCGTTTTTCCATCTTACCTCCTTTCGGACCATGATTTTTTTCCTTATTCTTTATTTTACCCATTGAAATTATCTTCCATATCGGTTATTATTATCCCTTATGAAACATGCCAGGAGATTATTATGCGTCATAGACTGAGCCCCTATTGCCCACCCTGCTGTTCCGACTATCTTCTCAATTACAGGCCAAAGCCCCGCATATTTTTGACTGTGTTTCATATTAATAATTATATAAAGTTCATTCAAAATGTCAAATAAAAAATTCAAATTGAATGATTTTCCCCTGGAACATTTTGGGCTCAGGCTTAAAAGAGTACGCCAGGGGTTAAATCTCGATCCCGCTCAAATAAGCGATATTCTTAGCGTTAAAAAGAATTCATACTATAAATACGAAGACGGCTCCCGCTTTCCCCAACCGGATATATTGCTTTCCTTGATAACTTATTTGAACGTGAATGTGAATTACCTGCTCACCGGCGAAGGCGAAATGTTTTTAGCCCCTCCCCCTACTTCGGAAAAAGAAGAAAGAGTATTAAGCCTGAAGGGGGTTTTCCCCAATATCCCACCGGAAACTTTGCCGCTGATCGAATCACTGGAGGTTCCGATAATGAGACATTCGCTGATGACGGAATACCTGCTCTGCAAAGAACAGTATAAGACCTATATCGATGAGCACTTTTTAAAGAAGGAAAAAGGAAATAAAGAATAAGGTAGGGTCCACCGATGGAAATAGGAAACGATTGTTTCGATGAATTCCTGGAACTGCTGGAAATCCCTGAAACACGGGAAGTATTGCTGGAGTTTAAAGAAAAAATTAAAATTATTTTCAAGGATAAAATCGAAAGCTTTGAGAAGATCAAAAAGGAGTCAACCCCCGGTATACCCGATCCCGAGGATGAAGAACCGGGTAAGATCATCCATATGAATAAAAACTGGAAACGGTATAGGGGCCTGTTATCGGAGTACGAATTCGAGGATAGGGAACTCCGGGAATTTATCCATTATTTATTGATCTTTCCATTTTTTCGCAGGATGGTACTCCAGGAATTCTATTTCAAAACCAAACCCTTCTTTAAAAATAAGTTTGATGAATATCTAAAGGAAGGAAGCTAATGCCGCTGCGGCTACCTCAAACTGACAGACATAAGATCGATAACGATGGCGTTATTGGATTCTTCTTCCTGGAACAGGGTTTTAAGGCGTGTTTCAAACATCTCCGACCCGAGGTATAAGATGATTTTCCCCCTCTTCTGCAGGATAAATAATAACCTCCGGAATTGTTCCTCGAATTTCCGGCTTCCATCCTTAACAAAATCCTTCACCACCACCACGTCCACTTCACCCGCCAGGCTGACGGCCGTATATATCTTCTTCAGCATTTCCGGCGAGCTCGCCCTTCTCTTTACTTTCGCGATATCCTCCTGCCGTATGCCCAGCACCGCCAGGTTGCCCCAGGCTTTTTTCTCATCTACGCCCCGGATCCGGCATAAATGCGTTACCATTTCCACCGCCGGGATGCCCAAATCAAGTTCTTCGGTATTTATGCGATCGATGCCCACGGCATTCCGCCCGGATTCATAAAAACAAAACAGGCGGTCCATGGTTGGGGTGTTTTCGCATAGGATAAAATAGGTTTTTCCCTTTTCCGGTTCAAAGGAAGGTGGAGAAGGTGGAGGAGGGGGAGGTAAATCGATGGTTTTTTTCATTTTTTTGAAAAGCAGCAGCCAGGAAGCCGTAAGCAGCACAATGGTGTAGAGAATCGTTAACAGCACTCCCCCAGCGAAAGTTACAGGCAGACGGCTGCGGGCATGAAAAAGATTTTCCTCGTCCTTCACAAAGGATTCGATGTCGGTATGGTCGGTGTAGAATTTTTTATCGAAATAAAACCGCACAAACCGGTCTTTGAGGTCCCGGGCGCAGCGATAGAATGCTAAAAAGTTGTCATACCCCCGACTGCTGATCTCATTACCCACCGATAGGTAAAAAGTGGAAGGAAAGAACATGGACAGGACTTGATAACTCCTGATATTGTCCTTCATTTCATTTTCCAGTTTTAGTTCTAATCCCTCGATTTTTTTAAAGTCCTCTTTCCAATAGCTCTCCACCAGGCCGGTTACAGGGGGGGGGGCTTTTTTGCCGCTCCGGAAAATCCCTATCTCTTCATATGCCCTTTTTTCAAAATCCATAATGATTTTCAATTTTTCCAATTCCAGGTAATAGCTGTCGGTCATGCCGGCCGCTTTCCCGGAAATGATTTTGTCGATGGTCCAGGGGATAATAAAAATAAACAGGAAAAACAGGCCGATCATGGTTATAATGGCAGCGGATTTGGTTTTTATGCGGCCGACCGCCGTTCCCAGGGAAAAAAAGAACAGGAGGGTTAAAAAAAGCACCCCCAAATAAGTCAGCAGGTCCCGGTAATCGGTCCCGGATAATGTCACACAATTCAATTTCAACAGCCCCCAGGCGCACCCTGCAGTGATTACCAGGAGCAGCAGGAGTACGGCAACCCGGGCCCCGATAATGGGGAAAAACACTTCCCGGTAATGGGTATGAGGAAAACCGGAAAGAAATTCCAGGTATTTTTTATGACGCAGGGCCTCATAACCGAAATAAAGGGCAAATAGACTTCCCAGCAGTAGGATAAACCCTGAGAAGTCCATTAATACACCGCTTTTCTCTGTGAACAGTGTTTTGCCCTTAAAGGGGTTGTAGATGTTTAATCGTTCCCCTGAATCGATATTTGAGATCAAATTTGAGAAATGGCCGGAGTTATTGAAGAAGATACTGAGCGTGGACGGCAGGAACATCAACCGAACTCCATAGGAGCCGTACTGCGTATACAACATGTACTGTTTCACCTTCAACTTTTCGAATTCAATGAAGGTTTGCTTATTCTTTTCCACCAGTTGCTGCCGGTTGATACCTTCCTGGAGAAAATAGCAAGAGATTGTTAGAAACAAAAGGAATATGATGATGTTCCGTTTACACAGGAATCGATTTAACTCGAGGCCGAAAAAAACTCTAAAAACCTTCATTTGATCTCATAAAAAATTTGCGCCACATATTGACCGAAGAGGAGGGTTTCGGAGTAAGTTTGATTCAACATCCAGAGGTCCGCGACAGCGGGGAATTTTCCCTCTTCGACCGCGGCCTTTACCCGGTACTGGACCGGTAGGATACTTTCCACGGCGGTATACAGGTAATGATAAACCCCCCTGATATCGCCTTTACCTAAATACCCTTCCACTTTTTTAAAAATAACGGAGTCCAGGTTATTTTTCTCCATGAAACCCTTGTAACCGAACATTTCCAGTTGACGGATCACGTTCGGATCATAAGGGGTTTGGCCGGCTTCCTGCTCCAGGGCGGCGTAAGTGGCATAGGCATTTTCCATATCTACCGCGGCGTCGCTAATGATTTTTGCCAGTCGGTCATATTGGGGGCCTTCCAGTTTCGCCAATTCCACGATGTTTAAAAACAGCAGGGTATCGGCGTAGCCATTCATGAAATAACTCGCTCCCCGGAGCACGTAATTCTCAATGGTGCTGTTGGATTTAATGCCCGCAACTCCCGGGGCGCCCGGGGCGCCCAGGGCGCCGGGTGGGTTGCCGAATCCCCTCTGGGACTCATTGGCAACTATCAATGACAACAGGTTCCCCGTGAAAATAAATGAGACCAAAATTCCTAAAGTAACTGTTAAAACGATTTGTTTGTTTGTTTTCATCATTTTTTTCTCCTTTCTGAATTATATTACTTGAAATTTCACCCAATGTCAAGACAAAATCGCTAAAAAAACTCATTAATATTTTCTGCCTCCTGGGAAGCCGAAATTTTTTTACGGGAATTATGATCTCTCATGATGTTGTAGGGAAAAGTCAGCTTGCCTTTTTGAAATTAGACAGGATAACGTTCCCGTTATCCTGTCTAAATATTTTTTTTGGGGTTATTTATAGGCTTCCACGAGGAGTTCCGCCATCTGGCTGGAAAACTCCACCGGGTTTTCCAATTCATAGCCTTCGATCAACATGGCCTGGTAGAAGAGAATGTTGCTTGCATTTTTAATTTGGGTGGAGTTGGGGTCTTCTTTATGAAGTTTTTGCAATACCTCGAAGATTTTATGGTTGGGATTGATTTCCAATATTTTGGAAGCCCTGGGTGTGATTTGTTTGGCGCCCCTCATGAGCATCTCCATATTAAAGGTCACACCGGAATTGGAGGCCACCAGGCAGACGGGGCTGGTGGTTAAACGTTTGCTTAAACGGACATCGTTCACTTTGTCGCCCAGGTGTATTTTGATGGTTTTTAGCAGGTCTTCGTATTTTTTGGCTTTCTCGGCAAACTCATCTTTCTCTTCGGTTTTATCCTTCTCCTCTTTTTTCTTTTTATCTTTTTTTTCCTCTGCCTCTTTATCCTTGTCTTTTAGAACTTTGTCCAGGTCGAAACCTTCCCGGGTAATGGATTTTAATTTTTTACCGTCGTAGTCATCCAGGTTCTGGGTGAGGAATTCGTCGATTTTATCGACAAAATAGAGGATTTCAATTTCTTTGGCTTTAAACGCTTCCAACTGGGGCATACGCTGGATAGAATCGATGTCCTTGCCGGAGGCGAAGTAGAGTTCCGCCTGGCCTTTGGGCATCCGGTCCACATACTCCCTGAGGGTGGTCAACTTGCCGCCGGAATAGGAAGAGGGGAATAAAATAAGGTCTTGTAGTTTTTCCTTATTTTTATAAGCCATGTAGATGCCGCCTTTAATGGCCTTGCCGAATTCGGCCCACATTTCTTCGTATTTCTCTCGCTTGTTTTTCAGCAGCCCGGCCAGGGCGTCCAGGACTTTTTTCTCCAGGTTTTTGCCGATGACTTTCAACTGTTGATCATGTTGTAAGATTTCCCTGGAGATATTGAGGGAGAAATCCTGCGAATCCACCAGGCCGCGTACAAACCGCAGGTGGTCGGGCAGCAAATCCTTGCAGTCTCTCATGACAAACACATGGTTGGAATAGAGATGGATACCCTGGGTATAGTTTTTTTCATACAAATTGGACGGGGCCCTGGAGGGTATGAATAACAGGGTGGTGTATTGAATGGTCCCCTCGGCTTTGGCATGGATCACATCGGCAAACTCGTTCCAATCGTGGAAATGATGTTTATAGAATTGGAAATATTCGTCCTCGGTAATGTCTTTTTTGTTTTTTTCCCAGATGGGGGTCTGGGAGTTTAAAACTTTATGGTCGATGATGATTTCGGGTTTGGCGTCTTTGATGTAGACGCCGTTTTTGTCTTTGGGGTATTCCTCCCGGTGGAAATCCATTTCAATGGGATAGCGAATGTAATCGGAATACTTTTTAATGAGGTTCTGGATGGTGTACTGGTTGGAGAAATCCTCTTCCGGGTTGGAACTATCCGTCACTTCATCCCTCAGGTGAAGTACGATCTCGGTGCCGCGGCTTTTTTTATCGAATTTTTCAATGGTATAGGCGCCGTCCCCGATGGATTCCCAGCGGGCGCCCCCTTTTTTACCTGCGGCGCGGCTTGTTAACACTACTTTTTGGGATACCATGAAGCAGGAATAAAATCCAACGCCGAACTTCCCGATCAATTCGATGTCGTCTTTTTCTTTCAATGATTTTAAAAAGGCCTGGGAACCGGATTTGGCAATGGTCCCGATGTTCTGGATCACTTCATCGAAGGTCATACCTGCGCCGTTGTCGCAAATGGTCAGGGTTTTGGCCTCTTTATCGACATCCAGGATGATTTTAAGCTCGCCGTCATTTTCCAATAATTCGGGTTTGGTAAGGGCCTGGAAATTTAATTTGTCCAGGGCATCGGAACTATTGGATATCAACTCCCGTAAAAATATCTCTTTATGGGTGTACAGCGAATTGATCATTAGATTTAACAACTCTTTGGTCTCGGCCTGGAAAGTGTGCTGCTCCTTTCCTTCGGCTTTAGAACCGGCCTTTTCTTTTTTTGTCTTTTTTACTTTTTCTTCCGTCATAATTATGCTCCCTAATCGATTTAGACCCTAATTTTAACTCAATTTTCACTTAAAGTCAAAGGGGAGTGGAGACGTCGCCGCATTCGGGGTAAGCTTCCGCCGCCGGTTTTCTTGCCACGCCGAAAAAAACAGCCTGAAAATGCAAAATAAGAAGCAATATCCATATACACCATTTTAAATTTTATCCTGGTGATTTAGCCTATAAATTACCACAATTCTCCACTCCTGGAAATCCACAAAATTGTTGCACCAACATCGGCGGTAAAGGCCGTACCGATGCAACGCAAAAGTGGCCGGCCCCTTTGATGCGCCCCTTAATGATTCCCTATCCAGAGCCTATCCGAAAACTCATGGATGCTTTGAAATTTAAAATTGTAGGGAACAGGCATTGCCTGTTCCAACGGGGCATTTGAGGAACAGGCATTGCCTGTTCCCTACTAATTTACGCCCTTTTCGGATAGGGTCTATCCAGTTGTGTGCAACAATTTTTGTATTCTATTAAAAGAGTTTCATTTTACCGCCGCCTTCCCCCGGCATATTTATTTCTTTATAGCCCGCCGGGATTTCGAAAAAGGAGGCAGGGAACGATGCGGCCTTGATATCGGTGACTTCCATTGTAGTGGTGCTTTCCACATCCACTTTTCCCTTTTTCCCCATCTGGGTTTGGTGGGTTATTGTTTTGAGAGGGAACCCCAGGTTTTTCTGAAGGGCCATTTGCTTTTGAATCATCATGTCCAGGTCGGCGATGCCGGTTTTGAAATTCTTCTTTAAGAAAACTTTATTTATTTCGTTAAGACCGGTCATTTCCGGGGCGGCCCATATTTCCTTGACTTCATGGATAGTCATTGTTTTTTTAATGAAAAGGAATTTGACTTTCATGGTATAGTCGCTGGTGATTTTGATATGGTTGCACGAAAAACCCAGGACGGTCTCCGCCGGAAGGACTTCGGCATTGACGGATTGGTTGGTGATCTCCATTTTTACCAGTTGTCCGAACATACCGGCCATTTGCAGCAGGTCATCCAGGGATAGGGCCATATAAGTCTTCTCTTTATCATTGACGATATAGATGAGCTCTTTATCGGCTTTAAAGAGCCAATAACCTTCCTTCATATAGACCATGCTCTTGCCGGGGACGCTGGTGAAGGCCTGTTTGAGGTTTCCTTTTTCAGCGGACACTTCGGAGATGATCTGGCCAGTGGCCTTTTTGTCGGTACTCTTAGTGGTAATGGTAGTGGTCCATTGGACGCCGGCAAATACGGTGTAGGTTAACAAAAGACTTACTATCAGCAACAGTGATATTTTTTTCATTTTTCATTCCTCCTAATCTAAAATATATTGGGTTGTTAGTTTAATGGAACTGACCGGTAATGTCAATAATTTTTTTTTAAGATTTTTAAAATACCTGATCGGTCCATCTTAATTAATATATCTCAGAAGTGGGGAAAAAATTAGGGTTTGAGATACTGCTTTCAATAAAGGAAAAATCCATTGCCGTGCAAGAGGGTGGGGGCACAACCTACGGATGAGTTTGTTGTTTTACAGCGCTGTTTTAATCTTTTCGATCAGCATATTCTCCGGCGCGGCGCCTTCCAGGAAGGCGGCCTCATTAATGACCGTCCTGGGCACGCCCATGACATTGTATTTCACCGCCAGTTGGGGAAATTCCGTGGCCTCCACCATATCGGCCCTTACCTTAGGCGAATAATAGGCCATGTGATGGGCCAACACGACTGCCGGGGGACAGTATGGACAGGTGGGCGTGACAAAAACCTGCAAATGGACTTCTTTTTCAAGCCCGTCCAGGAATTTCTTACCTTCGGCGCTCAGCATGGTTTCACCGTTGGAGATCATTTTTATGGCTTCGATCAAGGAAGTAAACTCGTAACCCGCGGGGATGCCGTAAAAACGGACCCCGTAATCTTTTTCATCCATCATCACAATGGCGGGAATCTTATCCACTTTGTATTTTTCCACTTCGGTTTTATCTTTTTCAAAATCATACACCAGCAGTTTGATTTTATCCGTGATCGCGGCTACTTCCTCCAACAGTTCCCTGGTATCAAGGCAAAAGTTGCATTCCATGGATTGGGTGAAGTATTTGAGCGTCACTTCCTTTTTGAGTCCTTTAAAAATCTCTTCCAACCCTTTAGCGATTTTTTTGTTTAATTTCTTCATTCAAATACCTCCGTCATTGTCTTCTCTTTCTAAGACATCAATCTATACCGATAGAAAAAAAAAGTCAACGCTTATGCCAAAAAAAAGGCATTTTTTCTGCCTGTTCCAGGTACTCTTCTAACTTTGCCAGCGCTTCGGGCATATTGAGGCGACCAAACCCGAATCGTACATGATGGTTGTCATAATTGTAGATATTACCGGGTAAAAGGAGTACGCCTTTTTTATTGACCAGGTCCAGGCAGAAAGCCTCCGCTTCCTGCTCAAACTTCAAATGCGGAAAAATCAAAAGCCCGGCCCTGGGTTTGACCCACTGGAAAAGATGCGCATATTTTTTAAAAAAGATATCCAAAAGCCGGAGATTCGTTTTAATGATGCCCAGGTTTCTCTTTAGGATGTATTCTTTATTCCTGAGGGCAAGAGTGGCCAGGAACTCGCCGGGCGCGCTGCTGCAAATGGTGGTATAATCTTTAAAGGAAGCGATTTTTTTGAATAATGTTTTATCCCTGGCGGCGATCCAGCCGATTCTCAGACCCGGCAGCCCGAAAGATTTTGACATCACACCCAGCGACAGGGCTTTGTCATAGACATCGCAGGCCGCGGGCAGCCGGTCTTCTTCCCGGTATTCCAGGAAGCGGTACACTTCATCGGAGAAAATGTAAATATCATGACGCCGGGCGATTTCAATCAATTCGTTGAACATTTCCTTTGGCATGGTATAGCCCGTGGGGGTATTGGGGAAGTTGACTACGATTGCTTTGGTCTGCCGGGTGATATTATCCTTGAGGAAACCCAGGTCCAGTTCCCAATTGTTTTGGGCGTCCATGAACCATTCCGTGACGTTGCAGCCGATGGCGTGGGCGACTTCGGAGAGGGATTGGTAGCAGGGAGATTGGACAATAATATGATCTCCGGGCCCCAGCAGCACGTTCATAAAAATAAATATACCTTCCTCAGCGCCGGCCAGTACGATGATGTCTTCGGGCGCCGAATTGGAGTACAGCCTGGAGATTTCGCGGCGCAGTTCCGGGTTTCCCAGGGTTTCAGTGTACCCCAGGTGTAGTTTGTTAAACGCTTTCCCGGCATCTTTTTCTAAAGCCAGGAGTTCTGCTACAGTAAAAGATTCGCAATCGGAAGTACAGAGGAGATAGGGGGCATTGAATTCAAACCTGGCAAAAAAACGTTCTAGTTTAAAGTCATTTAATTTCATACCTTATTTTAAATGTAATGGCTGAATATTTCAATAAGAATTAATAAAAAGCGTTTTTTTTGCCGGGTCCTTATCCCTTAATTTCCCCCCTTCCGAAAGATTTTCTTCACCTTCCCAAAGATATTTCCGACCTTCCGGAAGATTTTCTTGACCTTCCGAAAGATATTTCCGACCTTCCGGAAGATTTTCTGGGGCTTCCGGAAGATTTTTCCGACCTTCCGGAAGATTTTTCTTGCCTTCCCAAAGATTTTTCCGACCTTCCGGAAGATTTTCTGGGGCTTCTGGAAGATTTTCCTGACCTTCCGAAAGATATTTCCGACCTTCCGGAAGATTTTCCGGGGCTTCCGGAAGATTTTTCCGACCTTCCCAAAGATTTTTCTCCCCTTCCGGAAGATTTTCTTGACCTTCCGAAAGATATTTCAGACCTTCCGAAAGATTTTCTGGGGCTTCCGAAAGATATTTCCGACCTTCCGGAAGATTTTCTTGACCTCCTGGAAGATTTTTTGAGGCTCCGGGAAGATTTTTCATGGCCCCTGAAGGTTCCCCAATGCCTGCGGATAGTCTGCCCCTTGCCTTGATAACAACAATTAAGGGCCACCGGTCCGGGGAGGCCAACACGCAAAGATCATTCTTTATTTGAAAGAGAAAAGGCGAGGGTAGATTTTTAATTTTTTATTGACATTTAAGAAGGAAAATATTATATTACAAACATGAAAGTAAAAACATCGATTGCCCTATCGGATACGTTATTGAAGGAAATTGACGAAATGGTCGAATATTCCCATGATAGATCGACTCTTATCGAAGAAGCGCTGAGAGACTATATCGAACGAAACAAAAAACCTTCTACAAGTCAAAGAGATTTAGAACTGCTTAATAACTTCGCAGATGAATTAAATCAAGAAGCTGTGGAAGTCCTTTCATACCAGGTCGGAATTTGAACAGGGGCGAATTATATAGGTATTCTATCGGAAGAAAAAATAGTGGAATTAAATAAGGCGCTTAAGATCGCTCTTGAAATTGCGGATGTGTTTGAATAAACACCGGAGTGCCTGTCCGATATGGTTTAATAATGTTCGTTTTGGGGCGAACCTGATAGTTCCCCAGCGGATTGGGTAGTGGGGTCGGGGTAAGATTTGGATATTTTACCATTAACCATTCCATATTAGGGTTTGATAAATCTTAGTATTTATACTATAATAGCCATTGTTAAAGATAAGGAGTTGTTGTGCTAAGACGAAATTCAAAACTTATGGCTGAGCTAAAAGAGAAAGAATTCTTGCATTATAAAAATATGTCCCCGGAGCAAAGGTTGAAAACAGCCATTGCACATAACAAATTCATAAAGGAACTCTGCTTTGCGGGGTTGACCAAAAAAGGATTTAGTAAAGAAGAGATCAGCAGGATATATCACGGACAGATGGATGAATAAAGACATCCTTGAAAAACTTTTTGCTATTTTAAAAGCTTTTAATATTTCTTATGTCCTCATCGGGGGATATGCAGCGGCAGTATGGGGTTCTGTACGTGCAACAAAAGACGTAGATTTCCTTGCCGATGTCCCTTATCTAATGATTGACAAAGTTGTTGAAGCATTAGAAAAACAGGGATTTTCAGTAGAATATAGAAGTGGAGATATCGGAGACCCGGTTAGAGGTGTAATCGAATTAGAATTTCAAATAGAAGAGGATAAAGAATCGGTCGAACTAATACAAGGAATCAAGAATATGCCCGGCGACATTTTTTCCCGTTCGGAGAAAATCGGTATGTTGGGAATTGAAATACCCGTTGCATCACCGGAAGATTTGATTGTGTTGAAGCTACTTGCCGGGGGACCGGTGGATAAGCAGGACGCAAGAGCTATCTATAAAATAATGAGAGACAAATTGGATATGCAATATCTCGAAAAAGAACTACGGCGATGTAAGCTGTCTCTCGAATCGCTTTTCTCTTAGAACCAGGCCTTCCTTTTTTTCTTCATCATTCATCATTCATCATTCATCATTCTATCTCTTCCTCATCTCTTGTTTTCCTACCCAAATCCGTGATATCCAGGTTGCCGGTCAAACTCCACAAAGACCTTAAAACCAACCTGTGCCGGCGAACCGGCATGGTCCCGGAAAGCGAAAAGACCTTATTGATGCCCTGGCCAAAAAACATTTACGCAAGCGCTACCTCTGGATACCCACTGTTCTGGCTGCTTTAATCATAGCCCTATACATACTTATAAAAATGGACGTGCTGCTATGGAGTAATATTGAACCCGATACATATATTCTCGCTTTGCTCCTGGCGCCTGTCGGTCTGGCATACTTGTTGATAAAAGGAAAGCCCTTCGGCAGTTCTTCTTCATATGAGAAAATCCTGGAAAAGGAAAGAGAAAAAATCTATTTGCGCAGCAATTTCTCTACAGCCGGGTTTGCAAAGCTGAAGAAAGAGCTGGACCAGGCGATAACGGAACGAGACAGCTTGTAGAAAGGGCGCACAATTGGTCTGTCCCAAAAATTCTTCTTTTGCTTTAATATGGAACTCCACTGTGCTTGCGCCGGACATGGAAAAGCCTCCTTTCCCGTTTTATAGCAGGCGTCCGGTAAGAAATCCCCGGTAGGGGTTTGATTTATCAAACCCTTTTTTGGTGTCCCCTACTTCCCCCCCCTTTGCGTCGTTTCCGCGGGCCGGGAAAGGATATAAAGCACCCTTTGCGTCGTTTCCGCGGGTCGAGATGTGATAGATAGTATAAGTTGTGTCCCTTCCGCGGGTTGAGATGTGATAGGTAGTGTGAGTTATATCGCATCCTGGGGTCGGGAAACGATAGGAAGCACCCTTCCTATGGCATCCGGGGGTCGGGAAGCGATAGGAAGCACCATTCCTATGGCTTCCGGGGGTCGGGAAACGATAGGAGGCGCACAATTGGTCTGTCCCGAATGTCACTAAGATAAGCGTATAATAAATCCGAAATTCGAAATCCGAAATCCGAAACAAATCCAAAATCCAAATTTTTAAAATTCCAAACAAAAGCAATTCAAAACTCAAAATCTCAAACAAAAACAGCCTGCCTCCGAGAGTCGTTTGTTTTTGTTTTGGTCATTTGAATTTTTGTCATTTGGATTTGTTTCGAATTTCGTGCTTCGTGCTTCGAATTTAGCCTTATCTTAGTGACATTCTGGTCTGCCCTAAAAATTACGTAGGGGCAGACCCCTTTTTTTCTTCATCATTCATCATTCTATACCTCTGGATACCCACTGTTCTGGCTGCTTTAATCATAGCTCTATACATACTTATAAAAATGAACGTGCTGCCATGGAGTAATATTGGCCCCGAGCTTTCTCTAAAATTTGTGCAGGAAGAGCTTGCAAAAATACACAAAATCAGAGTACAATTAAGGTATGACAATTTTATCGGTTAATCAAAATGTCGGCCAGTCGCTGAAGATCATTGATCGGGCAGCGGCTAAAAAGCTTGATTACCCGGTTTATAGGGAATTAATACCAATATTCCTTGAAAACCTCGAGAATCGAATCATTTCCGACAGCCAGAAAGAGCGCAAACGGAGGCCATTGAATGGAAGAAATTTTTAAGCATGGCTCAACCTGGGAAAGGGCTGACTTTCACCTGCATACCCGTGCAGATAAAGAATTTGAATATCATGGAGAGGACAACTCCTTTGTGACTAATTATGTTGAAAAGCTAAAAGAGAAAAATATTCGCATCGGGATAATCACCAATCATAATAAATTTGATAAGGATGAATTCACCGCGCTCAAAAAAAAAGCAAGAAATGAAGAGATATACCTTATTCCTGGGGTTGAACTTTCTGTAAATGACGGCGCTAACGGGATTCATACACTGATTGTTTTTAGTGAGCAGTGGCTCGAAGCCGGGAATGATTATATCGATCAATTTCTTAATGTCGCCTTTGAGGGAAAAATACCTGGGCAGTATGAACAGGAAAACGGAAGAACATCTCTTAGCCTTATCGAGACATTAAAAAAATTAGAGGGTTACAACAGGGACTTTTTTATTATTTTCGCGCATGTCGAGCAGAGCAGCGGTTTATGGGCGGAGCTGAACGGGGGGCGATTGGCTGAACTTGGCCGCAATGAGTTGTTTAAACGCAGCACCCTGGGATTCCAGAAAGTACGCACCCATGATGTGAAAGACGGTGTATGTAGAACCAAAGTCCAGGGCTGGCTGGGTGACTCGTACCCTGCCGAAGTGGAAGGCTCCGATTGCAAATCCATCGATGAAATTGGTGAAAAAGAGCCGACCTTCCTTAAAATAGGCGCCTATACCTTTGAGGCAGTCAAATATGCACTTCGTGATTATAAAAACCGGGTCTCAAAGGAAGCTCATACAAAATATCCGCACTCCCATATCAAAAGTATCTCGTTTGAAGGTGGAATTATGAATAGTAAAACCATTCATTTCTCACCGGAGTTGAACGCTTTGATCGGTATCCGGGGGAGTGGAAAATCCTCGATCCTGGAAGCCCTGCGGTATACCCTTGATATTCCCTTCGGAGAAAAAGCAGCGGATTTAGACTATAAAAAAGACCTTGTCGGCCATACCCTCGGCAGTGGAGGAAAAACCGTTGTTTCGGCAGTCGATCGATATGGCCAGCAGTATGAAATAAAGCGGATTCTCAATGAACAGCCGGAAGTGTTTGCCAAAGGGAAATTACAGCCCGGTGTCTCAATCCGGGAAACCGTGATTAATAAGCCGATTTACTTCGGTCAAAAAGATTTGTCCAATACGGGTGAAGGTTTTGAGAAAGCCCTGGTAGAAAAGCTGGTGGGCGAAAAACTTTATGATATTCGACGCAAAATCGAAGAACAAAAGCAAATAGTTGAGAATGCGGCTGATCGCTGGTTGAAGCTCTCTAATATCGACGAGCAGAAACAGGAATACCAACAAAAAAAGAATGATGCAGAGTTCCGCCTTAACAGATTCAAAGAATACGGGGTCGATGAGAAGTTCCAAAAACAAACCGGTTATGAAGCGGATGAGAGAAAATTAAACCAGGTGCTGGCGGATATTTCCAAATACCAGGACGCCCTCGATGACATCATCAACCGGCATGAAGACGAACTTAAGAACCACAAAAGCTATAAATCGAAACAGGATGACACGTACTTCGCTGAATTTTTTATATTGTATGACAATATCCTCCAGTCTTTTGAAAACATAAAAAGGGAGCAGGGAAAGACCTCTATTTACGCCCAGGAGTTAAAGAAAAAAGTAAATGAATTCGAACAGCTTAAAAAATCCTTTATGGATGAATTCGCGGGAATACGCCGGACCCTGGAACAGGAATTAAAAGAGAAAGGCGCGGAAGCGCTTAAACTTGATGAATTCCCCCAGTTACAGAAAAAAATCGATACTGCAACACAAATGCTCGACGTTCTTGATAAACAGGGGAAACAGAAAAACTCAATGCAAAATGACTTGCTCACTGCCCTGTCACAATTGAACGAACTATGGCAGCAGGAGTTTCAAGACATAAAGGCTGAACTTGAAAAGATTAACCGGGATCACTCCGCATTGACCATCGAAGCTGTTTTCAAAGGCGATAACAAAGAGTATTTGAGCTTTATGCAAAGTATGTTCAAGGGAAGCAAAATACGCGAAACCACTTTTGCCGGTCTTATAGACAAATATTCGGACTTTGGCCAGATGTATAAAGATTGGAATACCGTTAAAGCCAATTCCGGGTCTGCACCCGAAGTATTTGAAGACTACTTTTTCAAAAATCTAAAGACGCTGTTGACGTGGCAGGTTCCGAATAAATTTACGATAAATTATCACGACAAAGAATTAAAACACCATTCATTGGGTCAGCGCGCGTCAGCCTTAATTCTTTTTATTCTCAGCCAGCAGGAAAATGATGTAGTCATCATCGATCAACCGGAAGATGATCTTGATAATCAAACCATATACGAAGATGTTATAAAACTTATCCAAAAAATAAAATCCCGGACCCAATTTATTTTTGCCACCCATAATGCCAATATCCCGGTACTGGGCGATGCGGAACAGATTCATTCCTGCCGGTTTGCCGATGGCGAACTCACAATTGAGAGCGGCAGCATCGATTCTCCCACACTCCAAAAAGAAATTGTGAATATTATGGAAGGTGGCAAAGACGCCTTTGAAAAACGCAAGGAGATATACGAGATATGGAAACCGCTGAACTAATAGATATACTCACTCGCGGCGAAGATAGCCGGCATCAATTTAAAGAAAATTTCTTTAATGCCGACTCACTGGCGGCGGAGATAGTTGCTTTATGCAATTCCAACGGTGGGATGATACTCATAGGAGTCAACGATTCGGGGGAAGTATCGGGTCTAACTTCCGAGGATATAGGGCGCCTGAACCAGTTAATCTCAAATGCCGCTTCCCAACTTGTCCGCCCCCCGGTGAACCCGGAAACAGAAAATATATCGCACCCAAACGGCCTGGTTATGATTGTCTCTTTACCATCGGGTATCAGTAAACCGTATATGGATAATAAGGGCAGCATCTGGGTAAAAAGTGGAGCGGATAAACGGAAAGTAACCGCAAGGGAAGAAATGCAGCGGCTGTTCCAGGCAGCCGGCCTCATTCACGGCGATGAAGTGCCGGCAAACGGGATTTCTGTGGCGGACCTGGATCAAATTTATTTTAAGGAGTTTTTTAAAAAAGAGTATGAAGAGACCCTGGATGAGCAAGAAAGTTCACTGCCCCAACTTCTCCAAAATATGAACTTATGCAGGGATTCCATCATGAATGTTGCCGGCGCCCTGCTTTTTGCAAAGCGGCCGCAATTTCGTCTTCCTAATTTTATTATAAAAGCGGTATGTTATCCCGGGAATACAATCGATGAAGACAACTACCTGGACAGCAGAGATATAACGGGGAAAATAGCGGATATTTTCCAGCAAACCATAAGCTTCATCAATACAAACATCAGGCACTCACAGGGAAGTAAATCCGTTAATTCCCTGGGTACACCCGGGATTCCTCGTATAGTTCTTGAAGAACTAATCGCCAATGCCTTGATTCATCGTGATTATTTCATATCTGCCCCGGTTCGTGTTTTTGTTTTTTCCGATCGGATTGAAATCCTAAGTCCAGGCCATTTACCCAATAACCTGACAATAGAAAATATCAAAAGCGGCAATTCAAATATCAGGAATCCCATTTTGGCTTCTTTTGCCGCCAAAACACTTCCCTACAGGGGGTTGGGTAATGGCATCCGACGTGCGCTTAAAGCTTATCCGGATATCGAATTCTTTGATGAAAAAGAAGGCAACCTTTTTAAAGTAATAATCAAAATACGAGATTAAGCCTTACCGGCAAAAGGAGCGAAAATGATATTTTTTCAAATACCTTCAAACGGCGACAGGAATTACGGTTACCTGGTCGGCTGCGAGAAAACGAATAAAGCCGCGGTGGTGGACCCCTCCCCCGATCCTAAACCCTGTTACGAGAAAGCCCGGGAACTGGGTCTTACCGTGGAGTATGTTATTAATACCCATACCCACTCCGACCACACCGGCGGCAACCGGTTTTTCCAGAAGGAAACCAACGCCCGCCTGGTCGTCCATAAATCCGCCCACGCCGGCGATGTTACGGTGAATAACGGCGAAACCCTCAACGTCGGCGAAATCACCCTCACCTTCTATCATACCCCCGGCCATACCCCGGAATCCATGTGCGTGCTGGCAGGAAATGAATTAATGACCGGCGATACGCTTTTCGTGGGAAAAGTCGGCGGCACTTCCACCCGTGAACAGGCCCTGGTAGAGTTTGACAGTTTGAAAAAACTCATGGCCCTGGACCCCGGCGCCCGCGTCTGGCCCGGCCATAACTACGGCGTACGCCCTTCCTCTACCATCGGCGAAGAGTTGAAAAGCAACCCTTTTATCCTCAGGCTCAACAGTTTCAACGATTTCTACTGGTTAAAAGAAAACTGGGCCGCTTATAAACTGGAACACGGCATTGCCTGAAACCCAGGTTAATATAACGACTGTGAGTACGGTTTTGAATATGGAACAACAAGAACAAGAAACGCCATGGTATGAACAGTGGTTCGACGAAAATTACCTGGCCCTCTATCGCCACCGGGACCGCGGCGACGCCGAAGAACAGGTCCGCCTCATTATCGATACCCTGGGACTTTCCCCGGATACCGCCATCCTCGACCTGGCCTGCGGGGAAGGAAGATACACCGCCCTGTTTAACGAACTGGGCTACACCATTACCGGCCTGGACCTTTCCGAAACATTGATCGAATGCGGCAGGGAACGATACACCGGCCTGGATTTGAGAGTAGGGGATATGCGCCGCATCCCCGGTACATTCGATCTTATCCTCTCCCTGTTTACCAGTTTCGGGTACTTCGACGCGGATGAAGAGAACGAAAAAGTACTGCATTCGGTCTATAACGCCTTAAACCCCGGCGGCGTCTTCTGGCTGGATTTTTTAAACGCCCAACAGGTGCAGGAACAACTGGCGCCCCGGAGCGCCTCCCAACTGACGCCCGAAATCCAGGCCCTGGAAACCCGGAAAATTGAAAACGGCCGCATTATTAAAGATATTTATTTCAAAGACGATGACCGGGAAAAGTGCTACCGCGAATCCGTGCGCCTCTTTACCCGCCAACAGTTGGAAGACATGTTTCAGCGTACGGGATTCCATATACTAAAACTTTTCGGGGATTACAAGGGCCAACCGTGGGCGCCTCTTTCCCCGCGCACCATCCTGGTAGGGAGGAAAACAGCATGAACGTTACACATAACGATAATCAAATTTATAACGATAAAAAAACCATTGTCACCGGTCAGCAGATCGGCCTGTTGGGCGGTCCCCTTTATACTACATACAAGGTACTGGGCGCCGTGCACCTGGCCCGCCGGACCAATGGCGCCGCCATCTACTGGCTGGAAACCAACGACGCCGATTTCAACGAAATCAACCACATCGATTACCTCGATGACCAGGGCCAATTGAAAACCCTAACCTGGGATATCGACACCCATGGCTATGCCTGCGGTTACATCGAAGTGGACGAGACCCTGGAAAAACTCATTGAAACTTTTTTCTCAACCATCCGGCAAACTGAATTTACCCCGGACCTGAAAAAAATGGCCCTCCATTGCTACCGCCGGGGCCGCACCCTGGCTGAGGCGTCACTGGACCTGGCGGAAGAACTTTTCGGTCATCTTAAACCCCGGTTTTTTGTCCCCTTTGACAGGGACTTCAAAATCTTCAGCCAACCCATTTTACGAAAAGAAGCCGGCCGCACCCCTGACGGCCAACAGTGCAACTGCTTTTGTATGGTGGGAAAACAGCGCAAAGCCCTGTTCCGGAAGGACGCCTGTTTTCATACGCGGGATAAAATGACGGTGAACCTGGCCGCGTGCGAACTGTCGCCCAATGTCAAAACCCGCAGCGTATGCCAGGACGCCTTTTTTCACACCGACACCTATGTGGCCGGACCGGGCGAGATCAAGTACCTTGCCGAACTGGACCCGGTCTATCAGTTCCACGGCGTGAAAAAAGCGGCCGTCCAACCCCGGATGTCCATTACCCTCATCGAACCTAAATTTAAACGGCTGCTGAAGAAAACAGGTTTCTCAGTGGAAGAAATTCTCCAATTCACCCGGGAAGAATTGCTTAAAAAAGCAATGGCCAGTGAAACCGGCTTGACTTTTAATGAAATTACCGACAACGCCAATACCCTGACCATGGAGTTCCTGGGAAAATTGCAGACCCTCGGCCTCAATGAATCGGAAATGAAACCGCTGCGGAAATTACTCCAGGAGGAAGTGAAAAAGACCATCGGCCAGGTGCGCTCCCGCGCCAAAGGCAAAGCCGGTCAAATACTGAAAGATGTCGCTTTTCTCTCGGATAACCTGAAACCCTTCGGGAAAAAACAGGAGCGGGTTTTCAATATATTTCATTACCTGAACCTTTTCGGCGGGAAAAAATTTATCGACTGGTTGTATGAACATTACGACCCGGCCCTGGAGATGTTGGAGATCGAAAATGACTGATATGAGCGATATAAGCGATATCGGCGATTTAAGCAATAAATGCGACCATATGTGCGACATGCATATATTGGCGGTGGGGGCGCACCCGGATGATTGCGAGATGTCCATCGGCGGCACGCTGTTGAAAATGAAAGCCCAGGGCTACCGGGTTGCCGTATGCGATTTAACCCGCGGCGAAGCCGGGACCTACGGTTCCGCCGTTACCCGTGAAAAAGAACTCCGGGAAGCCACGGCCATGCTGGGCCTGGACGCCCGCATTACCCTCGACCTCCCCGACGGCGGTATTCGCAATACCGAAGAGAACCGCTTGAAAGTCGTCGAAGTGATCCGGACACTGCGGCCGGAACTGGTTTTTTCTTTCGCCGACAAACCCCTGCGGCACCCCGACCATTACCACTGCGGCAGGCTCGTACAGGAATGTTGTTTCCTGGCCGGGCTGGAGAAAATTAAAACCCAATCCCCGGCTTACCGGCCGGCGGGATTTATCGGGTTCCCGGAGTTGGTTTTCGACAAACCCACCTTTGTCATCGATATCAGCGAATATTGGGAGAAACGCACGCAGGTAATTCGCTGTTACGATACCCAGGTGATTGCCCCGGGCGCGGATGACAGCCGCACCAAAACCTTAATCCGGTCCAACCGTTTCTGGGAGATGCAAGAGGCCCGGGCCGGCATGGCCGGCGCCCTGGTCCACGTCCGTTACGGCGAACCCTTTTTCAGCGATTACCCGCCCCAGGTGAAAGACCCACTGGAAGCGTTTAAAAACAAACTAAGGTAGGAGAAGGAGGGCGAAAATGAATATCGTCATATTATGTTACCACCGCATCGGCGGTTCCGGCGTGGTGGCTTATGAGATCGGCCGGGCAATGGCCGAAGAGAGGGGCCATACCGTCCATTTCATGGGGCTGGAGCCGCCCTTCCGGTTAAAGGACGACGACTCCGGCCGCATGCAATTTCACAAAGTCCAGGTTAAAGAATACCCCGTGTTCGATTACCAACCCTATGACCTGGCGCTGGCATCGCAGTTATCCATTCTCATCAAGCACTTCCGCATCGATGTGATCCACAGCCATTACGCCCTGCCCCATGCGGTTTCCGCCCTGCTGGCGCGGGATATTTCCGGTAAGAAATCCGTCCGCTGCGTTACCACACTGCACGGCACGGATATTACCGTGGTGGGGGCGCACCCCGGCATGATGGATATCACCCGCTATGCCATTGAAAAAAGCGACGTCGCCACGGCGGTTTCCAACAGCCTGGTGCGGGATTCGGAAATGGTCCTGGGGGTCACGCCGGGAAAGATTAAAACGGTATATAATTTTGTCAATCCCAAATTTTTTAATCCCTCCCTCAAACCGGTTGACTGCGAAAACGGGAAAAACAAAATCATTATTTTACATATATCCAATTTACGGGCCGTCAAACGTCCCCTGGACGTAATCAAAATATTTCACGGCATTTATAAAGCCATGGAGGGACGCCGGCCCGTGGAACTGCGGGTGGTGGGCGAAGGTCCCCTCCAGTACGAGATGATGGACGAAGTAGAGAAACTGGGCCTGGAATCGCATGTGCAGTTTTTAGGCGTGCGCAGCAATATCGGCGCGGTAATGGCCTGCTGCCAACTCTTGCTGCTGCCCAGCCAGCAGGAATCCTTCGGCCTGGCGGCGCTGGAAGCCATGGCCTGCGGCGTCCCCGTGGCGGCCAGCCGGGTGGGCGGACTGCCGGAAGTGATCGACGACGGCCGCTCCGGGGTCCTGTTTACCGTTGGCAATACCGATGAAGCCGCGGAAAAAGCAGTTAAACTGCTAAAAGACCGGGAATTATACGATGCGGTCCGGCTGGCCGGCATCGATACCGCACTGGAAAAATTCGCCATGAACAAAATCGTGGACCAATACGAAGCGCTGTATAGAGGAGATTCCCATTAAAGCATTAAAAACATTGATCCCCTATTTGAAAAAGCATTCCATGACGCTGGCGCTGGGATTTTTCTCCATGCTGGTGCAGAACTACTGTTACCTGGAAGTCCCCCTATATATGCGGATCATCCTGGATGAGATCGGCGGCAATAACCGTAGGGCCGTGATTGTAACCAACGGCCTGTATATTTTGCTCTATACCGTTATCCTGGCCGTGGCCCTGTTCCTGATGCGGAAACTCCTGATCGCCGTTTCCCGGAAAATCGAATACCAATTGCGGGAGAGAATATACCATAAACTCCTGTCCGTGGATTACCTTTTTTACCAGCAAAATGAGACCGGCGACCTCATTTCCCGGTGCACCAACGACCTTAACAGTGTGCGGACGCTGTTGGGCCCCGGGGTGATGTACATCCCCAATTCCCTCAGCCGGATGATCCTCTTTTTACCGGCGCTGATAGCGCTCAGCAGCTCATTGATGATGATATTGGGGGTCGTCATGGCGTTCCTGGTGGTACTCATCGTTACCCTGCTTCCCATGCTGCGGCCCCGTTACCGCCGCATCCAGGAAGCCATGGGAACCATGAACAACCGCGTGTGGCAGGTGATCTCCGGGATAGCCACCATTAAACGGTACAACACTGAAAAAATCGAAACCCGGCGCTTCAGGGACTTGAATGAAACGTATATTAAAAAACAAATGGCCGTGGTGAAACTGGAGGAGTTTTTATATCCCCTGTTTATTTTTATTTTCTCCATCATCGAATTGTTGATCCTCTGGATTGGGGGAAGGCAGGTGATTCGCGGCCAAATGACCCTGGGTCAACTGCTGCAATTTAATATCATGGTCTCGAACCTCACCTTTCCCATCCTGGCTCTGGGCTGGATGATGGGCCTGGTGCAGCAGGGTATCAGCGCTATGGGGCGCATCAACTATATCCTGGATCAGCCCACGGCGGGCGAGGACGGTAAAAAGAAGAAACCCCTATCGTCGGCGGAACCCGTGTTTGTCGCCCGGAATTTAACCTACCGCTACCCCGGGCATACCCGGGATGTGCTGCGAAACATCAACATTACCCTCTTGCCCGGGCAGACCGTGGGTATCACCGGCCAGGTGGGCAGCGGCAAATCCACCTTACTCAATATATTAACCGGTTTGCTCAGGCCCGGGCCCGGCCAGGTATTTATCGACGGCATGGATATTTGCGAGATCGATCCGCGGGATATTTACGGGAAAATAGCCGTCGTTTCCCAGGAGCCGTTTCTCTTTTCCAAAACCGTGGCGGAGAACATCGCGTTGGGGCCCTGGGAAATGTCCCCGGAGGCCGTGGAAAAAGCGGCCCAGGACGCTGAGCTGTCGCAAGAGGTCCGGGGGTTCCACGACGGCTTTTCCCAGCTTGTGGGCGAGAGGGGCATTACCCTTTCCGGCGGGCAGAAGCAGCGGGTGGCCATCGCCCGCGCCCTGGGCAAATGCGCGCCGGTATTGGTAATGGATGATCCCCTCTCCAATGTGGATGCCCGCACCGAAGTGCATATCCTGCAAAACTTACAAAACCTACGTTGTTTTCGTACGTTGATTGTAATTTCGCACCGGATTTCCGTGCTGCGGTCCGCCGATGTTATTTACGTACTTAATGACGGCGAGATCGTGGAAAGCGGCCCGCACCGCTCCCTGGTTCGACGCAAAAACGGCCTTTACGCCCGCCTGGCCAAACTCCAGCAAATGGAAATGGAATTGGAAAAAGGAATCGCGTAATCATGGAAGAATTAGAGAAACCCGAAAAAAAAGATTGGCGATTGTTAAGACGGCTTTTGCCTTATCTAAAGGGACATTTCTTTTTAGCGGTTGTTTCGCTGGTCTTTATGTTGATTATGTACCTTGGCGCGGTAATGCATCCTTACCTGGTGAAAGTGGGCATCGACCGGGATATCGCCAACCGCGACCCGGTTGGGTTGCAGCACACGGCGCTGTTGTTGTTGACGGTCCTGGCCGCCGCCTTTGTTTTCCAGGTATTGTTCAATTACGTCGTCCAGTATTTAGGCCAGCGCTTACTTTTCGATTTGCGGCTGGACCTCTTTAAGCACACCGTTTCTCTCTCCAGCGATTATTTCGATAGGACGCCGGTGGGCAAAACCTTGACCAATATCACGAACGATGTGGAAGCCATCCGGGAATTTATATCCGAGGGGTTGGTCACGGTGGTGGGGGAATTGCTCAAGGTTTTTTTCATCCTGGGGGCAATGGCGCTCATCAATTATAAACTGGCTTTGCTGACCATTATCTTGATGCCCATATTCGTAGTAGTGACGATTTTTTTCAGGAAAAGCATCCGTATCGGGTACAGGGGCGTTCGTCACGCCAATGCCGAGATCAATACCATCCTGCAAGAATCCATCACGGGGATCCGGGAGATTATCCAGTTCAATTATAAAGAAAAAAGCAAAGAGAGTTTCGATCAGGCCAACACCCGGTACCTTTTTTCTTTTTTGAAAGTAGTCCATGCCTATGCCCTTTATTTCCCGGTCATCGAGGTAGTGGCCAATATCAGCATGGTGGTTGTCTTGTTTTTTGCCCATTCGGCGTTGGGGGTGTCCATACATGTGGGCGAGATATTCGCATTTTTTTCATACATCAATATGTTCTTCCGGCCTTTGCGCCAGTTAGCCGAGCAGTTCAACATATTCCAGGCCGCCATGGCCGCGGCCGAGCGAACCTTCAAACTGCTGGACGAACCCGTGACCGTCCGAAATTCCAAGGAACCCATACCGATTACCGATGGTCTTAAAGGGAGAATAACCTTTAAAAACGTAGGTTTTGCTTACAAACCCGACACGCCGGTGCTGAAGGATGTATCTTTTGAAATAACCCCGGGTGAGAAAGTGGCGCTGGTGGGTTATACCGGCAGTGGGAAAACCACAATCATCAATCTTATTAGTCGGCTTTACGATATCCAGTCCGGGGAGATAGCCATCGATGGCGTCCCGGTTCAATGTTACGATATGACCCAGTTGCGTTTTCATATTGCCGCCGTTCCCCAGGACCCCTTTATATTTACCGGCACCGTGGCGGAGAATATTTCCCTGCATGACCCGGGGATCACGCAGGAGCAGGTTGTAGAAGCCTGTCGCCAGGTGAACGCCGATAAATTTATCGAAGAGTTGCCTTTAAAGTATGAGGAGCCCGTATTGGAAGAAGGCAAGCGGTTATCGGTAGGGCAGAAGCAGTTGCTTAGTTTTGCCCGTGGGGTGGTGCGGAAGCCGGACATCCTGGTGTTGGATGAGGCCACTTCCAATATCGATTCCGAGACTGAGAAACTTATCGACGCCGCGTTGGAGAATTTATTAAGAGACCGTACGGCCATACTGATTGCGCACCGGTTGTCAACGATTCGCAAGGTGGACCGTATCCTGGTGTTTAATAAAGGGCGGTTGGTGGAGGAGGGGACGCACCGGGAGTTGTTGGAGAAGCAAGGGGTATACACCAAGCTTTACCAGACCCAGGCCTTTTCGTTGAATTAATCAAAAGTTTTTTAGGGGTTTAAGGGGGCGATTTTTCAAAAAAGCCCCCTTGATAATTATAAATGAATCACAAACTAAAATTAGGTATCAGCGCATGCTTGTTGGGGCATAAAGTCCGATACGACGGCGGTCATAAACTAGAGCCGCTGCTGGTGGAAATCCTGGGCCAATATGTCCAATTCGTACCCGTTTGCCCCGAAGTAGAAGCCGGGTTGACCGTTCCCAGGGAGCCGGCGCACCTGGAAGGTCCGCCCGGTTCCGTCCGCATGATAACCCAAAAAACCGGGAACGATATCACAGATCAGGTGCTTTCCGGGGTCCAAAAACGATTGGAGCAACTGGCAAAAGAGAATTTATGCGGTTTTGTCTTTAAAAGCAATTCCCCTTCCTGTGAAATCAAAGGGGGCATCTTTGCCCGCGCTTTCAGCGAATACTTTCCTCACATACCCACAGCCACCGAAAAAAATCTCAGGGATAAAGAGCGGCTGGGAAAATTCATCCAACGGGCATTGAGAATAAAGTCATAAGGCCTTTCTCGGGGGCGTATCGAAATGTTACATATATCTCGCACGGGGAGGGTTTACTATTAACCCTTTTGAGCCTTGTTTAAAGTGGAACAAAAAGATACACTAGTTGCGGGGACACCCCCGGCAGCCTTTATAATAGAGCATAACGAAAGAATTCGGACCGAAAATGTGTAACAAATAGATACATCATGGGGCAGGGAAATCAGCGCGGGATTCTTTATTTTATTTTTATAAGCGGTGGTTTATAGTTCATTTCCAGGTTTTCCGGAGAAGTTGGCATGAAGATTGCTATTATATAGCAAAACTACTTAAGGGTAGTAAAGTGACAAAGTGACAGAGTGACATGGCTTTTCTCACCGGCCTGGGATTTAAGGGCTTCCGGGCACGGCCAAAATAAGTGGGAAGGGGTAGGAAAGGAAAGTGGGAAGAGATGGAGTGCGAGATCGGGGGCGTGTTTTGCTAGCGCCCCCATTCGCATTACCTTTATGAAAAAATCACAAATCACAAATCACAAACAAATCTCAAAAAACAATGAACAAAAAACAAACAAAAAGGCAAAAAACAAAATATTGAATGAATTTGGAGCCGCTGCCGTAAGCAGGGCGCAGCGAAGCAGTCTGTTCATGTTTTGAATTTTGAACCTTAGTCAAATAATTTCCTTTGCGCACCCTACACCCAAAGGTCCGGGAACATTGTCTTGATATTTTGGGACTTCGTCCGCATTATTGCCTTGACTTTTTGGATTTCAAAGGCAGGGTACAGGGAAGAAAAGAAACTGCCCCTGGGTTTGCGGGTGTCCAGTGAGAATTTTGCCGCGTATGACAAAATCAAGACCATTCCCCTTTATGCGGTTCCCCAGGTTTACCATTTATCCTGAAAAAATGGTAAAACAAGAAGATAAGGGTTATAAATCTCCTTACCGGTTTATTATTTACTTCCATAGTTCATGTAAATGCCAACCTGTAATAGCCGATCTTTTTAAGTAAATCACTTGCATGATTTTTATCTGAAATTGCCAGGCCGGAGGCTTGAAGTAGATCCACCTGCTCCTGGTAGGTAAGGGGAAGTTCTAAATAGTTCATAAAATAAAAAACCCGCTAAGTTGCGCATTGTTAAGAGGCGTAGCGGGTATGTTGTCTATAATATAGTATAGATTTGTTGAAAAGTCAACTATTTTTTTTCGGCAATTATCGTTAAGACTGCCACCTGGTTTACATGTTATAAATTCGAATGTACCATTTTTATGTTCCATTTTGCCTTGAAGCCTTTGTAAAAATTTTAAGACATACTTTAACATAGGGGCAAAGAAATTTCAAGGTTTCATTTTGCCGGTAGCCCCATTTTTTTTAATGTATCCTCTTCACCCAGGATATATTCAAGTACATCAGGCATGGGAGTATTTCTGAATACGCGCATAAAAATCCGTATCCTTATCTAAAATCTCAGCATCCCCAGGATTTACTACCCTCTCAAGGTGAAAAACATTGCCATGCTCCGGGGCTGTCAGAAAGGCGACCCCATCATACCCCAAATCAATATACCGGTGGAAGCCGGAAACCTTTTGATTCCATCCGGGAGCTTGTCTAATAGCCCCGGGAATTATTCCCGGCCATCCGATATTTTTTTGGAGTAGCATAGAAATCACGCTGAACCGCCCGGAATTCTTTCCTGGCTTTAACGAATCCTGTCGGGGGCTTCCGGGAATCGTTTGGCGTCGTTCAAATTTTTTTCGGGGTCGCACGGAAATCATTCGAAGCCGTCCGGATGTCTTTCGCTGTCGCCCAGAAATCATTCGGGGCCTTCCGGAATTTTTTCGGCGTGGTCCGGAAATCTGTCGGGGGGTCACCGTAACCTTTCGCGGTGTTCCGGCAACCTTTCGGGGGGTCGCGGCAAGTTGTCGGGGGGTTGCGGCAAGTTGTCGGGGGGTCGCAGCAAGTTGTCGGGGGGTTGCGGCAA
>Ga0315278_10000159_pt1 | contig 60760 bp, 33 predicted proteins | sample YL17G06_0_MG_FD_203880 | JGI IMG/M metagenome (GOLD analysis project Ga0315278, IMG submission 203880) | Sediment microbial communities from Yellowstone Lake, YNP, Wyoming, USA - YL17G06_0 | ecosystem: Environmental > Aquatic > Freshwater > Lake > Sediment | place: USA: Wyoming | collected... | reverse complement strand
TCCGGTTGTCTTCTGCGGTCAGCATAATATTGGTATCTTTCAAATTCCGGTGGATTACCCCATTCCGGTGGGCTTCGATTAACCCCGCCGCTACCTGCTTCATTATAGATAACGCTTCTACCTCTCTTAATCGTTTTCTCCGCACAGAATCTAATTTCTTTTTTAGAGTGAAACCCTTTATGTATTCCATCAAGATGAAATTCAAATCCTCCGCCTCCCTATGTAAACCGTAACAATTGACTATATTTCGATGAGGGATATATCTCAATTCGCTCTGTATTTGTTCGAATCCATCCTTGATGAAATTAAATTGGGGGGGGAATAACTTGATTGCTCTTGCCACCTCTTCAATTGGGTCCCATACTTTGTAAACGATTCCCTTTCCACCGCCGTCGATAAGTTCCTGAACAATATACCTGTCCTTAAGTTTTCGATTTATCAGGGATTCCGGGTTAAATCCTATTTCATGTACTTTAAATAAGAGCCTATCAACATCGGGGCGCGCTTCGGGGGCGATCTCAATCATCGTTAAAAGTAGTTCATGGATATTACGCTCCTTATCCGATAAATTTCCTGCTTCTAATTTTTTCTCCACTTCATGCTTAAAAAAATTAAAAACCCGGTAGTTTTTTATAAAGAGAGCCAATATATCCTGATCGCTTATTAACAGACACCTGTCCCCAAACAAACGCTGGATATCTTCCTGTTCTTCAGCCGACAGTTCATTTTCTTCTTTAAGAAGTTCTTCGGGCAACTGGCTGCCGGTAAAAAGCTGGGAAAACGCAATCCCTGCGGATAAAATATCACATTTAGGTGATACATTTTCCCGGTCATAAAAAAGTTCCGGCGCTATATGCCCGGTGGTTCCACAGATATGCAGGCCATTCTTCAGAAAATCTTCCTTTGTCAAAGTAGGTGCAAAGTTTGCGATTTTTAACCGGTTATCCAACAGGAATAGGTTTGCCAATTTTATATCAAGATGCAGGCGTTCTTTTGAATGGATCGCCTGTAAGTCCTTCAAAAACTGGATAAACCATTCCAGTTTATTTTTAAAGCTTTCTTCTAACTTATTTTTAAGAGTTGTCTCTACAAGATCACATGCGCTCATGCATATAACTTCATCGAAGGCAATTTTTATGTCACCCAACCTGTTACCTACTAAAATATGTTGAATTGGAATTGCTGATTCATGAAGTTCCAGAAGATACTTTTTATCATCCCCTATCATCCCCTTTACAATTTCAAAATTTTCTTTGAAATTTTCCTTTTCTTTTTCATAACTCATCCTGAGAACAAATTTCTTTTGTTCATTGAAAGCAGAAAAAAAATATGAATTTTTATTTTCGCCAAGGATATTAAGTATTTCATAGTAAACACCATCAGGCTCGCTCCTGTCTAAAAATATCGGGTCCTTAAATCTATCTTCTCCTAGTTTCCCTAGTTTACCTACTTTCTCATAGAATTTCTTTAAACTTATAGATTCCATACTTTTCCTCCTCATCCTGAATGAAAAACTGTGTATATACAAGTTTATTATTTAATTTTTTTGCAGCCGTATTTAATAACCCGTCATAGGTAAAAAATTTTTTTTTCATAAGAGGCAATGGTACCACATCTTATTTTTTTATGCAACTCCTTGGGGAAAAATTTTTTTTCAATTTTAATATTGACATCGCAAAGTATTCCCGCTAAAATACAGCCATGAACAAGATGAGTTCTGTGAGTGGTTGTAAGATTATTTTTTTTAAGCCCTGCCGGCCTGTTACGAAAGATAGGCGTGTATTACCTTTCGTTGTGTGTATGATCGGTGGAATAATGGGGTGCTTAATTGATCGCCCCGTAATAAGAAGGAGTCGAAATGGAAGGTAAAACATTTTCAAAATGTGTTTTTTGTTGGGGATTATCGGTCTTTCTAAGTCTTTTCGTGGTTTTAAAGACCGTTGAATCCCAGGAAAAACCAGGATCGAACCAAACAAGAAGCCCTTATAGCTCGAGTTATGCCCTGGTTATCGGAATCGAAAATTACCAAAACGACAAGATCTGGCCTCCTCCTGGTAAAGCTATTGAAGATGCTGAATTGGTGGAGGAAGTGCTTAAAAAGCTAGGTTTTAATGTTACTTATCGTACTGACCTTGATTCAAGCGAACTTGAACAGACCCTAAAAAAATTTCTCTACAATAAAAAGATCGACAATGAATCGCGTTTATTCATCTGGTATTCCGGTCATGGGCAGACGATAGATGGTGAAGGTTTCCTGGTCCCTTCGGACGCTCCCCCGAAAGACGATCCTGATATTAAGACAAAATTATTTCCGATCAGACTCTTCGATGTCCTATCCAGAAATACAAAAGCAAAGTATGTTTATATGGTATTCGATGCCTGTTTTTCCAGCCCGATCTTTATGAATGAAAGTTATGATTCATCAGATATACCGATTGCATCGACGTTAAAACACAAAGCGCGTCAATATCTCTGTTCCTGCACAGCAGGTCAAAATGCTCGAGACGATGACTTTTTCCGGGAAATGTTTATTAAGGTCCTTCAAAATGAGGTCAATGCTAATGCCAATGGGGATAATTATCTTACTGCCGGTGAGATCGGCTCTTTCATCAAAAAAAAAATGTCGGCCACAACCTGGGGAAAAAACCAGGGGCCACAATACGGGAGGCTTAAAGGTTATGATGTGGGAGAATTTATATTTTTACTGCCGGACAAATCCCCTATAACTGGATATTTAACTAAACCTGGATATTTTAGTGACCTTTTGGAAAACAAAAAGAATGGGCCTGAAATGATTGCAATACCTGGTGGTTCTTTCAGGATGGGAGACTTAAAGGGGGATGGCTTTAATGATGAAAAACTGGTTTATAATGTAATCGTTTTAGGTATTGCCGTAAGCCGCTATGAAATTACATTTGAGGAATATGACCGCTATTGTGATGTGGAAAATCCCAATAATGACCCGCAAAAGGAACCCAGAAAACCATCCGATAACGGGTGGGGCCGTGGTGACAGACCGGTTATCAATATCTCCTGGGAAGATGCTGTTAAGTATACGAAATGGCTGAGTGACCAAACAGGTGAAAAATATAGATTACCCACCGAGGCCGAATGGGAATATTTCGCAAGAGCAGGTACAGATACAAATTATTGGTGGGGGAATGAAATTGATGAGGGAAATGCCAATTGTTTTGACTGCGGCTCCCAATGGGGTGGGGATGCGGAGAAGAAAACAGCCCCAGTAGGATCTTTCGGAGTTAATAAGTTTGGCATTTACGATACTGTCGGAAACGTCTGGGAATGGACTTGCTCCGAATACACAGATGAATATAATGGTAAAGAAACAAAATGCTTAAAAGAAATCACTACCGGTGGGGAAGCAGTTGTTCTCCGCGGCGGTGCCTGGGATGAGGAGCCTAAGAAATGCCGTGTATCCCATCGCAAAGTAGGGTACCCGGGAGAGCGGTCGCCAAATATCGGCTTTCGTGTGGTCAGGGAATTAAAATAAGGAGGATGAATCATGTATAAAAAATATTATGTTTTTATAGTTTTTTGCATATTAATTGGATTGACCGGCATATTTCTGTATTCACAAGAACAGACACAAGTAAAAAAAATTAAATGGAAAGTTTTAAGTGCGGTTGCTCGCAATACTTCTATTTATCAAAATGGTATGGAGAAATTTGCAGAAGATGTTAAAATAATAAGTGACGGTCTATTTGAAATCGAATACTTTGCTGCACCAGAATATAAAGAGATTGATCGCTATGATGTTTTTGATGCCGTGTCGCGAGGAACAGTAGAAATGGGCTTTGGTAATTCGACTTTCTGGAAAGAAAAAAATGAATTGCCTGGGAGCGAGTTTATGTACGCGGTTCCCTTCGGTTTGAGCGCAAAGGATATGTATGCCTGGTTGTATAGGGGAAGCGGCCTGGAACTATGGAGAGAAATGTTTGAGCCATTTAATGTCATACCGTTTCCAATTGGAAATACAGGTGGCGCCATGGGGGGCTGGTTTAGAAGTGAGATTAAAAGAGATTTTAATTTTAGTGGTGTTAAAATTCGTGCAGTAGGCCTTACTGCAAAAGTATATAAAAAACTTGAGGCCATCATTCCAGAAAAAAGTATGAAGGCTGCTGATGCTTTAGCTGCTTATAATAATGGAAATTTGGATGCTATTGTAGGTCTGGGACCTTTTTCTGATCAGGGATTTCATTTTTATCAGGGCACAAAGTACTACTATTATCCGGGTTGGCAGGAACCCGGGGGGGTAATTTCTCTTATTATCAATAAAAAGTTATTTGAGAGGTTACCGCTAAAATTTCAGAAAACAATTGAAATTGCCTGTGGTAATACGTACCAGTATATCTCTAACCAATTTGATAGTATGAATTCCAAAGCCCTTCGAGAATTGGTAGAGAAGGAAGGAGTGCTGTTAAAAAAAATTCCGCCGGAGGTGCTGGATAAATTCAGGGAAAAATCGAAAGAAGTATTAGACGAAGAGGCAATGAAAAGTCCACAGTTCGCTAAAATTTATCGAGCATTTAAAAAATTTAAAGAAGATAACGTAAATTCCGGGTGGAGCAAGATTGTTGATGAGACTGTATATTCGGAGCCAGCATCTTCAAATATTTCCGAAACGACGGTATCAAAATTCATCGAAAGATTGTCTGATTCCGAACTCGCTAAAGCCCGTCAAATTGGAAAAAACAACGTTTTTATCTCTTTTAGTGGAGATGGTTTATTTGCATCATGGGCTTTTCAGCCAACGCCGGCTTTTTCCGATGAAATTGCCCATATAGCAAAAATCATCCTAGATAACTCTTTTTCTATAAAATCGATCATTGTAGAGGGGCACGCAGCCACTGATGGCTTTGAAAATAAGAATTTGGAGGTATCAAAGAAACGCGCCGATGCGGTGGCGGAAATATTGACCGCTAATGGGATAGATAAGTCTTTAATAAAAGTGATCGCATATGGGGAAAACTATCCAATAATCACTCCTGATGATACCGAACAAAAGCGGCGCATAAATCGAAGAGTGGAGATCGTAATCGAGTTTTAAAAAAATAATTCATAGGTTTAAGGAGGTTTCACAATGTCTGCGAAGAAATTTACTTTTTTAGTGGTGGGGGTATTAATTTTATTGACCGTTCCATTTGGCCATGCTCAAAACCCGGTTCAGAAAATATATAAATGGAAAGTGGTCAGTGTCTATCCTGCTAATGTACCTATTTTTAATAACGGTATTGAAAAATTTACCCAGGATATTAAGACTGAAACCAATGGCCAACTGGATATCCAGGTATATTCCGCCAGGGAACCTATAGCAGATATAAATAAACCCCTAGAACCATACGATGTTTTTAAAGCTGTATCCGAAGGAACAGTGGAAATGGGATTTGGCGCCCCCATCTATTGGGCCAAAGAAGTGCCAGGGTGTGCGTTAATGTATGCGGTCCCCTTTGGGCTGGATGCAGCGGGTATGCATGCCTGGCTGTACAGCGGCGGCGGCTTACAACTATGGAAAGAATTGTTTGAACCGTATAATATCCTGCCGTTTCCAATGGGCAATACCGGCGACGCCATGGGCGGCTGGTTCGATCGAAAGATTGAAAAGATAGAGGATTTTAAAGGTCTGGTTATTCGTATGTCCGGGGTATGCTCAACAATATACGAAAAAGCAGGGGCAAAAGAAAAGTGGATGGTTGCCGCTGAATCCCTGGCCGCTTTTAAAAGAAAAGAAATCGATGCCATTATCTGCCAGGGACCTTTTAACGATCAACATCACAAATTCTACCGGGGACCCAAATATTACTACTATCCCGGCTGGCAGGAACCTGGCGGCGTGCTCTCAATTATCATTAATAAAAAAGCCTGGGACAGCCTGACCCCCGCTCTCCAGCAAAAGATAGAAACGGTCAGGGAAAAAACACACCAATTTATTACTAACCAATTTGATAGTATGAATTCCAAAGCCCTTGTAGAGTTGGTGGAAAAAGAAAAAGTAACCTTAGTGGAATTTCCGCCTGCGGTACTGGACCAATTAGAAAGATTATCCCGGGAAGTATTAGAAGATGAGGCCAAAAACAATCCGCAATTCAAAAAGGTATATGAAGTCTTTAAAAAATTTAAGAAAGAAAATACCAATTTCGGCTGGAGAGGAAACCTTGATGCGGTCATTAATAAAATTAAAAAATAGTTGTCCACAGATTACACGGATTAACACGAATTAGAGGGTGATTGGTGAGGGCTGATTGGTGATTGGTAAGAAAAAACAAGGTCCACCGATTACTCACCTATCTTTTCGTTTTCTTCATCATTCATCACTCATCATTCATCATTATTCTTAACAAAGGCCCACGGAACACACGAAATGCACGGATAAAGAAAGAAGAAAGTTGAAAAATCCCGGCGCTTGGGATATAATAATACTATGAAGAAAATAGACAGGATCCACGATAAAATGTTCACCAGTGTCTTTGGAAAAGTGGACAACGCAAAAGTCCTTTTAAAAAAAGTACTGCCTGAAAAATTAAAAAAAAGAATCGATTACTCCAGCATCGAAATCGAGGACACCGATTATGTATCCAAGCAATTCGGGGAATACTACTCAGATATCGTGGTCAAAGTAAAAATGAAGTCCAAAGACGGCGGGAAAATCCCTACGGATATCTGTTTCATAGTAGAACACAAAACAGAGGGAAGAAAAAAGATTTTCATCCAGATACTGAAATACATGGTAGAAGAATGGCAAAAAGACATTGATGAGAAGAGGACGTTGCGCATCATTATTCCCATCGTCTTTTACCATGGAGAAAGGAAGTGGACAATACCTCGATTCTTCGTTGATCAATTTGAAGTCGAAGACGAAGTAAAAGAGTTTTTACTGAATTACAGGTATTTCCTTTTCGATGCCAAACCGTGGGACTTCCGAACCGAAAGAAATAAAGAGTTAAAAGATAATGTATTTCTATTGACGGCATTGGCACTGATGAAATATGCTTATACCGATGAAACGGAAGGCATCGAGGAAATATTTAGATTCTGGTATGAGAAAGGGTTTACTGAAGATATCGAAGATGTCGTTTTCTTTCTCATCTACATTTCTGACACTAAGAATATAAGCCGGGATCAATTAAAAAAAATGTTAGAGGATAGTAAAATAGAAGGAGGTGGCATCATGCAAACATTAGGCGACAGAATGAGAAAAGAAGGAATAGAGATAGGAGAAAAAATAGGAATCGAAGAGGGAAAAGAGGAGGGAAAAATCGAAACAGCCAGGACATTGATAAAGAGAGGAATTGATATGAATATTATTGCAGAGGCAACCGGGTTTCCCAAAAGGAAAATTGAAAAATTGGCGGAAACAGTCCATTAAAAGCACGAAGCTCGAAGCTCAAAATTCCAAACAAAAGCAAAGTGCAACTCTTACGCTTTTCCGTTTTTCCTCACTTCCCTGTTTTTGCTCACCTTCTCACCTTCTCACTTTCTCAACTTCGTCTTTATTGTCCGTGTTCGTCCGTGGCATCCTGCTTTTTTTTGAATTTCGGCCTATCCCATAATCTTCCGCGATTGACCATTGACAATTTACCAGGATAATATTATACTAATCAGGGTTTAGATACAAGGCTGAAAATAAAAATTATCGATCTTGCTTTTGATATCGGGCTTAAGAACGATGTCGTTTTCAACGTTATTGTCCGTTCCAAAAAAAACTGGGAATCTGAAAAGGCCGCCGTTACGCCATTTCATCGAAACCTGGAAAGAGAAGCGCTAAGATTATATATAGATAGAAGATAGAAGTACAAATTGAATAGAGCGAGAATAAAACCCAGTCCCCATTTTTTCTTAAAGCGCTGGAAGAACCCTGACGTTTTCCGGCTGCTTTCCCGGTTCCCCGGCCCTTGATAACCGGATGTGGGCTGCTCTTCAAATAATGCTTTGTAAACTTCTTCCATATTTTGATACCGTCTTAGCCTTTCCTTTTCAAGGCATTTCATTATGACGGCTTTTGTTCTTTCGGAAACCCCGGTAATGTCGGGGACCGCTGCCGGGTCTCTTAGCAAATCTTTTCCAGCGAATGGAGTGCTTCCCATAAGCAATTGGTATAAAAGTATTCCAAAACCCCAAACATCGATCTGCTCATTTTCTTCATACATTATTTCATGCAATTGCTCAGGGGCTGCAACCAGTAACGATGCAGACCCCATGACGTCCTGTCCCGCGATTTCCGAGATGGCTTTTTTTATCTTAAGGGAAAGGCCGAAGTTGATTATCTTTACCCGGTTGTCATCCGCGGTTAGCATAATATTGGTATCTTTCAAATTCCGGTGGATCACCCCATTGAGGTGGGCTTCGATTAAACCCGACGCCACCTGCTTCATTATAGCAAGTGCTTCCACTTCTCTTAATTTTTTCCCCTTCTCGGCCTCTAATTTTTTCTTAAGATTAAAGCCCTTGATGTATTCCATCAAAATGAAATTAAAATCCCCCTCCCTTTGCAAACCGTAGCAATTAACTATATTCCGATGGGGGATATATCTCAATTCATTCCTTATTTGCTCGAACCCATCTTTGATAAAATTAAACTGGGGGGGGAATAACTTGATTGCCTTTGCCACCTCTTCCATGGGGTCCCAAACTTTGTAAACGATTCCTCTTCCCCCACCGTCGATAAGTTTCTGGACAGTATATCTGCCCAGGAGTGTCCGACCGATCAAGGATTCCGGGTCAAATTCTATTTCATGTACTTTAAATAAAAGTCTATCGACATCGGGACGCGCTTCGGGGTCGATCTCAATCATTGTTAAAATCAGTTCAAGGATTTTACGTTCCTTTTCCGATATCCATCTTGAGCCTGATTTCTCTCTCACTTCATGCTTGAAAAAACTAAAAACCCGGTAGTTTTTTATAAAGAGGGCCAATATATCTTGATCTCTTATAACCAGGAGCCTGTCTCCAAACAGGCCCTGGAAATCTTCCTGTCCTTCATTCGACAGTTCATTCGTTTCTTTCAGCAGGTCGTCGGGCGGCTTACTGCCGGAAAAGAGTTGGCAAAAAGCAATCCCGGCGGAAAAAATATCGCTTTTAGCGGATACATTTTCCCGGTCATAAAAAAGCTCCGGTGCGATATGCCCGGGAGTTCCACAAATTAATGGACCATCCTGCAAAAAATCTTCCTTTTTTGAGTAGAAATCAAAACCACCTATTTTTAAGCGGTTCTTCACCAGGAACAGGTTTTCCAATTTCAAATCGAAATGTATACGGTTCCTTGAGTGGCTCCCCCTTAAGCCTTTTAAAAACTGGATAAACCATTCCAGTTTGGTCTCAAAGCGTTCTTCCAGTTTACTTTTAAGGGTGGAGTCCGCCGGCTCCCAGGCGCTCATAAAAATATCTTTGTCAAAAAAGAGTTGTTCATCACCTTGAAAAACATATTTTACAGGACGGGACGAATCGTGAAGTTCCAGGAAGTATTTTTTATAATCTTCTCCCATCAGCACTTTTACAGTTTCAACATTTTCTTTGAAATTATCCTTTCCGTAACTTATCCTGAGAGCAACAAGTTTTCCACCTTCCCCTGCAGCCAGGAAAGCATACCCACTTGAACCTGAGCCAAGGGTCTCAAGAATTTCAAATACACCAACCCCGGTATATGGATTTTTAACCGATACAGGTTCACTAATATTTCCTTTTTCAATTTTTTTATAAAAGTCATACAAGCTAATGGCTTTCATCATTCGACTCCCAATGCATATATCCTCCAGCGCCAACACCGGCTGTGATGCGACGACATTGATTACCCGGAGCGGCCGGCAAATATTGATTCAACCACATCACCGGCGACCAGGGCGACATATGCTTAATAAAAGTATTTCTGTTAATCATAAGGATATTATATTGGAAACTTTGCCTTTTATCAATGGCTTTTGTTTTGATTTGAAAAGTTGAGTGAATTCTGTTAGAATATCCTTCAATTCATTTTAAAGGTTTAAGGAACAAATGAACGATACGAAAGAATCCGGGTCAGTACCCATGGCTGCTTCAATAACGGATACCTACTGTCAATGGGATGAAGAAAACTACGATACGCTGATTGATGCTATCCGGGAGGGAAATTGCATTTTGATGCTGGGGCCGGATGCTTCTGTGGTCGAAGATAATGGAAAGCCGCGGCCACTTACGGAAATACTGGCTAATAAATTAGCAGAAAAGCTAAGCCTGGAAACTAAACCATATATAGATATATCTGACCTGGGCCAGGTATCACAATATTATGTGAAGGAATTTAGTAAAAACGATCTTTTGTCGAAAGTCAAGAGGTTTTACCAGGGACATCAAACGATTATTCCTGTGCTGTACAATGACCTGGCTGACTTGCCTTTTCATTTTATCATTACCACTGCTTTTGACAGTATGTTTCTTGAAGCCTTGAGCAATCAAAACAAGCTTCCAAATATGGGATGGTATGATTTTAACCAAAAAGAGCAAAAAGAATTTGATATTGGAGACCCAAAAAATCCCCTGGTTTTTTATCTCTACGGCTATCCTTATAAAAAAGAATATGACCATTCTAATAAAAAAGAAGAGTCGTTATTATTGACGGAAAATGACCTGCTGGATTTCTTGAAAACACTGATAAAGGGAGGGAAGCCGGGTCTCCAGGATAACATACGCTTTGAATTGCAGGGTGACAATAAGGTTTTTCTTTTTTTTGGCTTTGGATTCCGGCACTGGTATCTGCGCCTTCTTCTTCATGTACTGAGAGAATGTCCGAAAAGCGGCCGTTCATTTGCCCTGGAACAATATGAATCGGAAAACATTTCCAGGTTACAATTACAGGAGACCATATTCTTTTTCAAGCAAAGCGACCACAAAATACATATTTTTAAAGAGGATTTCCAGCACTTTGCAAAAGAATTGCGACAGAGATTTACGGATTCCCTGATCAAATACCCGCAGGTAGGGAAAAAAAAGTCTCCGGAAGTGTTTATATGTCATGCCCATGAAGATAAGAAATATGCCGTGGATTTGTATGAAAAATTTGATGCAGCCGGTTTAAGACCCTGGTTAGATAATAAGAACATTGAACCGGGCGAGAAGTGGGAAAAATGCATTGAAGAAGCAATCAACAAAGTAGATTATTTTGTTGTACTGGTAAGTGAAGCCCTCAATAACGGGATGCAGCGTTTCGCGATACGGGAAATTGAACTGGCCCTTGTCAGGCGTGAAGAATCCAAAAGGGAAAAATGTTTTATCTTCCCGATTTTAATAGAAAAATGCCCGATATTGGAAAAATTGAAAGATATCCACTCCATGGATTTGACCGTAGAAACTGATATAACCCCATTAATTAACATTATTAAACGGGATTTTGCAAAGAGATTGAGGCAATAAACAATGAGTAAGATACCGCCAACAATTCCAGGTTACAGATATCCGGGCTCCCGCCCTTTTGAGGATAATGAAATCGACCGTTGCTTATTCTTTGGCAGGGAAAAAGAAAAAAAATCTCTTTTTTATAAAGTACTGGCAAACCGCCTGACGGTGTTATATGCTAGGTCGGGGTTGGGAAAAACATCACTGATTAATGCCGGTTTAAAGCAGGCCCTGCGAGACAAAGGATATATCCCTTTAATGCTCCGGTTGAATAAACCCAACAGCGACAGCAAGAATGACGATGACATGGCCCCCATAAAGTGCCTTTACCGGGGAATAAAAGAAATTGTTAAGCAAGAACACCTGGACTACGAAGAAGGAGATGAGAAAACACTCTGGCAGTATTTCAAAACGGTCGCTTTCTGGACCCCGGAGGACACGCTCCTGGACCCGGTTTTAATCCTGGACCAATTCGAAGAATTTTTTATGCTGTACTCACCGAAGATGCGGCGATTGTTTATAAAACAAATGGCCGATCTTGTCAACAACAATATCCCGGCTGAAGTGTCAAATGCCGTCCAGCAGGGGAAACCCTTTCCTTACAGCGACAGGCCGCCCAATGTAAAAATAATTATATCGATACGGGAAGATTACCTGGGCTACCTGGATGAAATGTTGGCCGATATCCCCGGTATTTTAGACTACCGGTACCGATTGCTGCCTTTGGATATGGATCAGGCCAGGCAGGCGATCGTTGAACCGTCAAGAGTGAAGCATGAATTGATTAAAGTCCACCCTTTTACTTTTACCCCCGAAGCCGTCGATATGATGTTGGATTTTCTTTGCCGGCGAAACGAGAGAGGCATAACCATAAAAGCGGATGAAGTGGAATCGTTTCTGCTCCAGGTGTTGTGTCATCACATTGAAGAAAACAAAGTCCAGGAAAAGGTAAGAATTGGAGAAAGCGATATTATTATCGAGTCGGCTGATCTGGGCGGCGATAAGGGGTTGCATCAAATTTTGGTGCAGTTCTATGAGAACATTCTTGATAAATTTGAATCGGAAGAGACCCGTAAACGGATCCGCAGGTTATGTGAAGAAGGTTTAATCGATTCAGACATCGGGGTGCGAAAGCCACAGGCAGAAATTAAATCCAGGTTCAATGTTTCCGAAGGGGAACTGGCCCAGTTGATCGATTATAGGCTAATACGGTCCGAACCATGGGGGAACAGTATTTATTATGAATTAAGTCACGATAGGCTTGTTGCTCCTATAAGAGAATCTCAAAAAAAACAGGAAGACCTGGCGGATTTAATCAATAAACTCAGTGTAGAGGATTTTGAAAAGTTAGCGCTCGAATATATAAAAAATGGAGACCTTGTAAAGGCAGTGGAAATTTACCGGCAAATAGTAAATATCGATCCTGAATGCGCCTATATTTATGGAAATATAGCCGATGCGTTGCTGGAGAAAGGTGAAAATAAATTGGTTGAAAAAATTTATGGATATGCCTTTAGAAGCGGCTCAAAGAGAACGTCGTTGTACTTAAATCTTGGCTATCAATATTATAAAATTAAAAATTATAAAGCAGCCGCAGCGGCTTTTCAAAAAGCGCTTGACCTTGACCCTGAAAATATTTCCACTAAAATCAATTTGACTGAAAATTGTTTCCTGGCAGAAGAGTTTGAAAAAGCGTATGCTCTTGGAAAGGAGTTATCGGCAACAACAAATACCCCGGCAGCGGAAAAATTAGCCGCCTATTTCATCGCTGTTTCATCCTTGTTGTTCCTTGGCAATAAAAATGAAGCCGATGCACAATTGAAAATTATGGATGATTTTCGTGAATCTCTTCACGGCAATTATGAGAAAAGCTGGAATTATCAAGAGATAGAAAATTTTATCCAGGGAAACGATAAAATACCTGGGACCGATACCGACCGGTTGCTTCAATATATCCGTGTCCCGAAACCCTCTAAAAATGATAGATAATACTTTTTTGCGTAACTTGTACCATCTCATGATTATTATTTTCGCAGGCATGAGGCAGAGTAAAAATTCAAGGGAAAGTTGGTTCAAATAATGTTACACTGCAATAGTATAAATCGTAAACAATTTGTATTTTGGGCAATACTATCATTTTTTTTGAGTCTTTTCTCAGTATTAGGGGTTGCTGATCCCCAGGATAAGGAGAATAATACTCTTTACAAAACGAGTTATGCCCTGATTATCGGCATCGAAAACTACAACAACTGGCCTTCTCCTGGTAAAGCTGTTTACGACGCTGTATTGGTGGGGAATGAGCTAAAAAAATTGAGCTTTAATGTTATCCATCGTACTGACCTTGATTCAAGCGAACTTGAAAAGGCCCTAAAGACATTCTTCTACAATGAAAAGATCGATAATGAATCGCGTTTATTTATCTGGTATTCCGGCCATGGTCAAGCGATAGACGGCGAAGGTTTCCTGGTTCCGTCTGATGCGCCCCTGGCATATGCTCCCGATTTTAAAATGAAAGCATTTCCGGTCAGACGTTTTGATGAGTTATCGAAACTGACAAAAGCGAAGTATGTCTATATGGTATTCGATGCATGTTTATCCAGCCAGATATTTGTGAATGAGAGTGTTGATTCATCTGAAATACCGATTGCGTCGGTGTTAAAATACCCGGCACGCCAATATTTCTGTTCTTGTACATCCGGCCCACAATTGCAGGGCAACAGCGCTTTCCGGGATATATTTATCGAGGTCCTTCAAAATGAGGTCAAAGCCAATGCCAATGGAGATAATTATCTTACTGCCAGTGAGATCGGCTCGTTCATTAAAAAAAAAATGGCGGGAACAACCTTGGGAAAAAAACAGGAGCCACAAAATGGCCGACTTAAAGATTCTGATAAGGGAGAGTTTGTGTTTTTACTACAGGATAAATCCTTTGATTATTTCAGGGATAATCTAAGCGATGAAAGTAAAGGACCTGAAATGATTAAAATACCTGATAGTTTTTTCATGATGGGAGACTTACAGGGTGGGGGTTTTAATGATGAAAAACCGGTGCATCGCGTAAACCTTTCAGGTATTGCCGTAAGCCGTTATGAGGCCACATTTTATGAATATGACCGTTTCTGCGATACGATTGGGCGCAAAAAACCTGACGACAATGGGTGGGGACGAGGAAATAGACCGGTTATCAATGTCTCCTGGGAAGATGCGGTTATGTATACAGAATGGCTGAGTAAACAAACAGGTTTCACTTATCGGTTGCCCACCGAGGCCGAATGGGAGCATTTCGCCCGGGCTGGTGCAGATACAAATTACTGGTGGGGGAATGAAATCGGTCGTGGAAATGCCAGTTGTTATGGCTGCAGCGCCCAATGGGGTTGGGATGCAGAGAGGAAAACAGCCCCGGTAGGATCATTCATACCCAATCCATTTGGTATCTACGATACAGTCGGAAATGTCTGGGAATGGACCTGCTCCGAATACACTGATGAATATAATGGGAAAGAAACCAGATGCCTGGATAAAATCACAAACGGCGGGGAAGCGGTTGTTCGCCGTGGCGGCTCCTGGGATGAGGAGCCTAAGAAGTGCCGGGTATCCCATCGAAAAGTAGGGTATCCGAGTGAACGTTCACCATATATCGGCTTTCGTGTAGTCAGGGAATTAAAATATGGAGGATGAATCGTGACTAAAAAATATTATGTTTTTATAGTTTTTTGCGTATTTATTGGATTGATCGCTCCATTTGCCATTGCGCAATACCCAGAGCGGAGAATACCTAAATGGAAAGTAGTCAGCGTCTATCCTGCGAATGTTCCTATTTTTAATAACGGTATTGAAAAATTTGCCCGGGATATTAAAACTGAAACCAATGGCCAACTGGATATCCAGGTATATGCAGCCAGGGAACCGATCGAAGATATAAATAAATCCTTAGAACCATACGATGTTTTTGACGCTGTTTCCAACGGAACAGTGGAAATGGGATTTGGCGCTTCTGGTTATTGGGCCGATAAAGTGCCGGAGTGTATATTTATGTATTCGGTCCCCTTTGGCCTGGATGCAGCGGGTATGCATGCATGGTTATACAGCGGCGGCGGCCTTCAATTATGGAAAGAATTGTTTGAACCGTATAATATCCTGCCGTTTCCAATGGGGAATACCGGCGACGCCATGGGCGGCTGGTTCGAGCGAAAGATTGAAAAGATAGAGGATTTTAAAGGTCTGGTTATTCGTATGTCCGGGGTATGCTCAACAATATACGAAAAAGCAGGGGCAAAAGAAAAGTGGATGGTTGCCGCTGAATCCCTGGACGCTTTTAAAAGAAAAGAAATCGATGCCATTATCTGCCAGGGACCTTTTAACGATCAACATCACAAATTCTACCGGGGACCCAAATATTACTACTATCCCGGCTGGCAGGAACCTGGCGGCGTACTTTCGCTAATCATTAATAAAAAAGCCTGGGACAGCCTGACCCCCGATCTCCAGCAAAAGATAGAAACAGTCAGGGAAGAAACTTACCGATTCATCACTAACCAATTTGATAGTATGAATTCCAAAGCCCTTCAAGAATTGGTGGATAAAGAGGGAGTAACCTTAGTGGAATTCCCGTCGGCGGTCCTTGACCAATTAGAAAGATTATCCCGGGAAGTCTTAGAGGAAGAGGCCGCAAAAAGTCCGCAATTCAAAAAGGTATATGAAGCCTTTAAAAAATTCAAGAAAGAAAATACCAATTTCGGCTGGAGAGGAAACCTCGATGCGGTCATTAAGAAAATTAAAAAATAGTTGTCCACAGATTACACTGATTTGCACAGATAAAATATAGCCGCGAAGAACGCGAAGGGACGCGAAGGAAAAAAACAGGAAGCGAGGAAGTTAGGAAGCGAGGAAGCTGGGAAAAAACAAGTAATAAAAGACCACGAATAAAAACAACGCCTGTCCACGTATGGGGCGATTCCCAAGATTTTCATTGATTGTTTTTTCCCCTCTTCTGCTCTTCCGCGCTTCCGCGCTTCCATGTTTTTTCTCACCCTCTTACCCTCTCACCTTCTCACCTTCTTTTTTTCCCCGGTCTTCCTGTTTTTCTTCATCATTCATCATTCATCATTTTATCTTTTCTTCCTCACTTCCTAGCTTCCCGTGTTTTTTCTCACCTTCTCACCCTCTTAACCTCTTAACTTCTATTTTTTAAAGGTCTTATCCCTGTTTGTCTCCAACCCGCCACTATCACCGCCAATGCGGACCAATTCATCTTCCTCGGCTAACGTTCTTTTATGGTTACTTCCTTACCATTAAATACGATGGCCAATTTCTTAACATTTTTTATTCCTCTTTCCACCAGTTCCGTTTCGTACTTTTTTTCTTCGATCTGTTTAAGCGCCGAATTTACGGCTGATTCCACCGTTTCGTTATCGTCCGTATCGACGGTTTTGAATTCGATCACATAACCGGTCAGGCGGGGATCATGGGGGATGATCGATATGTCGTATCTCCCGTACCCGGATTCGCGGTTGGATTTTATTTCATGGGTATTGGAAATCCATACCAGCAGTCCTGCCACCAATGCGTGATAGACTTTTTCCGGCTCGGAACCGAAATCATGATAACTGAAAACCGCGGCAATCACTTTTCGCAGCATTTTTTCAAAGAGTTTAATATCCCCGTCGATTAATGCTTTGAGCATGATCTCCAATTTCTCGTTTTCGATTTTATCGCTGAAATACCGCTGGATAATCCGTTTATAAATAGTCCTCACTTCCAAATTGGGTATCGCCAGTTTATAGTAAATACTCCCGTAGTGGTCCATCCGTTTTGCGGTTTGCTTCAAATATCCCCCCATCAGGAGAAAACTCCACAATGAATCCTCATTGGATTCGATCTCTTTCATCACGATATTTTCTTCGATGGCTTTTTCTATTACTTCACCCCGGATGAGTAGTTCCAGTTCGTTTTTGAGTTCTTTTCCTCCTTTGGACAGTAACGTTTCCACGATTTTGTTGTCCGAAGTATTAAGCCAATAGGGTTTTAATTCTTTCCCGGCCCCGGCGAGGAAGTTGGCGATAGACCAGGGGTTGTAAATAATGGTATTACCGAACTTATAACCGTTATACCACTGCTGGACCCGGTCATACATATCGAGGACGTTGAAATCCGCCAGCAGCGTTTCCACTTCTTTTTCCGTGAATCCGAATTTATCATCGAACTCCTCGGACAGGAGTGTAAATACGCCCGGGTTGTTCAGGCCGGAGAAAATCGATTCTTTGGCGATCCTCATAATCCCGGTAATAACGCCTTTTTCTAGGTACTGCCCGGTATCTTTCAGTCCGGCGCAGAGGAAATTGCGCATAAAATTGATGATTTTGTCGTAATAGTTGTTGTTAAAACCATCATGAATGGGCCCATCGTATTCGTCGATCAAGATAACCGCCCTTTTGCCGTAATAACGGTTTAAGAAAATGAGCAGTTTTCCCAGGCTGTTTTCATAGTTACCTTCGTCTCCTTTTAGATCGATGATTTTTTTAAAATATATTTTTTCCGTTGGTTTGATCAGGGGACTATCAAGCAGGTAATCATGTTTTACATACTCGTCCTGGATAAGTTCCTTTATCTTACTCCGGCAAGATTTCCAGTCGGATTCTTTAATGTTTTTAAAGGTCAAAAAAATAACCGGGTGTTGGCCCATCTTTTCCAGGTATTGGGCGCCGGCCTTGCCGATAGCCAGGGAATCGAATAGGCTCTTATAGGTATTACCGGGGGTAACCGGTTTACTTTCCAGGGCAGGGGTATCCGAAGACCGCGGCAAGTCCTCCGGGCAGCAGTCGTAAAAATATTTCAACATGGAGAGGTTGATGGTTTTCCCGAAGCGCCGGGGACGTGGAATAAGGATAACCTTATCGCCCTTATCGATAATATCCTTGATAAAAAGAGATTTATCTACGTAATAGTAATGGCCTGTTATTATATCTTTAAAGTCGGACTCGCCGACAGCCAGTTTTTTCGTATCCATGATCATTCACCGGTTCAAGTATAGCATATCGCATAATGATATGCAAATGAACCCGCGAATGACGCGAAGGGACGCGAAGGAAAAAAAACAGGAAGCGAGGAAGTTAGGAAGCGAGGAAGCTGGGAAAAAACACCTGTCCACGTATGGGGCGATTCCCCAGATTTTCATTGATTGTTTTTTCCGCTCTTCTGCTCTTCCGCTCTTCCTCGCTTCTTTTTTCTCCCTCCCACACAAAAAAATGACGATCAGCTCAAATTATTGACATGTGGCAAATAAAATTGATGATACGCTCAAAAAATTGATGATACGCTCAAATTATCGACATGCAGCACATAAGATCGATGACCGGCACAAATTATCGACATGTGGCAAATAAAATCGATGATACGCTCAAAAAATCGATAATTGGCTCAAATTATTGATGATTGGCACAAAAAAAACGATAATTGGCTCAAATTATCGACATGCGGCACAAAAAATCGATAACCGGCACAATAAAAAGTATCTTTGCCAATTCTTTTCCTTTCCATTTTTAATTTTTCATTTTTCGTTTTTACTTTTTAATTGTTTCGGGACAGAAGATGAAGGGACACCAAGTTTTTTCTTCGCGGCTCTTCGCGTTCTTCGCGGCTATTTTAGCGGCCCCGCGCGCTTATTCGATATCAGACAACACGTATTCCTTTTTGTAGAATATAAATATGGATGCGGCCAGGAAAACCACGGTCAACAAAAGCAGCGTGATAATGGACTCGGAAACCGGGGAAGGTTGAAGCTGAAAAGCCAATATACTGTCGGTTCCGCTTAATTGCACCGGCAGCAGCGATTTTATATAATGAGTGACGGTTAATTTCTGGGTAGTACCGGGGAAAAACTGGACAATACTCTCCCAGCCCAGGATGAAAAAAAGCCCCAATAGGATGGATTTCTTCAAGAGGGTTCCCAGCAAGGTAAAAAGCGAACTGTAGGTTATAATAGACAACAGGGCCACGCCGGTAAAAATCGCCAACTCCTTCACATAGGACAATTCCACCAGGTGCGAGACATTGGCCAACCCATAAGAGAGAAACAACCCGGAAATTATAATAATGACGGAAATAGTAAAATTTGCCAGGTATTTCCCCATGATAATTGAGGCCCTGGAAACCGGCGAGGTGGTCAGGTAAATAAGGGTTTTGTCATCGATCTCGTCATTCATAACCGAAGACCCGTAAAAAAGACAAAGAAGCGGGATAAACAACTGGAAGTAAAACGATCCGCCGATCTGGGTAAAGAGGTTAGACATGGAAACATTCTCGCCTGGATTCAAATACGCCGCCAATTTGATGATGATAAATACCACCGTGGGAATTAATGTGAAAACAAAAAACAACCTGGACCGCTTGGCCCGTATCCCCGCCTTGAAAAAAAACGAGAAAAGTACTTTTATATGGTAACCGTTAATTGCGTTTAACATTGTCATTGGTTATCTCCTAATCAATAAGAACCCACGCTTGCGGCAACCGCACAGAAACTCTAACCTATAGGCCAACCTTTTTTCGTGTGTTTCGCGTGTTTCGCGGGCATTCTTTTCTATCATTTATTTACCGATCAAATAATCGAAAACAGCCTGGAGATTATCGTCCGGCGAAGTCATTTCTTCGATTTCCAGCCCGGTTTCCAGGATGATCTTCAACAGCGAATCAAAGAAACTGTCCCGGTTATTGGTCTCAATCACCACATTATTCCCGTTATTATTAAAATGGACGTTTAAAACATAATCGCTTCGGATCAATTTTTCCGCCAACAACCGCGGATTATCGCAGACGATAGACACCTGGTGGGGGTGCGTATCGATGAGACTGCGAACTTCCTGGATATCGCCGTGGGCAAATATTTTCCCCTGGTGGATCAGGGTAATGTTATTGGTCATGGCCTCGATTTCCGGCAATATGTGGGAAGAAACGATGACGGTTTTTCCTTCCTTTTCAAACTGTTTGATGAGCTTGATGATTTTGACGCGCCACAGCGGATCCACGGCCCGCAGCGGTTCATCCAGCACCAACAAATCCGGGTTATGGACAATACTGGCCGCCACTTTCAAGCGCTGCCGCATGCCCAGGCTGTAAGCGCTGATGAGTTTGTTTTCATTTTCCCTCATGCCCACCCGTTCCAGCGCCGAAGCGGCCATGTCCGCCGCTTCTTTTGCATCGACGCAATGCAATTTGGCAAGAAAAAGAATAAACTCCCAACCCGTGACATCTTTATAATAGCAGTCGTATTCCGGGCAGAAACCGACCCGTGAAAAGAGCCGGTGATTGTTGTATACCGGTTCTCCGAAAAGAGTCATTTGCCCCAGGTTTTGTTTTAATTGACCGGTGGCGATTTTTAAAAAGGTGGATTTCCCGGCGCCGTTGGGACCCAGCAGCCCCTGCACCCCCGGGCCGATTTCCAGGGATATCTCGCTGATACCCAGTATATTGCCGTACCATTTCGAAAGACTCTCGGCTTTTAATACGATATTGGATTCCACTTCAAACCTCCACGCGTTTGATCCGCATCATGATAATGACGAAAAAAAGTATAGTCAATCCCACAAGAATACACCCGGAGACAAACCCATGCGTATAAAATTCCCCCTGGGTTCCGAAAATAAATTTCCCGAAATTCCTTATATTGGAATCAAAAGAAAGAAACAAGAAAGATGTGTTCTTGAAAATCCCGTGAAACATCTGGGCTATGGCATTGGACATCACGTAAACCACGAAGATCATTACCATCGCGAACCGGCTGTTGGAACTCAACGACGACAGCATAATGCTGAGAGAACCCAGGAAAAGCGATATCACGATGGGAAAAATAATGGCAGCCAGCAGGATATTGAGGGAAACCGAGAACTCCCCTGAAAAGATGATCTTGGCCAGGATCAGCAGCAGCCCCGGCACCAGGGTAAAGGCCAGTAAATAGAAGAGTACGATGGAGAATTTCCCCTTCAGATAGTCCAGCCGACTCAATGGTCGCGATAAATAGAAGGTAAAGGATTTATATTTCAGGTCGTTGGAGATCAGTTCCGCCCCGGCAAAGAGGCCCATTATCACCATCATGAAAATAAGAAAGCCGTTGGTATAATAGGTATTGAAAAGCAGGGCGTCGTTTTGGATTTCTTTTACCAGCCGGGTCATCATTTTCAATTCCGGTTTCGTGGCGACGTATACCGCGATCAAGAAAATTAAAAAAGGAAAAGCGCTTGTTGCAAATAAGAGTTTTGAGAATTTTTTCTTATATACGCTTTTGATCCCGTTGACGAATATCGGCAGCCATTTGACCGGGGACGTTTTTAATTGGCCTTCCCAGTTGTAGTATCCTTTTTCTCTAATGGGCATTGGCATCTCCTTTTCCTATGGCGGTTACAAACGCATCTTCCAGGGTCACCTTGCTTTTGCGGAAATGACGAATTTGCACCTTGGAGTCGTAGGCGGTTTTAAACAGGGACTGGAGGGGGAAATCCGCCGGCAAATGAATGCGGTAAACGCCTTTGTCATCCTGTTCCATTTTGTAGGCCGCCATTTTTTCTTTGAAGGCCGCGGCGTCGCCTTTCAGTTTCAGTTCGATGATATTGAGGGCCCCCATGTTTAAGGCCGTTGCGATATCCTGTTCCGAGATGATTTTCCCTTTGTTCATAATCAGCACATGTTTGCAGGAAGCTTCCACGTCGGCCAGGATATGGGAGGAGAGGATAATGTTCATTGTGCCTTTGGCGGCGATGTCGTTGATCAGTTCCAGCATTTCTTTTCGACCCTGGGGGTCCATGCCCGAAGTGGGTTCGTCCAGGAAAAGCAGTTCCGGGTCGTGGACCAGGGCGGCGGCCAGTTTCATGCGCTGTTTCATCCCCGTGGAGTAAGTTTCCACTTTGCGGTAGCGGGATTCATCGAGGCCCACATAATAGAGCACTTCGTGGGCGCGTTTGATGGCTTCTTGCCGGGGCATGCCGCTCAATTCGCCCAGGTAGGCCGTCAAACCAACCGCATCCATGCCGGGGATCAGGCAGTCGCTTTCCGGCATGTAGCCGATTCTTTTTCTTACTTCCAGGGGGCTGCCGGAAATATCATAGCCCAGGACCGTACCGCCGCCGGAGGATGGGATTAAGAAACCCAGGATGACTTTCATCAGGGTAGTTTTCCCTGCCCCGTTGGGTCCCAGGAGCCCGTAAATGCCTTTGCCGATATCCAGCGTTACATTGTCGATGGCTTTGAAATTGCCGTAACTGAACACAATGTTTTTAAGTTCGATTATTTTTTCGTTTTCCATAAGGTAATAGATACGAAATAATTCGCAAGTAAGTTTCCATTTTTTAAATAATTGCCCCCGCCCCGGCGGGTCAACTTATTTGGTTACCGTCCAGGGGGGATTAAATGCATTCCTTAAGCAGCGAAATAACATCGGCCGGTTTCCCAACGCTGCGCAATTTGACGATGAATTCTTCATCCATCAACTTCCGGGAAAGACGGGCCAGGATTCTCAAATGTTCCTTATCCCGGTCGGAGGCCCGCATCGCCAACAAAAAAACCATGTCCACCGGCTGATTATCAAGCGATTGCCAGTCGATGGGTCTCCTCAACTTTAAAAAAACGATGGAATTATTCTTAATTGCCGGGGAGTGGCAATGGGGAGTCGCCACGCCGAAACCGATGCCCGTGGAATAGGCGTTTTCTCGCTGCCATACCAGGTCCTCTACCTCATCGCTGTTTTCTATCCGGCCCGCTATTTCCAACAAATTCACGGCTTCCCTGACGGCCTCATCCCTGGTCAAACTGCCGGAGTCGAGGTCTATCAATTCCCCGGTAATCAAATCGACCCCCGCCGGCGCCCGGGAAAATTCACTGAGCCGTTCCTCCACCTGGAGCGCAGTGTTTTTTTCTAATAAGTTAGATACCAGGAGGTTGCATTCGCCGGATTTCAAAGTTCTCAACGCGGACTTAACAGCCGGGATACCGGCTGAAGCAAGACTGATCTCATCGAAACCCAACCCGACCCATATGGGCAGGTGAGCGATATTCCCGGCCATCTCACCGCAGAGGCCGACCCACTTGCCCCGCGCATGGATCCCGGCGACAATTTTTTTTAATAAGCGCAGAAACGAAGGGTAAAATGGATTATGTAAATAACTGACCGTTGGATTGGCGCGGTCGGCGGCAAAAAAATACTGGGAGAGATCATTACTGCCGACGCTGAAAAAATCGACTTCCCGGCATATTTCATCCAGGGCAAAAACCACCGAAGGGATTTCTACCATGATCCCGACGGCGATCCCGGTATTGAAGGGAATGCCCTCTTTTTCCAGCCCCAGCATGGCATTTTTAAGGCGTTTTTTTAATGAAAGAACTTCTTCCATACAGCTCACCATGGGGAACATTATTTTAAGGTTCCCGGGGACGGAAGCCCGGAGAATCGCCCGCAGTTGCGCATCGATCAATTCATTAAAATCATTATAAATGCGTATGGCCCGGTACCCTAAAAAGGGATTTGCTTCCCTGGGTAAATCGAGGTAGGGAATGGGTTTATCGCCGCCGATATCCAGGGTGCGAATAATAACCGGCCGGTTCCCGGCAATGGCTGCCGCCCGGGAATAGATGTCGAATTGTTCTTCTTCGGTGGGGGCAGTGGACCTATTCATGAATACCCATTCGGTGCGAAATAAGCCGACGCCTTCGGCCCCATTTGAAAAAGCCGATTCCAATTCTTCCACGCTGCCGATATTGGCCGCTGTTTCCATTTTTTTCCCATCGGCAGTAGCGCCCGGTTCTGAAATAAAAGGCGCGTTTTTTTCGTTTATTTGCCGCTGTTTTACTATTTCCAGGTCATAAAAACGGGAAAGAGTCGCATTGGGCGCGGGAATAACCAGGCCGCGGCCGGCATCCACAATCAATACTTCGCCCGGGTTCACTTTTTTATGGATGTTCTCGATGCCGGCGACGGTAGGAATATTATAAGCCCGGGCCAGGATGACGCTGTGAGACGTCGTACCGGCCTCAGACAGAACCAGCCCCTTTAAGAGCTTTTTATCCAACGAAATAAATTGGGAAGGCAAGATGCTTTCCGCGATCAAAATAACCGGCCCGGTGAGGCGGATGCCGTAGGCCGCGGTATCCGCCGGGGAAGGTCTGCATTCGCAGGTTAAGGATAAGATGACCCGCGCTGAAATGTCCTTGATATCGGCCAGACGCTGGCGGATGTAATGACTTTGCCTGCTTTGCAAAATCGCGGCGAAATATTGGGCGGCCGCGAATACGGCTTTGGCCGCCGAATAATCCCGGCTAACAATATAATCGGCGATCTTTTCCAGGTAAGCTTTATCCTGGGCAATGGCCAGGTGGGCATTGAGTATGTCTTTTTCAATCTGATTCCGCGACCGGTCCACGGCTTCGGTCAATTCCCGCGCCAGGTTGTTAAGGGCTTCTTGAACGGAGCGAATTTCGTTTTCAACGGTTTTCGTTTCGTCCGCATCCGCCGGCGGTTCCAGGTGGAACGAATCGAAAACAAAAGCGGGGGCCTGCGCAATTCCCCAACCGGCCCCGGTCCCTGCAAAATAAAGAGTATTTTCCTTTTTTATAACCCGGGGAATCTTTTGTTCTTGCACCCCGGGAATCTGAGAACCCGGCGGGACATCATCAAACCCGGGGAATTCGTTTTCCAGGAATTTTTTTAACGCATCTTCGGCTTCCAGCTCATCAGCGCCGTCGATCACGATCCGGCAAGGGTCGTCTTTCCAGGTATCGGAGGCGATTAACGACAGGACGCTTTTGCCGTCGGCCCGGTTATTGGACCGGTTATTCTCCCAGGATATCGATGCGCTGAACCGCCGGGCGATCTCTTGTAATAGACTGGCCGGCCTGGCATGAAGCCCATTGGTCAAAGGAAAATTAAAAACGATTTGCCTGGCCAAGGTTAACCCGCGATTTTTTGTAAAATCCCTTCCGGGTTCTTAATGGCTTCCCGGACCGAAACTTCTACGATCTTTAAGCCGTCGAACCTTTCTCTTTTCTGCAAAGCGATATCGGCGGCAAAAATAACAACGTCGGCGTGAGCGATATCCTCCTGGTCCAGTTCATTTTCAATACCCATGGCGCCCTGGGTTTCTACTTTAATATCCAGGCCCATTTTTTTAGCCGTTTTTTCCAGCCTTTCGGCCGCCATGTACGTGTGGGCAATCCCGGTGGGGCATGCCGTAACCGCGACGATTTTCATTTGTACACTCCTCCTTTTAATAATTAGGGCCCGCGAAACACGCGAAATACACGAAAAAATTTAAGAGATTTCATGGGCCTGTTTCGTTTCATTTTTTTTCCTGATCGGCCATTTCTTTAGACCGTTGATTAAGAACGCCACTGTCAGTGTCCCGGCAAGAATGGCCAATATATAAACGATGCGGTTATCGATGACCGGCAGGACAATAGGGCCGCCGTGGGGGGCGTGATCGCCGACCCCGCCCAGCATGGCAATGGTGGAGCCCACCGAGGAACCGATCATAATGGTGGGAATCACCCGCAGCGGATCGGCGGCGGCAAACGGGATAGCGCCCTCGGTGATGCCGATCATGCCCATGGCCAGCGCGGCCAAACCGGCTTCTTTTTCCTGTTGGCCCCACAGTTTCCGGCCCAGGAGCGTGGCCAGTCCGAGGCCCAACGGTGGAATACAGATGGCCGCGGCGCACGCCCCCATGATACTGAAATTCCCTTCTTTAATCATGGCCGCCCCGAAAAAGAAAGCGACTTTGTTGACCGGGCCGCCCATATCAAAGGCGATCATGGAACCCAGGATGAAAGCCAGCAATATTTGATTGCCGGCGCCCATGGACTTCAGCCAGGCAGACATGACGTTCATGAGTTCCTTTATGGGCTGGCCGATCACATTGAACATAATGAATCCCACCACCAGGGATGAGATGACGGGAATGATCAGTATCGGCATTATCGGTTTCAAGTAGACGGGTAATTTGATCTTCTTTATCCAGTAGACGATAAAACCGGCGATAAGGCCGGCGACAATGCCGCCCAGGAACCCGGCGCCCACTTGATTGGCAATATAACCGCCCACGAAACCGGGAACCAGGCCCGGCCTGTCGGCGATGCCGAACGAAATATACCCGGCCAGCACCGGCACTAATAAAGAAAAAGCAGTGACGCCGATATCCAGGATCAGTTTGAGGAAAGGCGACCCCGAAAAATCGGGACCTTTGTCGGTCATGGGTGCAAAGGCAATGGCAAAAGCGATCAGTATCCCGCCGCAAGCCACGAAAGGAATCGCATAAGAAACTCCGGAGAGTAGATATTGTTTCAGTTTTTTAACCATAGAAAAATTCTAAAGGATATGTCGAGTGATGTCAATAGTTATTAACACATGAAATCCTGACATTTTTTGGCAGGATTTGAAATTATCGCCCTATTGACAATTTTAAGCAAGAGTTATAGAATTTGTTCTTAAGGCTTAATTCAAGGGAAGAGGGTTTTAAAACCCCACAGCCCCCGCTGCCGTGACCGGGTTCCGGACCGGGTAAGGTTCGGAATGTGTCTTTAAAGCGGATCAGCCACTGCTTCTTTGTTAGGAGTGGGAAGGCTTTTAAAGATCCCGGGAGTCGGAAGACCTATTAAGCGCTTAAACCTATCGGCGAAACGGCGTCACAACGCCGCCGGTAATACCTGCGGAGGGCGGGTATTATGACGGAAAACATAAAGCCCTCGAAATGAATGTATAAGGAGCTTTGTATGTTTAAAAAAATGTTTATGATTTTGTTTGCAGTGTTGGTTTTAGCGGCATTTTCAACGCCCATTTCCCTATTCCCGGTGGAAAACACGGATCAAAAGAAAAATGAAAATGACTCGATGTTTACGGAAGTGGTGGAAGTGGTGGGCAATGTGCCGGTGGTTAAAACCATCGAGAGCGTCTCTATTTTCAAGAGCGAAGAAATGGAGACATTGAATTTTGAGAGTTTAAAGTCGGTGCTTCAATTGACGCCCGGTCTTTTGACTTTATCCGCGGGTCAATTCGGCCAGGCCTCTTCCACTTACATCCGGGGTTCCAAGAACACCCAGGTGCTTTATATCGTGGACGGGGTTAAACTGCGGGACGGCGCCAATATCGGCGGTATCAGCCTGGCGGTGCTCTCCCCCAACTTGATCGACCGGGTGGAAGTGGTTCGCGGCCCACTCAGCCATATTTACGGCTCGGATGCGATGGGCGGCGTTGTCAGCATCAACACGGATTCCAAAGAAGGGGCTAATTTTATGGCCTCCTTCGGCAGTCACGGGTCTTACCTGGGTAATTTTTCCGGGACGACAAATCTAAATGCCTTTACCCTGGGGCTTTCGGTCAATACCCAGCGTTACAGCGACAACGTGGACAACGACATATTCAAAAATACGGGCCTCTCCGCGCGGCTGAATTTCAAGAAAGAAAAAATCGCCGCCGGGCTGCGGATTTTCGGGAATTTCACGGACTCGGGCATCCCCTTTAATGATGGTGTCCCTTCCCCTACAAGACACTATAAGCAGGATTATTACATCCTTGCTTTACCGTTTGTATTCACTTTGAGCGATACGGCAAAGATGGATGTAAAACTGGCGTACACCAATAGCATGTATGAGTTTAAAGACCCCAATGACCTGTGGGGGGCGCCGTATTTTAGGAACAAATTCGATAACTATGAGGTGGAAGCGACTTACAATGGACGTTTTTTTGAGAAACTGGATGTCTGGGCCGGATTGGATTATTCGGACCAGGCTATTTTGAATGAAAATAATTACGGCAGGTCGCTGGACAATGTGAAAATGAATTATTTTTCTACCTTTGTCTCAACTGCGTTGAACCTTAATGCGCTGCAAGTTGCGGCCTCTATCCGCTACGACAAATACAAAGACGTGGCGGCCAATTTATCGCCCCATATCGGCGTCTCTTACCTTATGGCCAACCGGTTTAAATTGCGGGCCTCTTATTCGCGGAGTTTCCTGGCGCCCATGGTTTCCCAGATGGTGAATCCCTGGGGAACGTCGAATTTCGACTTGAAACCGGAAAAGGGGAAATCTTTTGAAGTGGGTGGCGAGTTTTATTCTGAGAAAGTAGTTTTGAGCGCCACTTACTTTACGATGCGGTACCGGGATATGATCGATTGGGTTACCGTCGATTGGGAGACGTATACGGGGCATTATCGGAACATCGCCAATGTGGATACTTACGGCATGGAATTGTCCGCCACGTTCCGGCCGGTTTATCGGTTAACGGTATCGGGTTCTTATACGTATTTGCACACGGAAGACCGGGCGACGGGCAAGCCGTTGATAAGGAAGCCGAAGCACACGTTTTCGGGTTTTTTAACGTATGCGCACAAACGGTTTAGTGTTTCGGTCAGTATGGTTTACGTGGGTAGGAGGCCGGACCTGGATTATATGGCCTGGCCGCCGTATGTGGAAGCGCCCGCGTTCGATACCTTTGATTTCAGCCTGGTGGTCCCGGTAACCGGGGGTTTGTCGGTATTTGGGAAATTGACCAATGTTTTTGATAGGAGTTACCAGGAGTTTATCGGTTACCCGGCGCCGGGCAGGAGGTTTGAACTGGGGATAAAGTACAGGATCAAATAATCAAAAATTTTTGGGGGTCCAGGGACCTTTTTATAAAAAGGTCCCTGGCTGCCGGAGGCAATTATGAAATCACTAAAATTATTGTTTACTTTGTTTTTTTTAGCAGCAGCGCCGCTTTTCATTCATGCGGAGCGGATTATCACGTTGGCGCCGGCGTTGACCGAGATGGTATTTGCATTGGGGAAAGGGGACAGCCTGGTAGGCAACACCAAATTCTGCAATTACCCGGAAGAAGCCAAGAAGATTACCCGGGTAGGCGGGTTGCTGGACGTAAACCTGGAAATAATCGTCGGATTGAAACCGGACGTCATTATCATGTACCCGGAGAGTTATGAAAGAATAAAGATAATGGAAAAAAGAGCGAAACTGGTGGTAGTAAAGCACACCGACCTGGGGGATGTATTTGATGGCATAACGGCTGTCTCAAAAGCCCTGGGGCCGACAGAAAAAGGGAAAGAATTAATAGCGGGTATACGGGGTCAATTGGAAAGCATCCGGCAAAAAACTGTGGGGAAGGAAAAGGTAAAGGTTCTTTTAATCATCGGTCGGAACCCGGATACGCTCAGCAACATGTACATTATCGGGGCCGGGGATTTCTTAAATGAACTTATGGAAGTGGCCGGTGGGAAGAACGCTTATGAAGGGGGCATCAGTTATCCCGGCATATCCATCGAATCGATTGTTGCCATGAACCCGGATGTTATCATCGAGCTTTCGGCGTTTAATGAAGGCATCGATGAGGAAAAAGTCATGGGCTTGTGGGAAAAGTTCTCTTTTATCTCGGCGGTAAAAAATAGCAGGATAACCATCATAAAAGATAATTTGTGGCTCATCCCCGGTCCCCGGGTCCCCCGGATCGCGGAAAAAATGCACTCCTTATTTTTTAAAGCGCGGCCTTAACAGGACTGATTACCGGCTAAATAAAATCAGCCGGGATAACAATCATTGGTTTTTATCATAAATGCTCGCAGATGGCCATTTGGGTCCGGCAGGTTCCACAGTTCTTCCACTACATTTTTAGTAATTTTGATGTTTGGACTTTTCCCAACGATCTTTTCAGCTTCCGGACCGAAACGATTGATTAATTCATCTTTTGTCATCTCGGATTGAGCATTATCATAGTAGGGAGCAAATATTTGTAATACGGTTTCGTCACTCCAAAAAAGACCTGTCGCATGTTTGGGATCGAGAGTAATGTTCCTGGGGGTCCCATCCGGGTCCAGTATGCTCAGGGTAACCCCTGTCAATTTTGCACGTTTCCTAATTTTGTCAGTCATTTTAAATCCTCCTAATTGTTATTCATTTTAATATCTAATTTGATATATATAATAAACAAATTTTATTGTCAAGAAAAGATAAGAAAAAAATCGTTTCTCTTGCTGAAAAAAATTTTTTGTTTTATAATGATGGGGTCCAAACGTACCGAGTATATGCTGGGCAGGCAATGTTAAATGGCTGAAAAATATTTTTTAAGATCGATGAAAGGATTATGGCTAGTGGGTGCGTGGGCGTCCATCGTGTTTATCTTCCTATGCCCCGGCTATCTTTTCCCGCAAAGGAATATCGACTTTGAGCAAATCGGCATCGCCGACGGGCTCTCTCAAAACACCGTATATGCCATTCTTCAAGACAGCAGGGGGTTTCTCTGGTTCGGCACCGAGGATGGTTTGAACAGGTATGACGGTTACACGTTTAAGGTGTACAGGCATAACCCGGATGAACCCGGCAGTTTAAGCGACAACAGGGTCCAGTCGATTTATGAAGACAGGTCCGGGACAATCTGGATCGGCGCCCATGGGGGACTGAATAAATTTGACCGGTATAAGGAGATATTTACTCATTTTACCCATGACCCGTCGGACCCCGGCAGTTTGAGCAGCAATATTGTCTGGACAATCTGTGGGGAGGAGTCGGGGGGGCTGTGGCTGGGAACGGCCAACGGATTAAATCGCTTCGACCCGGGGACGGGGCGATTTAATCGATACTTCCTGGAACCGGCGGGTCCCAACAATTTAACCCAAAGCCCTGTGAGGGCATTGCTTTTAGAAGAGCCGGGGGTACTCTGGATCGGAACCCAGGGCAGTGGGCTCTATAAATTTGCCGACGGTAAATTTACCCATTATGTTAACGAACCCGACAACCCCAACAGCCTTAGCAACAACAAGGTCCAGGCAATTTATATAGATCCGGCCGGCGTTTCCTGGATCGGGACCAATGAGGGCCTTAATAAATTTGACAGCCGCAGCGGGACATTTATTAATTATAATAGAGAGTACAGCCGGTTTTTCGGCGCCAGGACCAATATTACCTCCATAACCGGGGAAAAAGATTCAAATATACTCTTTATAGGCACCTACGGGGAGGGGCTTTACCGCCTCGATAAAAAGGACGGCATAATCACCAATTCCAGTCCCAAACCGGGCAACCCAACCAGCCTCAGTAATAAATATATCCAGTGTATTTACGAAGACAACAGCGGCATCGTGTGGGTCGGAACCGACAGCGGCTTAAATAAGTTCGATAAAAAGAAACAAAAATTTGCCCATTGGGCCATGGAACCGGACAACCCGGACAGTTTATGCAACAACAGTATCTGGGCTATTTACAAAGACCGGGCCGGGATACTGTGGGTCGGAACCGAAGGCGGATTGGAGCGATTGGACCGGGAAAACAATAAATGCACCCGGTTTACGATCGCAGGCAGTTCCCTCAGCCTGGCTAATGAGCGAATAATGTCGATCCTTGAAGATAGGAACGAGAAACTGTGGATCGGTACATTTATAAATGGACTTTACCGCTTCGATCGAAAAAAAAAGAATTTTACCCATTTCCAGGCTAATTCCTTGATTCCCCGGGGCTTGAGTAATAATCATATCAATACGCTTTATGAAGATAAAGCCGGTATAATTTGGGTGGGAACTACCGAGGGGATCAATAAGTTTGACCCGCAAACCGAAACCTTTACCTACCACGAGAACATACCCGGCAAAACCGACTGTTTAAGTCATAACTATGTGAATGTGATCTATGAAGACCACGCCGGCGCCATCTGGATAGGAACCAAAGGGGGATTAAATTTATTCCGGCCGGGAAGCGAAACTTTCATCCACTGGAAAGCGGGCCCGGACAATCCCAAAAGCCTCACCAACAATAACATCTCTTCCGTCCGGGAAGGTAAACCGGGAATTTTTTGGATTGGCACCTGGGGCGGGGGGCTCAATCGCTTCGACCCGGAAAGCGGGACATTCAAGCATTACTTTGAAAAGGACGGGCTCCCTAATGAAATTATCTACAGTATCTTGAGCGATGAAAAAGGAAACCTCTGGATAAGCACCAATAAAGGGATCGCGAAATTCGACCCGGAAAAGGAAATTTTTAAGAATTATGATGTGGGGGACGGCTTGCAGAGTAATGAGTTTAATTCCGGGGCTTATTATAAAAGTAGAGACGGCGAGATGTTTTTCGGGGGGATCGATGGCTTTAACGCATTTTACCCCGATGAGATTACGGATAACCCGTATATTCCACCGGTTGTAATCACGGATTTCCAGGTGTTAAGCGAGTCGGTGAAACCGGGGCCGGACTCCCTCCTGACGCAATCGATTATCGAGACGAAAGCCATCAGGATTCCCCATAAGTATCCTGTTTTTTCCTTTGATTTCGTGTCCCTGGATTTTTCCAACCCCAGGAAAAACAGGTATGCCTATAAAATGGAAGGGTTCGATAGAGATTGGAATTACAGGGATTCTACCCGGCGTTTTGTTACTTATACCAACCTCGACCCGGATAAATACGTGTTCCGGGTCAAAGGATCCAACAATGACGGGGTGTGGAATGAGCAGGGCAGTGCGATTGAAATCGTTATCGTACCGCCATTCTGGCAAACCTGGTGGTTCCGCTTCATCATGGCAATGGCCTTTGCCGGTTTATCTTATGTCGTCATAAGTTTTGTTAAACGGTATATCACGCTTTTCGGTTTCTGGAAAAAAGAGAAATATATCGGGAAATTCAGACTGCTGGAAAGGATCGGTTCCGGCGGGATGGGGACCATTTACAAAGCCGAGGACACCATTGAAAAATCCGGTTTGGTGGCCCTTAAAGTGCTGCGGGAAGAATTGTTCCCGGATGAAAATCACCGCAAGAGGTTCAAGCGGGAAGCGGCGATTATCGACCAACTGGATCATCCCAATATCGTAAAGGTCATCGAGCGGGGCCAGCACCAGCAAAAACTCTTCATTGTCATGGAATACCTGGAAGGAAAAACCCTGGCAACAAAAATAGCGGAAGAAGAGAAAATCGCTATGATGGAAGTCCTGGATATTATGTACCAGATTGCCTCTGCGTTGAAGAAGATTCATAGTAAAGGCATTGTGCACCGCGATTTGAAACCGGAAAATGTCATGTTGATCAAAAAAGAAGGTAAGAACAACTTTGTGAAACTGCTGGATTTCGGTCTTGCCAGGACCGAGCACCAGACCAAGATTACCCAGGCCGGCACGGTGTTGGGGACATTAAATTATATGTCGCCGGAGCAAATTTCCCATGCGGATTATTCATTGGCTACCGACATTTATTCCCTGGGGGTTATTTTTTATGAGACGGTCACCGGGCGAATACCTTTCCCGGGTGGGAAGATGACGCAAATTATGGGCAAGATATTGAGCGATACGCCCACGGAACCCATCGTGCTGCGGCCGGATTTGTCTGCGAAAAGCAACCAGTTAATTATGCATATGATGGAAAAGGACCGCGTATTACGACCATTAGTAGAAACGGTGCTGGAAAAAATTAAAGACATCATGGCCGATTAGACGCCGGTATGCGATAAGGTCCCGGCGGGGCGTCGTGGATGATATTTATCCCGTCTCACAGGGATTTTTTGCACAATTCATAAAAAATCGCTCAACCATATTTCGGGCGAACGTTAATTTATGGTATAATCTCACATACCTTTTAAAACGATAGGAGCGCCAATGAAAAAATTTTATGTAACCACGCCCATTTATTATATCAATGATATCCCCCATATCGGCCACGCCTATACCACCATCATGGCGGACGTCATCAAACGCTATAAAAAACTAACCGGCCATGAGGTCTTCTTTCTCACCGGGACGGATGAACACGGCCAGAAAATTGAAGAAAGCGCCCTCAAACAAGGCATTACCCCCAAAGAACTGGCCGATAAAGTAGTGGTAAGATTCAAAGAACTCTGGAAAACCTTGAACATCGATTACGACAAGTTCATTCGCACCACCGACGCCTATCACGTCGAGGGCGTCAAAAAGATATTCCAAAAAGTCCGGGAAAAAGGCGATATATACGCCGGCGAATACGAAGGCCATTACTGCGTTTCCTGTGAAAGTTTCGTCACGGAAATGGCCGAAGACAGCGGGGAAAACAACAAAATCTGCCCCGACTGCGGCAAAATTACCCGAACGGTGACGGAGAAATGTTACTTTTTCCGCCTGTCCGCTTACCAGGATAAATTGCTAAAATTTTATGAGGAAAACCCCGGCTTTATCATCCCCCGGTCACGGATGAACGAAGTTGTCTCTTTTGTAAAAATGGGGCTAAGGGATCTCAGCGTTACCCGGTCCACCGTCAAGTGGGGCGTCTCGGTCCCGGGGGATGAAACCCAAACCGTCTACGTCTGGTTCGATGCTTTAACCAATTATATTACCGCGGTGGATTACAATACGGAAGACGCAACCTTTAAAAAACTCTGGCCCGCGGACCTCCATATCATGGCCAAAGATATATTAAAGTTTCATGCCGTATACTGGCCGGCGTTCCTCATGGCCGCCGACCTGCCGGTCCCGCAACAAGAACTGATCCACGGCTGGTGGCTCAAAGATGAAAAGAAAATGTCCAAATCCACGGGCAATGTCCTGGACCCGCATATCCTGCTAAAACACTTCAACTCGGATGCCATCAAATACTTCCTGATGCGGGAAGCCCCCATCGGCGCGGACGGCAATTTTTCCCACCAGGGCTTTATCACCCGCGTCAACACAGACCTCAGCAATGACTGGGGCAACCTGGTCTCCAGGACCGGCGGCATGATCGAAAAATATTTTAAAAACGAATTCAAGGCCGAAGCCGGCGACGGCGGCGACGCACAATACGGCGAAAAAGAAGCCGCGGTTAAAACGGCCTATATCCAACTGGAAAAAGAGGCGCTCGAATTATTCGACGGTTACCAATTTAACCGTGGACTGGAAAGGATTTTCGAGTATATCAACGAACTGAACAAATACATCGTGGAGTCCGAACCCTGGACCCTGGCAAAGTCGCCGGAAAAGAGGGCGGTCCTGGCCGGGGTCCTGAAAACCCTGGTCCGCGCTATTCTAAGCGTCAATGTCTTGCTCTCGCCCGTCATACCCGAAACCGCCGAAAAGATAAGAAAGATATTCAATCATCATGAGGCGGGGTTGGGTTGGAAAGACCCGGGCGAATATTTCCAAATAAACAGGGGAGAACCGCTCTTCCCCCGCGTCGACAGCAGCGAATTTTTTGCCGACGAACCCACAGGCGAACTGAAACAGGAGAAAAAAATGACGGAACAAGAACAAGAAAAGCCGGCGGAACCGAAAAAAGAAACGCAGCCCCAACCCACCGAAGGAACCGACGGACTTATCGGTTTCGAGGATTTCCAGAAGGTCAAAATGGTGGTGGCAATGGTGGTGGATGCCGAGAAACACCCCAACGCGGATAAATTATTGAAATTAACCGTAGACACGGGAACCGATACGCGTACCCTGGTGGCCGGCGTGGCAAGATTTTACGCGCCGGAAGACCTGAAAGGGAAAAAGATTATTATCGTAAAGAACTTGAAACCGGCGAAGCTGCGGGGTATTTTATCGGAAGGAATGATCCTGGCGGCGTCCGATGCGGATGGCCGGCCGTATATTCCTATTATCCCGGAGGAAACCCCGGTGGGCGCTATTTTAAAATAAATACCCCCGGGGCGCCGCTTAGTAGGGAACTGGCACTGCCTGTTCCAACGAGGCATTTAAAGGAACAGGCACTGCCTGTTCCAACGAAGCATTTAAAGGAACAGGCAGTGCCTGTTCCCTACCAATTTACTAATAAGGAAAACCGATGGTGAAGATAAATCGAGCAATCGTGATTGTATTGGACAGTGTCGGCGCCGGGGCCTTGCCGGACGCCGCGGATTTCGGCGATGTGGGCGCCAATACGCTGGGTCATGTGGCCGAACATATGAACGGCCTGCACCTTCCCCATATGCAGCAAATGGGCCTGGGTAATATTATCCCCATTAAAGGCGTCCCACCGGCGGCCGGACCCACGGCCGCTTACGGCGTCATGATGGAAGCCTCCCGCAGCAAAGATACCATGGCCGGCCACTGGGAAATGATGGGCTTGATTGTAGAGAAACCTTTCCCCACTTTTCCCCAGGGGTTCCCGGACGACATCATGCGGAAATTCTATAAAGCCGCCGGCGTTACCCACGCCCTGGGTAATAAAGCCGCCTCGGGTACGGAGATCATCGCGGAGCTGGGCGAAGAACACATTAAAACAGGTTTCCCCATTGTCTATACATCGGCGGACAGCGTTTTCCAGATCGCGGCCCATGAAGCGGTTATCCCGGTCCCGCAATTGTATAAAATGTGCCGGCAGGCGCGGGGAGTCTGCGATGAATACCAGGTGGGCCGCGTCATTGCCCGGCCATTTATCGGCGAAACAGGTCGCTTTACCCGTACGGCAAACCGCAAAGACTACCCCATGGACCCGCCGGGGAAAACAGCGCTGGATGTTCTTAAAGAAAACGGTTTCCCGGTGGTGGGCATCGGTAAAATCGAGGATATTTTCGCGGGTAAAGGCCTTACCCGCGCCCTTCATACCAAAAGCAACGACCACGGTATGCAATGCCTGGCGGAGGAATTGGAGATTACTTCCAGGGGATTCATCTTTGTGAACCTGGTGGATTTCGATATGGTTTACGGGCACCGCAACAATATTGAAGGCTATGGTCGCGCCCTGGAAACTTTCGACCGGCAATTGGGGGAATTACTGCCTCGGCTCAGGGAAGATGACTTGTTGATTATCACAGCCGATCACGGGTGCGACCCTACTTTTCCCGGCACGGACCATACGCGGGAGTATGCGCCGTTACTGGTTTATTCCCGGCAATTTAAATCCCGGCCCCTGGGAACCCGCAAATCTTTTGCCGATATCGGCGTTTCGCTGCTGGATTTATTTGGGGTTTCGCATAACTTCCCGGGTATCAAGTTTTAAAAGCGCCTCCGGCGGCCCGCTTTTTGAAAAAAGCGGGGCAAAAACTTCTGGTTAAACAAAAGTTTTTCAGGGGTCCAGGGGGCGGTTTTTCAAAAAAGCCCCCTGGTTAATCATTCAACCTCGTATATATAAAACGCAGACCCTCCAACACCTCTTCCGCATTTGGTCTTTCCGCCTTTTTTTTACTCATCATGCGCAGGACTAACTCATTCAGTTCCAGGGGAATCTCCCCGCGACATCTAACCGGTTCCACAGGGATTTTCTCGATAATCTCCTTCATTATATCGATACTGGTCTCGCCCTCAAACGGCTTTTTGCCGGTCAACATCTCATAAAACATCACACCGATAGAATAAATATCCGCAGCGCCTGAGACTTCCGTACCGGCGATCTGTTCCGGCGCCATGTAATTGATCGTACCGATAACCATGCCCGTCTGGGTCAACCGCGTTTGGTGCTGCATCTTGGCCAGCCCGAAATCCAATAGTTTCACAAAATTAGGATCATGGTCCCTTTCGACCAACATCACGTTATCCGGCTTCATATCGCGGTGAATGATATCCTTCGAGTGAATTTTAGCAACAGCGTCCGTCACCTGGACCATGATGTGGAGACCCTCAAATAAATCCAGCGGGCTTTCTTCTTCGATTTTTTTAGTCAGGGTTTTCCCTTCCAGCAGTTCCATGGCAATATACATTGTGCGGCGGGACTGACCCCGTTCATAGACTTTAATAATATTGGGGTGGTCCAATTGGTCGATAATCGCCGCTTCCTGCTTAAAACGTTTCCGGTTTTTCTCATCCTCGAAAAGTTCCTCACGCAGCACTTTAATCGCCACTTTTTCACCTTTTTCCATGGTGTTTTCCGCTTTATAAACCGTACCCATACCGCCGGAACCCAGTTTATCCAGCAATTTGAATTTCCCCACGTATTTATGAATTTTCCAGAAACTGGCCAGGCTGAGGTACCTGTTGATAAAATTAATAACCAGGTATGAAAGCATGGCAAAAACCATAAGCGCCAGGATTCGAAACCACCAGGTTTTCCAGGCGGGGGGGATCACGGAAAACGCAGCGGCCGCGCCGTCGTCATTCCACACGCCGTCGTCGTTGCAGGCCGCCACCTGGAACCGGTAATCGCCCGCATCCAGGTTGGTGTAGGTGGCTAACCTCAGGGTCCCCGCATCCACCCATTCCGTGCTGAAGCCTTCCAGGCGGTATTTGAACTTGACCCGTTTGGGCACCCTGAAACTAAGGGCGGTGTAACGAAACTCGATGCGCTTAACGCCCGGTTTCACCGCGATTTCTTCTCCCTGCGGGGCGGGGACGCCGTCCAACGCGACTTGCTCCACCGCCACCGGCGGGAGTAGGTTGTTTATTTCGAGGTTTCCAGGGTCGATAATGACCACGCCTTTCATGGTAGGGAACCACAGCTTCCCGTCCCGGGTTTTACAACCGGCCGTTTGAAACCCGCCGTTGCACTCGCCGCTCCTCATGCCGTCATCTTTGCCGTAGGCCCTGCAGGGAATAGCAGCGATTTTCCTTTCCGCATAGTCGTTCAAAGCGTTCTTACCGACCGTGAATATACCTTTATTACAGCTTATCCAGAAATTTCCCTTTTTGTCTTCGAGGATTTTGTAGATATTATTGTTGAACAACCCGTCTTTCATCGTGAAATGGGTGAATTTTTCATCCTTAAAACGACTCAGCCCGTTGATGGTGCCGATCCAGAGCACCCCGTCGTTATCTTCGTAAATACAGTTCAATGAGACGCAGCCAAGACCATGTTTATCATTGTACACAGTAAATACGCCGCCGCTGAATTTAGTCAACCCACAGGAATAAGTACTGAACCACAGATTTTTCTTGCTGTCTTCATATATACTATTCACATGCTTGAAATGCTCGCCTTTTCCCTTGATTTCATAACTTACTTTTTGCCATGTCGAAGAATTCTTTACTTTTTTAAACAAGCCCCTGGTGGTCCCGGCCCACAGGTTGCCGGGGGAATCTTCCAGTATGGCCGCCACATAACCTTCAAGGTTGTATTGATTTACTTTTACGATTTTCGCAGGGAAATTTTTCAATCGATTCAAGCCGTTATCGGTTCCTACCCAGATAAAACCCTGGCGGTCTTCATAAATACTATCCACCGCGGCGTTGGATAAGCCGTCCTTGACGCCGAAATTTAATGATTCCCCTGTGTCGTCTTTCAAACGGGTGCGAGTTAGCCCGTTATTGGTTCCGATCCACAAATAGCCGCTGCTGTCTTCGGCGACGGCAAACACCACATCATCCGCCAGTCCTTCCCGGACCCCGAATACTTTGAATTTTCCGTCCCGCAAACAGTTTAATCCCCCAAAGGCCGTGCCGATCCATAAATTCCCCTCCCTGTCCCCTGTAATAGTTCTTATCATATCATCCGCTAACCCGCCCGCTTTGGAAAGGTTGGAGATTGTCCCGTCGGCCGGCCTATACCGGAAGATGCCGTTTGAATTGGCGCCAATCCATATGTTTTTATCGGTGTCCCCGTAAATGGCGCTTATTCTCATGTTGGGAAAATCCGCATTGAAAGTGCTGGGGATGATTACTTCGCCCCGCATGCGGAAAAGCCCTTTTTGGGTCCCGATCCAGAGTGTACCGTCATTGTCTTCATACAGCGCCCTAATAAAATTTTCCTCCCCATCTTTTTTAATGTCATAATTGGCAAATTTGTTATCTCTGAAGCGGCTGAGGCCGTTATTGGTTCCAAACCAGGGATTTTCTTTACTATCTTTGTAAATCGTCCTTACAATATCACTGGGCAGCCCGTTTTCTTTGTTAAAAGGCGTGAATTTATTGCCCTGGAATTTAAAAATCCCGCCGCCGTGAGTCCCGATCCAGAGGGCCCCCGCGGGGCCTTCCATGAGGCAATTGACCACGTCGTGTAAAAGACCGTCTTCCCTGGTATAATGTTTAAAGGCGTTGTTTTTATACCGCACCAGCCCCCCGCCCCGGACCCCGATCCACAGATTTTTCTGACTGTCCTCGAACAGACAATTGATGAAATTATTGGTAATTTCCGGTGTATTGTTTTCATCAAAAATAGTAAAGGCGACGCCGTCAAAGCGGAGCAAACCTTCTTCCGTACCGAGCCACAGGTAACCGTCGCCGGTTTGCAGGAGGGCCACGATGGAATTAGTGGGCAGCCCGGATTCCGAATTCCAGGCGTCGATCATGTACTGCGTAACGGCCCTGCCCGGGTCCAGGCCAAACGCCTTACCCCGGGCGAACACCACCACCATCAGCAGCATTATAAGAATAGCGATTGCATTCTTACTCATTATTCGCTCCCCATGATTCAATTTTCATTTTTTATTTTTTATTTTTCGTTTTTCATTTTTTATTTTTTATTTTTCATTTCCCTATTTTAAAAGGAGAAATATTTTTTTATGCGCAGGAAAATATTTTCGGAATCCTTTTTAATATTTAGATGCATATCTTCCGTCTCTTTTTTACTGAATTCCATCTGCCGGACCCTGCGCATGGCAATGACCTCAGACAATTTCCGGGCCATGTCCAGGTTCATTTTTACCGTTTCCCGGAACTTATCCGATGAGATTCCCAGGAATGTGCATTCCTGTGAAGCCCTTACGTCGGCCGTGGTCATTTCACCCGTAAACAGGGAAAATTCCCCGAAATATTCATTGATTCCCAGTCGATGCATCACTTTATTACTTTTCAGAATTTCCACTTCCCCGGCCAGGATAAGGTAAAAATAGCGTCCCGTTTCACCTTCGCCGATGACCATCTCGCCCTGGCCGTAGACCATGATATCCACTCCCTCCGCCAGGTTTTGCAACTGCGTTTCATCGATGGTTTGCAATAGTTCATTGTTTTTAAGAATATGGATAATGTCCTCGTTTTTCATCCCTGCTTCCGTTTCTTTTTTCAAGTAGACATCCCGGATGGGGAAAGGGATTTGGATGCCGGCGCGTTTGAAAGCGTACCAGGTTTTCCGGCTGATTTCGCTTTGGATAATACTTTTCTTCGATAGATCCTTGAAAAAATATTTAAGTTCATAAATGATGGAGGAAGAGTCAAAGCGCTGCATCATCACTTCCGGGACCGGGTCTTTTAATATCAAATCGATGGAACCCAGTACTTCCAGGAGCGTTTTTATCACCAGGTCCGGTGAGTTTTTGTAGCTCACGCCGATCTGGGAGCGCAGGGCAAAAGGTAAACCCGCATGGCCGAAATTTTTGACCGCTTCTTTGGAGGCGGTTTGGTTGGGAATCACAACCAGGACATTGTCCGTGGTCCTGATTTTAATGGAGCGCCAGCGGAACTGTTCGATCCGGCCTTCGAATTCCCCCACTTTCACCCAGTCGCCGATTCTCAGCGATTCTTCCAGGTTCACGGCGACGCCGGAAAAAAGGTCTTTCAGGATATCCTGGAGGGCAAAGCCAACCACCACTGTTAATACGGCGGCGGAGGCCAATACCTCGGCAACCCGGAGTTTCAAATAATATTTAGCAATGAACAGGAACCCCACCACATAGAGAATGATGACCACGATGTCCTTGATCATCCGGGGATATCTATCCTCTTTCATATAGGCATCGAAAACGATAAAAACGATGAGTTTCACTGCAATAACCAGCAGGAAAACGAGCACGATCAATTGCAGGATAAAGATCAATGTTTCCGAATAAACTAACTTTGAAATCGCATCCGATTTCAAAATCGAGATAGTTCCGCTTACCAGGAGTAATCCTACTAAAAAGAGGATGACGGGTTTCAGTTTTCGTAAGGCGCCGCCTCTTTTGATAAGGAAGTAGAGGAAAATAATCAGGGCCAGGGAAATCACGGGCAATAAAAATAATCGGTTCATGGACAGATTTTATCCGATTATCGCCAAATATGCAAGGGGCTTAATTATTAACACGTGAGGATTAGGGGACACTCAGGAATGCCGCTATGATAAGCGTATAATAAATCCGAAATCCGAAATCGCGTTACGTGAAATCCGAAACAAATTCAAATGACCAAAACTCGAATTGGTAAATGATGAATGATGAAGAAAAACAGGAAGCGCGGAAGAGCGGAAGAGCGGAAGAGAGGAAAAAGATGGAAGGTTTGTCCGTGTAAGTCCTTGGCTAATTTTTTCGTGTTAATTCGAGCAATTCGTGGGCAGTTTCATTTTAGCCGGGTAATAATCACGATTATCACCGTCAGGAAAGCGATCAGCGATAGTACCAGGAGAAACATTAATTTATGCTTCTTCCATTTCTTTTTCTCTTTCTTTCCCTTTTTTTCTATAACTGAGGATTTAGTTTCTGCGGCCGGGGGTCTATAAAAAATCGTATGGTCGTTATCTTCCTTAATTTGGCCTACATTTAAAGCGTCGATCATTTCTATGACCTGTTTCCCGTCCTGGATACGCCCAGTCTTATCTTTAGCCATCATGCGATTGATAAGCGGCTGGAAGCGATTCAATTTTGCAGGTAAAGTGGGTATAGGATCGTTTTGATGTTTATGCAATATGCCAAAAGGATTTTCAGACAAGTAAGGAACTTTTCCGGTGAGCATCTCGAATAAAACTACTCCCAGGCTGTAAATATCGCTTGCCTGTTCGCCTCTTTCTCCCCTGCACTGCTCCGGGCTCATATAGCAAAGAGTGCCCATAATCATCCCTTGAACCGTTAACATCAAAGTTGTATCCGCGCTCAGCGCCAGCCCGAAGTCTACTACCACGGGGGTTACATTCTCCCTGAACAGGATGTTGGCCGGTTTGATATCGCGGTGCACAACACCCTTTGCATGGGCATAATCCAATGCCCCGGCGATCTGTTTAACAATGTTTAAGGTCTCTTCCACCGGTAAAATACCTGCATGGTGAATCCTATCTTTTAAACTTTCGCCCAGGTATTCCATTATAATGTAATGATAAGTACTAATATGACCGACATCAAATATGGTAACGATATTGGGATGTGTGAGTTTGGAAGCGATCTCCGGTTCTCTAAAAAAACGTTTCGATTCCTCACGATTTTTTAATACCCCCGAATTCAGGATTTTAATCGCAACCTTGCGGTTCAATTTTTCCTGTATCCCCATATATACGTTTGAAGTTCCGCCTGCGCCGATTTCGTTTTGAATTATATAACCGGGAATTTTAAAATCTTTTTCCATTGTTTCCTCTTTTACCGGCATTTCATATGCATGATAGCCGTTAATTGCGTACAGTAACTGTTATGTTCTGGCTTGTTTCCGTCTGGCCTGCGCCGTAATAGGCTTTGGCTTTGATTTGGTGCGTATTATTGGTATAGGTGATGGTATTCCAGGGGTAGGTGAAAGGAAAGGTCGAACTGCTTCCGATCAAGATGTTATCGATGAAAAAATCGACTTTGGTGACGGCAATATCGCCGTCGGTATGGGCCTGGATCGTAACGGTTCCTGAAACAATGGAATTATTTACCGGATAGGAGATATATACGATGGGGGTTTTAACCGCAAAGTTGGCGGTTAAAGTCATGGTCCTGGTTACATTTTCCACTGTTAACGGGTTTTGACCGGAGAAAAATCCGCCGGCGTCGGTCCAACTCACAAATCGATAACCGGTATTGGGAACCGCGGTGACGGCCGTACTGGTTTCTCCGTAGTTGAGGGTCTGGGTTATAGTCCCGGTCAATGTCCCATTGGCGCCGGGAATGAAATACAGCGTAAAATTACCGAAAATGAAATTGGCTTTAATTTCCATAGGAGCAGTAACATTCGTTACGGTTAAAGGATTAGCGTAAGAGTAAAGGGCGCCGTTCAAGGTCCATTTGTCAAAACGGTAATTTCCCGCGGGAACCGCTGTAACCGCAGAGCAATTCTGCCCGTGAACGATCGTCTGGGTGGTATAGCCATTGATGGATCCCCCAAACCTTCCCGCCTCAACGCCGTCGATAACGGCCTGGAACGTAACCTTATAAGTGCTAGCCGTAAAATTGGCGGTTATGAGCATATTGCCGGTAACATTGGTCACCGTTACTTTGCTGGTCTTGGTGGTAACAAAGCCGCCGGTTCCCGTCCAATTGGAAAAAATATACCCGGTATTTGCATTTGCCGTGACCTCCGAGCAACTGCCTCCATATTCGACGGTCTGAGATGTGGCCCCGCTTATCTCTCCATTTGCTCCGGCCTGAAATGTTACTGTATATTGGTTTATCGCGAAATTGGCCGTTATGGCCATATCGGAGTTAACGGGCGCTACAGTTAAGGGATTACTGGTGGTAGTCTCAAATCCGCCCGTTCCGGTCCAATTAACAAAATGATAACCGGTATTGGCAACCGCCGTAACCGGCAAACAACTGCCTCCCTTTTTTACGATCTGGGTTTTGACCCCGCTGATGGTTCCGCCGTTTCCTTCCACAAAATAGACGGTATACCCATTGTTGGCAAAGTTAGCCGTTATGGTCATATTTTGAGTAACATTGGTAACGGTTAACGGGTTATCGGTGGAGAAAAAGCTGCTGCTCCCACCGCCGGTCCAGTTGGCAAAATAATAATTTGTATTGGGAACTGCCGTTACCGCTGTGCAGCTTCCACCATAAGGGATTAATGTTTGAATTTGAGGTGAGCCGCCAGTCAATATACCGTTGGCCCCGGCCAGAAATGTTACCGTATATGTTTTTTTGGTGAAATTGGCCGTTATTACCATATTTTTTGTTACATTAATTACTGTTAAGGGGTTGTCGGAATAACTTCTGCCTTCCTGGTCGGTCCACTCGGTAAAATCATACCCGGTATTGGAATTTGCCGTAACCGAACTACAACTGCCCCCACGAATGACAGTTTGAGTGAGTAAACCGGTCAGCGTTCCTCCATTTTCGGCTGCAAAGTTTACGGTATAAGTATCGGTGGCGAAATTGGCCGTGATGGTCATATCGCTCGTAACATTGGTAACCGTTAAAGGATTGGCGGTGGAGTTAAAGCCATTGGCGCCGGTCCAATTGACAAAATGGTAATTGGCATTGGGAATTGCGGTGACCGCCGTACAATTGCTTCCATAATCGACGGTCTGGGGTGATGTATCGGACAATGTTCCATTGGCACCGGCCACAAAGGTTACAGTATATGTGTTTATCTCAAAATTGGCAGTTATCGTCATATTGCCCGTGACATTGGTGACTGTTAGAGGATTGGCAGTGGAGCCTGTACCCGCCCAATTAACAAAACGATAACCGCTGTCGGGAACCGCCTCAACCGCTGTACAATCCCCGCCATGAGGAATCACCTGGGATACGGTCCCGCTCAAACCGCCGCCGCTCCCGTGCTCAAAGGTTACGGTGTAGGTGTTGATGGCGAAATTGGCAGTTATCGTCATATCGCCCGTGACATTGGCGACTGTTAATGGATTGGTGGTGGAGTTAAAGCCGCCGGTCCCTGTCCAGTTGACAAAATGATAACCGGTATTGGGAATTGCGCTGACCTCCATACAATTACTTCCATAATCGACGGTCTGGGGTGTTGTCCCGCTCACCTCTCCATTCGCCCCGGCCACAAAGGTTATGGTATATGTGTTGATCTCAAAATTGGCAGTTATCACCATATCGCCCGTGACATTTGTTACCGTTAGAGGATTGGCAGTGGAGCCTGTACCTGTCCAGTTAACAAAACGATAACCGCTGTCGGGAACCGCTTCAACCTGTGTACAATCGCCGCCATGAGGAATCATCTGGGATACGGTCCCGCTCAAACCGCCGCCGCTGCCGTGCTCAAATGTTACGGTATGGGTGTTTATAGCAAAATTGGCCGTTATGGTCATATCGTCGGTCACATTCATAACTATTAATGGAATAGCCGTGGTGGTTATAAAACCGTTGGTCCCGGTCCAATTGACAAAATGATAATTTTCATTGGGAACCGCGGTTAACGCCGTACAATTGCCGCCGTGATTAACCGTCTGGGGGGTGGTCCCGGTCACTGTCCCGTTGGGCCCGGCCACAAAGGTTACAGTATATGTGTTTATATGGAAATTGGCCCTTACATTCATATTTCGCGTTACATTCGTCAAGCTGAAAATGGCGTCGGTGGAAAGAATATTATTGTCCTGGTCCGTCCAATTGTGCAAATGGTAGCCATCGCCGGGAACCGCGGTAACAGCGGAACAATTGCTCCCGTGTTCGACGTTTTGCGGTGTGTCGCCGGTTATGGCGCCGCCGCTGCCGGCTTTGAAATTGACTACATATTTTGCCGGGGCAAAATTGGCTGTAAGCGCCATATCACACGTAACATTTCGGACTGTCAGCGGGTTTGACGTGGTAGTAACAAACCCCCCGGTCCCGGTCCAGTTGACAAAGCTGTAATTGGCATTGGGTACCGCCGTAACTGTGGTGCAGTTGTTTCCATACCCGATTACCTGGGGCGTTAAGCCGGTCAAAGTCCCGCCGCTCCCGGCGGTGAAACCGACGGTATGGGTGTCTATTTCAAAATTTGCAGTAATGGTCATATTGGTTGTGACATTGGTCACGGTTAACGGATTGTTTGTGGTTGGAGTAAACGTACCATCCCCGGTCCAGTTCACAAAGCGATACCCTGTGACGGGCGCGGCGCTAACCGCCGTGCAATCGCTGCCATGATCGATGATCTGACTAACATTCCCGGTCAATGTTCCCCCGGGTCTACCATCATGCGAACCCGCGGCGCTCACCACAAAGGTAACGTTGTATTTAAGAATAGAAAAGTTGGCGGTAATAGTCATATCGGATTGGACATTGGTAACGGTTAATGGATTGACTTCCGAAGTAACAAATCCACCTGTCCCGGTCCAATCGACTAAATAATAATGTGAATTGGGCATTGCCATGACCGGCGTGCAATCGCTGCCGCACTCAACTACCTGGGAGGTATCCCCCGTCACTGTGCCATTGGGTCCGGCCTCGAAGGTGACGGTATAATGAATTTTTTCAAAATTCGCTGTTATGGTCATATCGGATTGAACATCGGTTACTGTTAGCGGATTAGCGGTGGCGGCGACAAAACCATTGGTCCCGGTCCAGTTGACAAATCGATAACAGCTATCGGGAACCGCCGTCACCGCGGTGCAATCGCTGCCGCATTCGACTACCTGGGAAGTATTCCCCGCCAGTGTTCCATTGGGGCCGGCTTCAAATGTGACGGTATATTGAATTTTCTCAAAATTCGCCGTTATGGTCATATCGGATTGAACATTGATTACTGGTAAAGGATTTTCGGTGGTGGGGACAAAGCCAGTGGTCCCGGTCCAGTTCACGAAACGGTAACAACTATCGGGAACCGCCGTCACCGCCGTACAATTGCCGCCGCACTCAACCACCTGGGGGGTATCCCCCGTCGCTGTTCCACCGGTTCCGGCTTCAAAGGTAACAGTATACTGAATTTTCTCAAAATTGGCTGTGATGGTCATATCGGACTGAACATTGGTTACTGTTAGCGGATTTTCGGTGGTAGTGACAAAACCCCCGGCGCCGGTCCAGTTGACAAAACGGTAACAGCTATTGGGAACCGCGGTCACTTCCGTACAATTGCCCCCGCACTCGACTACCTGGGGGGTATCCCCCGTCGCTGTTCCATTGGGGCCGGCTTCAAACGCGACGGTATAATGAATTATTTCAAAATTGGCAGTTATGGTCATGTCGGTTGTAACATTTGTCACTGTTAAAGGATTATCGGTGGTGGCGACAAAACCATTGGTCCCGGTCCAGTTGACAAAACGGTAACAACTGTTGGGAACCGCCGTTACCGCCGTACAATCGCTGCCGTAATTAACTACCTGTGGAGTTGTACCGCTCAATGTCCCATTGGCCCCGGCCACAAAGGTTACGGTACAGGGAATTATTTCAAAATTGGCCGTTATGGTCATATTACTCGTGACATTTGTTACTGTTAACGGATTTGCGTTGGTAGTGACAAAGCCCCCGGTCCCGGTCCAGTTGACAAAACGGTAACCGGCATTGGGAACCGCCGTTACCGCCGTGCAATTGCCGCCGCAATCGACTACCTGGGGGGTATCCCCCGTCACTGTTCCATTGGGGCCGGCCGCGAAGGTAACGGTATATTGAATTTTCTCAAAATTGGCGGTTATGGTCATGTCGGTTGTAACATTTGTCACTGTTAAAGGATTATCGGTGGTGGCGACAAAACCCCCGGTCCGGGTCCAGTTGACAAATCGATAACAACTATTGGGGACCGCCGCCACCGCCGTACAATTGTTGCCGCAATTAACCGTCTGGGGGGTTGTACCGATCAATGTCCCGTTGGCCCCGGCCACAAAGGTTACGGTATAGGTGTTTATCTCAAAATTGGCCGTTATGGTCATGTCCCCCGTGACATTGGTTACGGTTAAAGGATTATCGGTGGTGGCGACAAAACCATTGGTCCCGGTCCAGTTGACAAATCGATAACAACTATTGGGGACCGCCGCCACCGCCGTACAATTGCCGCCGCAATTAACCGCCTGGGGGGTTGTACCGATCAATGTCCCGTTGGCCCCAGCCACAAAGGTTACGGTATAGGTGTTTATCTCAAAATTGGCCGTTATGGTCATGTCGCCCGTGACATTGGTTACGGTTAAAGGATTTTCGGTGGTGGTGACAAAACCATTGGTCCCGGTCCAGTTGACAAATCGATAACAACTATCGGGAACCGCCGTTACCGCCGTACAATTGCCGCCGCAATCGACTACCTGGGGGGTATCCCCCGTCACTGTTCCATTAGGTCCGGCTTCAAATGTGACGGTATATTGAATTTTCTCAAAATTGGCCGTTATGGTCATATCGGATTGAACATTGGTTACCGTTAGCGGATTAGCGGTGGTGGTGACAAAACCATTGGTCCCGGTCCAATTGACAAAACGGTAACAACTATTGGGAACCGCCGTTACCGCCGTGCAATTGCCGCCGCAATCGACTACCTGGGGGGTATCCCCCGTCACTGTTCCATTAGGTCCGGCCGCGAATGTAACGGTATATTGAATTTTCTCAAAATTCGCCGTTATGGTCATATCGGACTGAACATTGGTTACCGTTAGCGGATTAGCGGTGGTGGGGACAAAACCACCGGTCCCGGTCCAGTTGACAAAACGATAACAGCTATTGGGAACCGCCGTCACCGGTGTACAATCCCCGCCGCACTCAACTTCCTGGGGGTTATCTCCAGTCACTGTTCCTGCGAAGTTGACGGTATAATGAATTTTCTCAAAATTGGCGGTTATGGTCATGTCGGATTGGACACCGGCCACCGCTATGGGATTATCGATGGTAGTGACAAAACCCCCTGTCCCGGTCCAGTTGACAAATCGATAACAACTATCGGGAACCGCCGTCACCGGTGTACAATCCTCGCCGCAATCGACTACCTGGGGAGTATCCCCCGTCAATGTTCCACCAGGTCCGGCTGCGAAGGTAACGGTATATTGAATTTTCTCAAAATTGGCGGTTATGGTCATATCGGATTGAACATTGGTTACCGTTAGCGGATTTTCGGTCGAGGTAACAAAACTCCCGGTCCCGGTCCAGTTGACAAATCGATAACAGCTATCGGGAACCGCCGTCACCGGTGTACAATTGCCGCCGCAATCGACTACCTGGGGAGTATCCCCCGTCAATGTTCCACCAGGTCCGGCTTCAAAGGTAACGGTATAGGGAATTTTCTCAAAATTGGCCGTTATGGTCATATCGGAGGTGACATTTGTCACAGTTAAAGGATTATCGGTAGAAGTAACAAAACCCCCGGTCCCGGTCCAGTTGACAAAACGATAACAGCTATCGGCCACTGCCGTCACCTCTGTACAACTACCGCCATGCTCAACTTCCTGGGGGGTAACCCCCTCCACACTTCCTCCGATTCCAGCCTCAAAGTTTACGGTATATTGCCGGGTTATGGTAAAATATCCGGAACTGCATTCGTACTCCCCCTGGTATATCCGGATTTTATAGTCGGAGCCAAGCGGCTGGTCATTGGGTATAGTCCAATTATACTTCAAGGCTTCTGCCTGGGGTGTGGCGATGATAGTATATCCGAATTCTTCACTGGATAGTTCTATGTTCACGGCGCCGCTGAGAGATCCCGTAAACCACTCGATAGTATATAACTTTCCCGTATACCAGGTTTCACCTCCTAAGGGGGCCCTCATTTCGATATTGGGGGCCTTCAACAATCGCAGGCCGACAGTATTGAAGTAGAGGTCGGGCTCCACGGCGTACCGGCTGTCCGGGTCCAGCAGGGCCGGGGGATCGTACCAACTGCCGCCGCGCACCACACGGCTTACGCCGCTCACCGGTCCCTTGTAATCGACCCGGATTCCCCCGGGATAAATGCCCCACCAGTCCCAGCACCATTCCGACACATTGCCCTGCAAATCCATTAAATTTAAGGCATTGGGAACCCGGGAACCCACGGGGTGGGTCGCGCCTTCGGAATTGGCGCAGTACCAGGCCGTATCTTCCAGTGACGGGAGATCGCCCGGGATACAGGAGTACAAACACATGGGATTGGAAACGGTTTCATCCGAAGGGAAGGTATCGATGCTTCCTACCCTGGCCACATAGGCCCATTCACTTTCCGTGGGCAAGCGGTACCCATCGGCGTTAAAATTGCAATATACGATGCCGGCAGTGTAATTGGTGGCATCGATGGAAACCGTGAAACCGGCGTCGGCATAATAACACCGGTTCAATCCATTCTGCTGCGATAACAGGTTGGCAAATAATACGGCGTCATACCAGGTGATATTTTCCACGGGGTTAGCCGGCCCGCTAAACCCGAAATTAATGCCGGGAAGGGTGGGCTGCAATTCCATAAGATCATACCACATCTGCTGGGAAACCTCGGTTTCCATGACCCACAAATTTTTAGTTTTGATGTGGGTAATGGGCTCTTCATTTCCCGTGTCTCCGGGAACCGGGTTTGGGGTTCGCCGGGGTATCTCCGGGAACCCGGTTATGGAAACCCGGTGCATCGTTCCCACGATGGGTTCGTTTTTTACGTCTTCGGCTGCCTGTGAAAACAGCAGTGAAGACAACGCGATCATAAATATAACCATTAAACAAATTATTTGCCGTTTGTTATTCATTAGTCTTACCTCCCTATTTAAAATAAATTCAAAGCACGAATTTCGAAATTCGAAACAAATTCAAAATTAAAAAATTCAAAATTCAAAACAAAAGCAATTGACCGCTGCGGCAGCAGCTTTCGTTTCGGTCATTTGTTTTTTGGCCATTGGGATTTGTTTCGAATTTCGTGCTTCGTATTTCGGATTTTCCTCTTCTCCTCTTCTCTTCTATCTTTTCCCTTGGTCGGCGATAGTTGCGGTTGCCGATGAAACCAATGTATGATTGGCGGTCATGGTTACACTGCCACTGGCACCCACGGGGTTTCCATCCACTGTTACCACCAGGTTGGTATAGCCACCTTGTAAACTGTAATTGTAGGGCGCTGAAGAGCCATTGACATGGGTAGAAACACTGGTATCGGGATTTCCGTTGACGCCTTCCCCCCGTATGACCGTCAATGTCCATACTTTTGTCGCGGATGCCACCAATACATGATTGGTATTCATGGTTATGGGGCCATTGGCAGCCACCGGGTTCCCATCCAGGGTTACTACCAGGTCTTGATACCCGGATAATAATGAATATGCATAGTTCACCGTTTGGCCCTGCTGGATAGTATAAACCCCGGTGAGCGGCTCTCCATTTACCCCCGCGTTTCTCGTTACCGTCAATGTATAGGCGGTGGAAGCCGACGCTGCCAGGGTATGGTTTTCGTTCATGGCAATAGTCCCGCTGGCACTGTTTGGGTTCGTAGGATTAACTATGTTCCCATCTAAAGTGACCACCAGGTTCGAATAACCGGTTTTTAATGTATAGCTGTACTCGAGGTTGGTTCCTTTGGCATATTTGAATGTCCCTGAAGCCGGCGTTCCATTAACGCCTGTGCCCCGGGTCACGGTTAATGTTTTTTCCTCTTTGGCCGATGCGCTTAAGGTGCGATTTTGGGTCATGGTAAAGGTTCCGCTGGCCGAAACCGCGGCCCCGTCCAGCGTGACCGTCAACTCCCTGTACCCGGTCTGTACACCAAAACTATAGGGAATCGAAGTACCTTCCTTAGGATTCGTGGTTCCGGCCGCCGGCGTGCCAGTGACGCCTTTGGACCTGGTAACCACCAGCATGTATTCATCCTGGGCCGCTGCCGACGCGCTTAAGGCGTGATCAGCGCTCATGGTGATGGTCCCGCTGTTGGAAACGACAACCCCGTCGAGGGTGACGGTTAAATTTTTGTAGCCGATTTGCAGCGTGTAGTTATAGGTTACCGTATTCCCGTCATTGTAAGTGAAGGTCCCGTTGGCCGGCGTTCCATTGACCCCGGTTCCTTTTGATACGGTTAAGGTATAGGTCTTGCCGGAGGTGACGGTTAAGATATGGTCCTTGTCCATGGTTATGATGCCACTCTCGTTGATTTGACTGCCATCCAGGTTGACGACTAAGTTGGTGTAACCGGTTTGCAGGCTGTAACTGTAGTTAACTGTTGTCCCGTCCTTATATAAAAAAGTCCCGCTGTCGGGCATACCGATGATGCCGGCCCCTTTATTGACCGTCAGGGTATATGTCTTTCCCGCGGAGACAGTTAATGTGTGATTGGCGTTCATGGTAATGGTCCCGCCGGCAGAGGTATCCAGGCCGTCGAGTTTTACCGTTAAATCTTGATAACCGGCCTGCAGGCTGTAGCTGTAATTAACCGTATCGCCGCTGTTATAGGAAAATGTGCCGCTTTCCGGGGTTCCATCGACGCCTATTCCCTTTGTAACGGTTAAAGTGTATGTTTTGGCCGCGGTAACGGTTAAGATATGGTCCTTATCCATTTTAATGTTACCGGAGGCGGGAACATCGGCGCCGTCCAGTTTCACGCTGAGGCTGCTGTAGCCATTTTTTAAGGTGTAACTGTAACCGGCATTGCTGCCCTGTTTGTATTTGTGCGCCCCATTGGTCGGGTTCCCATCGACGCCTTCGCCTACGGTTACGGTCAGGGTCTTCTCAGGTTTTTTCTTTGTAAGGAGATATGCGATTACACCGGCTACCACAACGACGATACCGACCACCAGCAGCACGGGGAATTTTTTGTTCTTATGACCCGGCTGTTGAATAACAGTTCCCGTTCCCTGGTTAGTAAATTTGTCAATAAAATCATTCAGCATTTTCCGGGAATTTTCCCAGGATAATGCTTTTTCATGCGTGGTAAAAGATTTTAATTCTTCTTTTAAAATCTTTCGATATATTTTCAAGTCATTTAAATCCACATACGGGATGGAAAGTTGGGCACCCAATTTCTCTTTTGCCAGCCTGTATTTTTCGGTTGCTGTATCTTTTAGTTCTTTTATATCGGCTTTTTCGCAGCAAGCAGCCAGTAGTAAGAGCGTCTCCCCATATTCTTGTTCCATTTTGTAATCTCGTTTTTCAACACTCTCATATATGGCTTCCAGCCTGGCCAGGCGCTTTGCGGCGTCCTTGAAATTACCTTTATTAAAATCGGTCTTTGCCATGGTCACTTGTTTCTCCAGGTTTTCAGCCTGGGAGAACACGTAATCAAACTGCCACAGGAATACCATGATTAATATGATGGTTATTACTTTAAAGCCGGTTGTTTTTTTGAAGCGGTTCATTGTTCTACCTCCATTACGCAGCGAAATCCCACGAAAAAGGGATCCCTGGTTTTTGCGGTAATTTTTAATCCTTCTTTATCGGACATAAAATTCCCGCCTTTGGCGTATCTATCATTTACCCATTCGCTGACATTGCCGCTCATATTCACTGCCCCATACTGAGATGTATAAGCAGTAAATCCGTCAATTGGCGCCAGTTCGAGAAACCCGTCCGCCAATGATTCAAAATTGGCACGGTAAACGCCGGCCTCATCGGCGACGTTATCGTCGTCCCAGGTGTATTCCCGGTCTTTATCGGCATCCTTACCGGCGATCCCTTCCCATTCGTTTTCACCGGGCAGGCGCAGGTCATATTTGCGGCAATATTTTTCCGCATTCTCATAATTCATCAACGCCGGGTAATCTTGAAAGCCCCCGGGGTAATCTTGCAGGACGTTCGAGAAGAATTTAGACTGATTTATGGGAATGCCCGCCTTCATCACCTGTCCGGTGGAAACTTCATACTTGTCCATGAAAATTTTCCTGCCGGGTATATAGATCATCACATGGTTATTCATGGCCGGGAATACTATTTCAAAATAGTCTTTGGCGTTTTTTACAATCGTTAGCCGGGGATCCAGCAGGTATTTTTTCGGAGGCAGATTGGGTTCCTTTTTATTTTCAGCCAGTTTTTCGGCTAAGTCATTGAGAATGAATTCATCCGGTTTCATTTTCCTGTAATCGATATAATTTTCAAAGGAGATTTTTTCCGAGATTAGTAAACGAAATCCTTTGTCTAATAAATCCAGTTCTTTATTGCTGGGGAATAATTCCAGGGCTTTTTTCAGCAGAACGCCGGACTGGCTGTAAACTTTATCTTTCATATGCTCTTTGACGGTTCTAATCCAGTTAGACAGTTTCAGGTCGGGGGGGAACAGGGTTTTTTCGAATTGGACCCATTCGATCGATTTCGGGGAAGCCCCGGCCTTAAGGCTTTCCAGGAATATTTCCGATTTAGCGGCGTATACGGCTGTTACGATGAATTCTCCTACTGTAATGTCAGTACCCTTTCCATTCATGCTGTCCACGAATAATCTCCGGGCGCTGCCTCTTAAGCCCATCGCTACCCCGTCGTCCGCCCCTTTATCGATGGTCAATACATTACCCTGGGCATTGTTCACTACTGTCAATTTTGCTTTTGTGCCGGCGAATAAACCGCCAGCGGTTGCTGTCAAGATTAGAAAAAAAATTAATAGCTGTTTCATTTACGACTCCTTATATTTATTACAGTATGCCTATCATACTTTTTTTATGAACCCGGTTAGCGAATCGATCACCGCCTGGGCATTCGGTCGCTCACCCGGGTCCAGCGATAACATCTTTTTAATGATTTCTTTTAATTCCGTCGGAACCGGTTTTGTAACTGGGGGAATGGAACCGGATTTTTGCATTTCCATTATCGTATTACATTTCCCTGCTTTATGGGGGAAGATACCTTCCACCAGGTGAAACAACACGGCACCCAGGGAATAGATGTCGGATTTAACTGTGATTACCCCCCCCCGCTTTCCCTGTTCAGGTGACATATAATAGGGATTGCCGAGACCGTATGCTTTCGCATTCGATTCATTAATGGCGATACTAAAGTCGATAAGGGTGGCATTTTTTTTATTTTGATGGACGATGATGTTTCCCGGGGCAATGTCGCAGTGACAGATTCTAAGCCCATGGCAAATTTTTAATGCCCAGGCCACGTCATTTACAATGCCGAGTTTTTCTTTTAAACTCAGTTCGCTTTTCCTGTCCAGAATATTTTTAAGGCTGACCCCGTCGAGATACTCCATTGCAATAAAATACAAGCCGGTGGGTTTATCCTGGTTAGATTCGATGACTTTTACCACCGGGGCGGACGAATCCTTTTCGTTTATCCTCTTAATTATCTTCCCTTCTTCCAGGAATTTCTCGCCCGCCTGCTTATTTTCCGGCTTGACATTTTCCAGTACTTTCAGCACCACATCTTTTTTATTGCCATGAGTTGCCTTTGCCAGGTAGATAGTGGACATTCCGCCGGTTCCTATTTGGACGACCTTTTTATAATTCCCGATAACCGGGTTTTCACCTTTGAAAGCAGGAATTTTCTTTTTACCTTTGTTTTTTTTCTTCTTGTTGGGATTCAATTGCATCTTTAATATAATAATGACGATGCTCAACACTATAATAGCAATAATAATTATTAAACGATTGTCTAAAGCCATTTTATTTACCTTCCTTTATCGATTTTCCAGGCGTTGAAACAGGTTCGGCGGCGGCGTTGGTATATTTATAATCACCGCTTCCAGGTGGTTGCCATGTGGCATTTAAGGTGTGATCTTTGTCCATGGTGACGCTTCCCTCTTGCGACACTACGTTACTATCAAGGATCACAACCACTGTTCCGGCAGTACCCGCAATTTTATAACTGTAAGAAACCTTCGCACCATCATTATAAAAATAAGTTCCGCTTAAAGGGATACCATTCAGATGGTCATCTTTTATAACGGTTAATTTATATTGGTTTTTTACGGCCGAGGCGCTTATTGTGTGATTCCCACTCATGGTTATGGTCCCACTGGCAGGAGCCGCAACCCCATCGATGGTGACGGTTAAATCTTTATACCCGGTCTTTAAGCTGTAGTTATAGGGAACAGTGGCTCCTTCGTTATAAGAATGACTCCCCTGACCGGGTGTTCCGGAAACCCCTTCGCCCAGTGAAACGGTTAATTGATATACTTTTGTGGCCGATGCGCTTAATGTATGATTCCCATTCATCGTTATGGTTCCGCTTGCAGGGGCCACAACACCGTCAAGGGTTACATCCAGGTTTTTATAAGTGGTATCCAACAATGAGTAATTATAGGAAACCGCCGCCCCCTGGCCGTAAGAATAGGTCCCAGTATTGGGATCGCCATTAACTCCCGGTCCCCTGGTGACGGTTAATGTAAATCCGGTGATCTGTACCGCGGATGCGGATAATGTGTGATTGCCGTTCATGGTAATGGTCCCACTGGTTGGCGCCGAAATCCCGTCAAGCATTATTACCAGGTTTTGATACCCGGTTTGCAAAGTATAATTGTAATTAACCAGGACACCATCATTATAGTAAAACACGTTACTGTCCGGGGCGCCATTGACCCCAACGCCCTTTGAGACGGTTAAGGTATATGCGATTTTCGACGCATTGACGGTTAAGATATGATCCTTATCCATTGTTATGGTGCCGGAAGCAGGCCCATCGGCCCCATCCAGTTTAACGATGAGGCTGGTGTAACCATTTTTTAAGGTATAGCTGTAATTAGCACTGCTTCCTTGTTTGTATTTGTGCGTGCCATTGGCCGGGTTGCCGTCGACGCCTTCGCCAACGGTAACGGTCAGGGTCTTCTCGGGTTTTTTCTTTGTGAGGAGATATGCCAGAACGCCAACCACCACGACAGCACCGACCACCAGCAAAACGGGAAATTTCTTCTTTTTAATTGAGGAAGGTGGAGGTATGATAACACCGTGAGATGTTGCCGGTATCGTTTCAGTAAATTTTTTTAATGCAGCATCCTGAATTTTTTTTGCATCTTCTTTAAAAGATTTATATTCTCCCGGAGGCATTTGAAATTTTGGATTGATCTTGTAAAGATTGGTTAGCGCTTTTGTCATTTCATCAATGTTCCCGGCTTCAAAATATATTTTCGCCTGGAGAAAATATGCAAAGCAAAAATCATCTTTCATATCTTCCTTAAAAGTAACAGAAGAAAAAAATGCTTCTATCGCACGCAACGCTGCTCCGTGGTCACCTTCGTCATAAAATTTTCTTGCCGATTTTAAATCCTCACTTTTTAACTCATTGGCAAAAGAATAATTTGCCGGGAACACCATGAAAATGTATGCCATCATGGTAAAAATCGCCGTACGTTTAATAAAACTATAAGTCACATTACCGCCTTGCTTATTAACGTAATTTAAATGTAATTGTGTTCGTCACATCATTCGTCGCTACAGTAAATTTTATCGGGATTTTCACATTTATTTTCAGTCGTTCACCATTACTCCTGGTTGCTTTCAAATTTTTAAATGCTTTTTCTATTGCAGGTTTGAAAATAGATAACTGCTTTCCCACTTCACTATTTGAATTTTTGATTTCAACCCCTTTCATATCTCCATTCATATCGATTAAAAGCCATATATAAATATTTCTATCCAATATATTTACTGATTTAACATCTTCCACTCTAATGGATATGGGCTGAGTTTCATTGATCGTATCCTGTGCTCCCTGATCCAGGTAATCAAGGGTGACTGGAATGAAATTACTTATCCCATGTTCTATTGGGATAGGCGTTTTTTTTGTAGGGATAGTTGTAGTGGATTTCTCAATTTCTTGTTTTATGGAGTTTTTTGCATTTGGGGATACCTTTGGGAGCGTTTCCAATATACCGGGAATTTTATTAATAGGCGTTTCATATACGGTGGGGTTAGAAGACACACTGTTTGACTGGCGACTATAATTTCTTTGCACATTCCACTCATTCCCAGGATTACTACTATCCGGTGTAAAAATTATCCAGAAAACCACCACCAGGATAATAATAAAAAATAGACATAAAAATATCGCAAAAAAAAAGGCTTTTTTTTTTCGTTCAACCTCTTTTTCTTCAATTGGAATAGTTTTCCAGGATTTAATCTGCCTTATATCAGGTCCGGTAAAATTCCCATATCTATAAGCGGCCATAGAAATATTATCGGTGGAACCTTTTTGATAGGCAAGTTGATATAGTCTTATTAGGGATTCGTGTATATCGGCGCCTCCAAAGATTTCACTCCTAATTTCTTCATCCGTTACTTTACCCCACAAGCCATCGGTGCAAGAAAAAATGATGTCTCCCTCTTCTAACTCATAGAAATCATCGTGAGGGAAAATATCCACTTTCACATCACGGTTAGTACCGACGGCTCGGGTTAACCCATGAGAATATAAACTCTTTCCATTGTCACTTTCATTGATAATATCATTATCTAAGACATTCCTATTCCCAGAATGGTCCCTGGTGACACCCTCAATGAGGCCTGTTCTTGTTATTATATAGGTCCTCGAATCGCCGACATTAAAAAACAGGCAGCGGTTTCCAATGACAACGGCGCCGGAAACCGTTGTTCCCATCCGGTTGCCCTTTGTTATGTCTTTTATTTTCCTAATTTCTTCAATTATCCCGTTATTCGCCGCTTCAATACAATTCTTAACCTTCTCAGCGGTTTGCCTGAAATCATTTGAAAGTCCATCTTTTGCCAACTCCTCCAAATGGTCTTTCATCACTTCGGAAGCATAATCCCCGGCATGCGCTCCCCCCATGCCATCGGCTACGGCTACAATAACACGATTTGATGCCCCTGCCCCTTCTACGCTGCATAGAGATTTATCCTCATTATACTGCCGCCTTCCTTGCCCGGATAAGCAGGAATAATCTCTACTTTTAATGTTCATACTCTTAACTCGAGTTTAAATCAGTCTTCCTTTGTGAAAGCAAAAACAACCACACCCATTTCAATTTTATCTCCTTCCGATAAAGAAAATTCCTCACCATCATCCATGGGTTTCCCGTTCACTTTCGTAGGCGTCGCCTCAGCCCTGGCATGATTGATCAGCGTATATGTACCATCACCATCGTAATCGTCATCGTCCTGGGAATTTCGCAACGTTGCCTGCTTTGTAGCCACGGAAGCGGTTCTTAATCTAATATCGGTATAAACGTCCGTATCCTTTCTACCAAATGTATATTCAATTGTATCCTGACTTAAAGGCCGAATAAACCTGATTCCTTTAATAATATTATCTCCCTTTAATATCAAAAATCTCCCTTCAAGCAGCTTGCATGTTTCTTCCGGGGGGGAAATCAACTGGATTATATGACCGATGGTTTTCTCCGGCGGTTTATTAATAACGGGCTGCAGTGCTCCACCCGGAATTTTATCATTTGCATCGGCGGCATCATCCGGTGTAACTTTCCTTGTGGCCATTTGATATAAAAGATAACCAATATAACCCAATAAACCGGCGGCTATTACTGCCAGGATATAGATATCGGCACCGATCGGAGCGCCATTTGCGTACCAGGGTTCCCTCTGGAATTCCGTCATAATAATCTCTCTCTTATCATTACTAAAATTAACAACGGCGCTAACCGTATAAAGCTGGCCCGCCCTGGGATAAGCTTTTATCCTTTGAATGACTTTAATCTTACTGCCACTGCTATCTATGATAAAATAATAACCACTGGCCTCTCCTTGTTCACCCGGCCAGACTGTTCCTTTTACTCTTACATTCCCCGACATAAATTCATACGGGTAATCGAGAATGTCCTTAATGGTTACATCATCCACATTCACGTCAATAGACAGGGTTCCTATGGTAAGTATTGCCAACAGCGCTAAAAAAATAATCGACCGCTTCATTATTACCTCCTATACAGGTTTATCGCATCAAAATAATCATAACTTTCATTTAGAAAACTATCTTTCAATAATAAGATTCCCATCATACAGTCCAAAATTCTTAAATTCAACCCGGATATTGGCTTCTACCGGACTGCCATTCAATAAGGGGGGAGAAAATTTTACCTCTTGTATCCGCTTCTCCAGTTGGGATTTAATTACAGCCTTTTTACCCGCCGGTTCCACCTCTAGTCCGGAGATTGCCAGCAGTTTTGCATTACCTATTAAAGATATGGAAAGTTGCATCCTTATTACACCCTGTGCATCTCCCCTCACACTTTCAATCCCACTGACTTTAATCAATATCCGTCTTGTTTTATGATCGATGTCCTCCTGGGTGGATTTATCC
>Ga0315278_10000157_pt1 | contig 61149 bp, 47 predicted proteins | sample YL17G06_0_MG_FD_203880 | JGI IMG/M metagenome (GOLD analysis project Ga0315278, IMG submission 203880) | Sediment microbial communities from Yellowstone Lake, YNP, Wyoming, USA - YL17G06_0 | ecosystem: Environmental > Aquatic > Freshwater > Lake > Sediment | place: USA: Wyoming | collected... | reverse complement strand
CCAGCCACTCGTGAGCGCGCAGGCGCTCACTCGGTGCGGGCTCAGCCCCCCCGAGTGGGTTGAGTGAAGACACTTCGGGCGGCCGCGCGTTTCCAGCTGAAATTGCGTTGTGGGCTGGACTGCAGCCGCCGCAGTGCGCTTGCGCGACCCGGCGCAATCAGGGCCTGGAGGCCCCAGGCTCAGGCAGCGCTGCCGCGGGCGCGTGGCTCGCAGCGCGCTGTGCATTGCGTTGCATGACTTCGCGCAAGTGCTCTTGGGCGGCGCGTCGGCGTGCCTCGAAATCAGCGCGGCTTTGCGCTTCCTGCGCGCGCCGTGCAGTCTCGGCGGCGGCGGCGGATGCTGCCGATGTTTCGGGTGCGCTGGCCTGGGTCGGGTGCGTCGGCTTCGCCGCTTCGACGCCGCGCGGCGCAGTTGCCGGATCGGCGTTGCCTGGCGCCGTCGCCAAGTCGCGCGGCGCGGCAGGCAAGCGTGGGTTCGGGGGCAACCGCGGTTCGCGCGGCTTGAGTGGGGGCGCTGCAGCGGCCGCGCGCGGCACACGCGGCTCCTTCTCCGCCTCGTCAACTCTGGCCGCTTTACTGTCAATCTCCTCCTGGCGGCGCAGCGCGCGCTGCTTGCGCTGCGCCTCGTCCAGCGCTGCAGTGCGCCGCCTCAGGTCGTCCAGCGCGACGCGGCGGGTTCGTTTCGCTTCATCGGTACAAGACGTCACCGCGAACCGCTCCTGGCATATGAGTTGTTGCTCGACGTACTGCGCCTCGACGCGCACGCGCTCGCGCTCGATCGCGTCGCGTTGATTCGAATCGAACTGCTCCTCTTGCGGGGCGCTGTCGGCACCCACCAAGACACCGAGCAGGAGCAAGAGCAGCAGGCTCGACCTGGGTTTGAGCGTCATGTGAGCGAGGTGTCCACGCTGCGGCGCGGCTTGTTCAGGAACTGGGCAGACTGCATCTCCAGCAGGCGCGAAACAGTGCGCGGAAACTCATGCACCAGTGGCCCCTCGGTGTACAGCGCGGCGGGCTGCACGGCCGCCGACAACACCAATTTGACGTTGCGATCATAGAGGACGTCCACCAGCCAGGTGAAACGGCGCGCTTCTGAGGCCAGGCGCGGCGTCATCTGCGGTACGTCGGACAACAGCACCGTGTGAAAGCGGGTCGCCAACTCGAGGTAGTCATTTTGCGAACGCGGGCCGCCGCACAGAACCTTGAAGTCGAACCAGACCACACCACCGGCGCGGCGCCTGGTGTGCAACTCGCGATGTTCGATGTGCAAGACCGGGTCTTCGTCTTTCGCTTCAGCCAGGCGTTCGAACCCGAGTTGCATCGCGCGGTTCGCACCGGCACCGAGCGGGCAGTGGTACAGGCCCAACTCGGCAAAGGCGAGCTGCCGGTAGTCACTCCCCGGGCCGATGCCGACGACTTCGAGATGGGTCTCGAGCAGGGCGATGGCCGGCAGCATGCGTTCGCGGTGCAAACCGTTCGGATACAGCGCCCCGGGCTCGAAGTTGGACGTGGCCACCAGACTCACGCGGTTTTCGAACAGCGCTTCGAGCAGGCGGTGCAGGATCAAAGCGTCCGTGACGTCGGCAACATGAAACTCGTCGAAGCAAATCAGGCGGTGTCGGCGGGCGATGCGGCGGCCGAGTTCCTGCAAGGGATCGGGTGTTCCCTGCAGTTCGGCGAGTTCGCGATGCACCTCGCGCATGAACTCGTGAAAATGCAGGCGCGTCTTGCGCAGCAGAGGGACGGAGAGGTAGAAGCAATCCATGAGGAAGCTCTTGCCGCGGCCCACGCCACCGTGCAGGTACACGCCGCGCGGGAGCGGCGGGTGCGCCACCAGCTTCGTCAAGACATTGCTGCGGCGCGCCTTGTACGCCACCCATTCGTCTTCGCAGCGTTGCAGTGACTCGAGCGCGCGAAGTTGCCCGGCGTCGGCAGCGAAGCCGCGCTCGCGACGGGTCTGTTCGTAAAGATCCTTGAGCGCCACGTCGATACGCGGCCGGATCAGAAATTCAAGCTGCGCTTGTCCACCGCCAGCGCCGCTTCCTTGGTCGATTCGCTGAGTGAGGGATGGGCGTGGCAGATGCGCGCGATGTCTTCAGCGCTGGCCTTGAACGCCATCGCCACCACGGCCTCGGCGATCAACTCCGAGGCGAATGGCCCGACGATATGCACGCCGAGGATCTCATCGGTGCGCGCATCCGCGAGCATCTTCACGAATCCGCCCGTGTCGCCCAGCGCACGCGCGCGGCCGTTCGCCATGAACGGAAAACTGCCGCCCTTGTAGGCTCGACCCGACGCCTTCAGCTGCTGTTCGGTCTGACCCACCCACGCGATTTCCGGACTCGTGTAAATCACCCAGGGGATGAGGTTGAAGTCGACATGACCGTGCTGCCCGGCGATGCTCTCTGCCACGGCAACGCCTTCTTCCTCGGCCTTGTGCGCGAGCATCGGACCACGCACCACGTCGCCCACTGCCCAGACATTTGGCAGATTGGTTCGGCACGCATCGTCCACGCCGATCGCGCCGCGTTCGTCGAGCGTCAAGCCTACTGCCTGCGCATTCAGGCCGATCGTGTTGGCGACGCGGCCGATCGAGACGATGAGCTTGTCGACGACGAGCGTCTGCGCGCCACCCTTTGCGTCGACATAGGCCACACTGACTCCGCCTTTGCCGCTCTTGACCTCTGCGATACCACAGCCGAGCTCGATGTTCAGGCCCTGCTTCGTGAAAGCCTTGTGCGCTTCTTTGGCGACCTGCGTGTCGACAGCGCCCAGGAATTCCGGCAGCGCCTCGAGCACCGTGACCTTGGCGCCCAGGCGGCGCCAGACCGAGCCCATCTCCAGCCCGATCACGCCCGAGCCGATGACACCGAGTGTCTTCGGAACCGAGGCCATGCGCAGCGCGCCATCGTTGCTGAGAATGCTCTGCTCGTCGAATGCCGCGCCCGGCAGTGGACGCGGATTGGACCCCGTGGCGACGACCACATGCCTGGCGACAATCGACTCCGGCTTGTCACCCGCCACCGCGATGCGATAGGCCCCGCCCTCAGCGCTGACAAACGAGCCCCTGCCGTGGAAGAACGTGACCTTGTTCTTCTTGAAGAGGTAAAGGATGCCATCGTTGTTTTGCTTGACGATGGCATCTTTGCGGCCGAGCATCCTGGCCAGATCCAGGCTCAGGCCCTCCATGCCGATACCGTGCGCGGCAAAGTGATGCCCGGCGTGCTCGTAGTTCTCGCTCGACTGGAGCAGCGCCTTGCTCGGGATACAACCGACGTTGGTGCAGGTGCCGCCCAGGGCGGGACCGCCCTTGTCGTTTTTCCACTCGTCGATGCACGCCGTATTCAGGCCGAGTTGGGCGGCTCGAATCGCCGCGATGTAGCCGCCGGGCCCGGCACCAATGACGACGACGTCGAAAGCTGTACTCATCGGCTGCGCTTCAGATGTCGAACAACAACCGCGCCGGGTCTTCCAGCGCTTCTTTCATCGCCACCAGGCCGAGCACGGCCTCGCGGCCGTCGATGATGCGGTGGTCGTACGACAGCGCCAGGTAGTTGATCGGCCGCACCACGATCTGGCCGTTCTCGACGACAGCACGTTCCTTCGTCGCATGCACGCCCAGGATCGCCGACTGCGGCGGGTTGATGATGGGCGTGGACAGCATCGAGCCGAACACGCCGCCGTTGCTGATCGAGAACGTACCGCCGGTCAGGTCATCGAGCGAGAGTTTCCCGTCTTTTGCCTTGGCGCCGTATTCGGCGATCTTCTTTTCGATGTCGGCAAAGCTCATCTGATCCGCGTTGCGCAGGATCGGCACCACCAGGCCGCGCGGTGAGCCCACGGCAATGCCGACGTCGAAGTAACCGTGATAGACGATGTCGGTGCCGTCGACCGACGCGTTGAGCACCGGGTACTTCTTCAACGCAGCGAGCGCGGCCTTGACGAAGAAGCTCATGAAGCCGATCTTGACGCCGTGTTCCTTCTCGAACTTTTCCTGGAAACGCTTGCGCATGTCCATCACCGGCGCCATGTTGACTTCATTGAACGTGGTCAGGATCGCGTTCGTCGCCTGCGACTGCAACAGGCGCTCTGCCACGCGCGCCCGCAGGCGACTCATCGGCACGCGCTGCTCGGGGCGCTCGCCAAGTGCTGCGGCGATGGGGGCAGCAACCGCCGGCAACGGCTTCGCCGCCGCGGCCGCAGGCGGCGGCGCCGGCGCAGGCCGGCTCGCAAGTTCGAGCGCCGCCAACACATCTCCCTTCGTCACCCGGCCGTCCTTGCCGGTGCCGGGTACCGAACCCGCAGCGAGCTTGTTGTCGGCCATCAGTCTTGCCGCGGCTGGCATCGCGCTCGCGCCGTCTGCCGCGCCGGGTGCCTGGTCCGCTCGGCCCGGCCGGCCCGGCGCTGACGCCGGCATTGACGGCGCCGCCGGTGCGCCAGGTCTGGCCACAGCTTCGGTGTCGATTCTGGCAATCACCTCTTCGCCGACACAGCTCTCGCCGTCGTTCTTCACGAGTTGCGCCATCACCCCCGCTGCCGGCGCCGGCACTTCAAGCACGACTTTGTCGGTTTCGATCTCGACCAGGATCTCGTCCAACGCGACCGGCTCACCGATTTGTTTCTTCCATTGCAACAAAGTCGCTTCGGCCACCGATTCCGAAAGTTGCGGAACCTTCACTTCGACAATTGCCATGACCTGCCCTCTTGTGGTGTGGCGCCAGCGCCTTCACGGCGAACGTCGCGGTGGATGCGGTACGCAGAAATCTTCGAGTTGCGCGCGGTCCGTGCTATTTCGAGAGCACGAATCCTTTGAGCTTGCCGAACGCCTGCTCGAGCAAGGCCCGCAATTGCTCCTGATGCAGGTGTGCGTAGCCCACCGCGGGTGAGGCCGATGCCGGGCGCCCCGCGTAGCCGAGCTTCTGCCCTTCCGACATGTTCTCCTGGATGTAGTGCTGCACGAAGAACCATGCGCCCTGATTCTGTGGCTCGTCCTGGCACCAGATGACCTCCGTCGCCGCGGGGTACTTTTTCATCTCCGTGGCAAAGGCGCGGTGCGGGAACGGATAGAGCTGCTCGACGCGCAGCAGCGCGACATCACCGTTCTTCTGCTCGGCGCGCGCTTTCACCAGGTCATAGTAGATCTTTCCCGAACAGGCGATGATGCGCTTCACCTTGTCGGCGCTCACCTCGGCGTTGACTTCGCCGATCACCGTCTTGAATTCACCTTTGGTGAACTCCGCCAGCGGCGAGGTCGCGTCTTTGGCGCGCAACAGGGACTTCGGCGTCATGATGACGAGTGGCTTGCGGAACATGCGCACCATTTGCCGGCGCAGCACATGGAAGATCTGGCTCGCCGTCGTCGGCTGCACGACCTGCATATTGCTGTCCGCGGCGAGTTGCATGAATCGCTCCAGGCGCGCCGACGAATGCTCCGGACCCTGGCCTTCGTAGCCATGCGGCAACATCAGCGTGATGCCGTTGGCGCGCCCCCACTTCACTTCGCCCGACGCGATGAACTGGTCGATCACGACTTGCGCGCCATTCACGAAGTCGCCGAACTGCGCCTCCCAGATCACGAGCGTGTTCGGCTCCGCCGACGCATAACCGTATTCGAACCCGAGCACGGCTTCTTCCGAAAGCAGCGAATCGATGACGACGAATGGCGCCTGCCCCGCCGCCACATGCTGCAGCGGCGTGTAGGTGCCCTCGTCCCACTTCTCGCGGTTCTGGTCGTGCAATACGGCGTGGCGGTGGGTGAACGTTCCGCGCCCGCAATCTTCGCCGGACAGGCGAACCGCGTAGCCACTGGCCACCAGCGAGGCGAATGCGAGGTGTTCGCCCATGCCCCAGTCGACCTTGACCTCGCCGCGCCCCATGGCGGCACGATCCGCGAGCACTTTTTCAACCAGCGAATGCACTTTGAAATTGGCCGGCACCGTGCTCAGGCGTTCGGCCAGGCGTTTCACTTCCGCCAGGGGCAATGCCGTGTCCGACGCGTCGGTCCACTTCTTGCCGAGGAACGGCGCCCAGTCGACGGCGTACTTGCTCTTGTAGTTCGTCAGCACCGGATCGACCGTGTGTTTTCCGGCCTCCAGTGCCGCGCGAAATTCCTTGGCCATCTCGTCCGGCCCGGCGCCCGGCAGCACGCCTTGCGCCACCAGGCGTTCGCCGTAGAGCTTGCGCGTCCCGGGGTGCTGGCCGATCTTCTTGTACATCAGCGGCTGCGTCAACGACGGCGTGTCCTGCTCGTTGTGACCGAGCTTGCGAAAGCACACGATGTCGAGCACGACATCCTTGTTGAATTCTTGCCGGTAGTCGAGCACCAGCTGCGTGGCCAGGACCACGGCCTCGGGGTCGTCGCCATTGACGTGCAGCACCGGCGCTTCGATCATCTTCACGACGTCGGTGCAATACAAGGTCGAGCGCGTATCGCGCGGGTCCGACGTGGTAAAGCCGATCTGGTTGTTGATGACCACGTGCACCGTGCCGCCGGTGTAGTAACCGCGAGTCTGCGCCAGCGCCAGAGTTTCCATCACCACGCCCTGGCCGGCGAACGCAGCGTCGCCGTGCACGAGGATGGGCAGCACGGTGTCGCCCGCAGCGTCGCCGCGCCGGTCCTGGCGCGCCTTGACCGAACCTTCGACGACCGGATTGACGATCTCCAGGTGCGAAGGGTTGAACGCCAGGCTCAGGTGCACCGGGCCGTTGGGAGTGGTCACGTCGCTCGAGAAACCCTGGTGGTACTTCACGTCGCCCGCGGGCAGGTCTTCCTTGGCGGTGTGGTCGAACTCGGCAAACAGGTCTTTGGGCATCTTGCCCAAGGTATTCACGAGCACGTTGAGACGGCCGCGGTGCGCCATGCCGATCACGATTTCCTGCACGCCGTTCGCGCCGGCGCGCTGCACCAGCTCGTCCATGGCCGCGATGAAACTCTCGCCGCCCTCGAGTGAAAACCGCTTCTGGCCGACGTATCTGGTATGCAGAAAACGCTCCAGGCCCTCAGCCGCGGTGAGCCGATCGAGAATGTGCTTCTTGACTTCGACGCTGAAGTTCGGCTTGCTGCGCACGCTCTCCAGCCGCATTTGCCACCAGCGCTTTTCAGCGGGCTCGGTGACATGCATGTACTCGGCGCCAATTGATCCGCAATAGGTTTCACGCAGCGCCTGCAGGATCTCGCGCAACGTCATGTTCTCGGCCGACGAGAAGTAGGTGTTCGACGCGCTGAACGCGATGTCCATGTCGGACTCGATCAGGTCGTAGAACGCCGGCTCGAGCTCGGGAATCTTCGGCCGCTCCTGGCGCTGCAGCGGGTCCAGGTCGGCCCAGCGTGAGCCGAGAAACCGATAGGCCGCGATCAGCGACTGCACATGCACCTGTTTGCGCGCCACGGCCAGGTCGGCGCTCGAGGCCTTGTTGCCGAAGGCGTTCGCCTTGGCGCGTTGTGCAAACGATTCGACGACCGGGGCGTGCGCCACGTCGCGCGCCGCCGAGCCGTCGGTGGCGGGAACGTTTTGCAGGGCGTCGAAGTAGGCGCGCCAGGGGTCGGCGACAGAGCCGGGGTTGTCGAGGTAGGCCTCGTACATCTCCTCGACGTAAGGCGCGTTGCCGCCGAACAGGTGCGAGCTGGCGCGGTACTGCTGCATCATTTGCGCTCACCTTTTGTGCCGCCTTGCGGCACTCCGATGGGTTGATCAACCTTCCGCGCCACGGCTTCACCGGTTAGCGGACAAGCAGCCCGCGCGCTGCTGCGCGCAGCGCGGGGCGGAACGAACACTGCCGGGCCGGACTGTAACACCGTGCTTCCTGAGGCGTCGCCGCGGGCGCGACCTCGTGCTGTGCGCAATGTCCCGGAACTCCCGGCCTTGGCCTCGCGCCCGCGCCGGCACGCGACTGCGGGGTTTCCCGACCCTGCCAGGCAAGCGCCTGCCTTAGCATGGCGGCTCGCAAATTCGCCGAGGAGCATTGCATGAAACTGACCAAGCTACTGGTCGCCGCCGCGTCGGCGCTGGTCCTGATCGCCGCCCCTGTGCAGGCCGTCACCTTGCGCTGGGCCGCGCAGAACGACATCCTGACCCTGGACCCGCATTCGCAGAACCATGCCACGACGAACGCGATCCTGATGCATTCCTACGAGGGCTTGACGCGCTACAGCGCAAGGTACGAAATCGAGCCGTCGTTGGCCACCAAGTGGACCTACCTGAGCCCGACCCAGGTGCGATTCGACCTGCGCAAGGGCGTCAAATTCCACGACGGCACGCCATTCAGCGCCGACGACGTGCTGTTCTCGTTCGGCCGCATCAAGCAGCCACAGGGCACGATGTCGATTTACGTGACAGGCGTGGCCGACATCAAGAAGATCGACGATCACACCGTCGACTTCATCCTGTCGAGCGCGAATCCGATCCTGTTGCGAAACATCGTCGACTTTCGCATCATGAGCAAGGGCTGGTCGGAAAAGAACAAGAGCACGAACGTGCAGGACTACAAGGCCAAGGAAGACACCTTCGCCTCGCGCAACGTGAACGGCACGGGCTCCTACAAGATCACCGGCTGGGCGCCCGACCAGCGCGTGACGATGACGATCAATCGCGATTGGTGGGACAAACACACGAGCAACGTCACCGAAGTCGTGTACACGCCGATCAAGTCGGACCCGACGCGCGTCGCCGCATTGTTGTCGGGCGACATCGACATGCTCACCGACCTGCCCACGCCCGATGTGGCGCGTCTGCGCAGCGAACCCAAGCTCAAGGTGCTCGACGGCCACGAAGTGCGCACCATCTTCGTCGCGCTCGACCAGGGCAGCGACGAGCTGAAGTACTCCGACGTGAAGGGCAAGAACCCGTTCAAGGACAAGCGCGTGCGCGAAGCGCTGAACGTCGCGATCGACCGCGAGGCGATCAAGCGCAGCATCATGCGCGGCATGTCGCTGCCTGCGGCGATCATGGTCGCCCCGGGCGTGAACGGTCACGCGCCCGACATCGACCAGCCCTTGAAACAGGACACCGACAAGGCCAAGCGTCTGCTGGCCGAAGCGGGCTACCCGAACGGCTTCGAATTCCAGCTCAACTGCCCGAACAACCGCTACGTGAACGACGAAGAAATCTGCCAAGCCCTGGTCGCGATGTGGGCACGCGCGGGCCTGAAGGTCAGGCTTGCCTCCGAGGGCATGGCCACCTTCATCCAGAAAGTGCAGAACTTCGACACCTCAGCGTATCTGCTGGGCTGGGGCGTTGCCACCTATGACGCCCAGTATTCACTGCAATCGCTGATCCGCACCCGCACCAGCGGCGCCGACGGCAACTTCAACTTCGCCAAGGTCAGCGATGCAAAAGTGGATCAACTCACCGACGCGATGAAGTCGGAGACCGACATCGCCAAGCGCAATGCCATGATTCGCGAAGCCCTGGTGCGCACACGCGATGAATTCCTGTACGTCCCGCTGCACCACCAGATACGCCCGTGGGCGATGAAACTGGGCGTCGATACGGTGCACCGCTCGGATGACCGGCCGGAAGCACGCTTCACCTCGGTCAGATAGCGCGAAGGAGAAGTGTGATGCACTCACGCCGCAAGCTCGTCACCGCCGGCGCCGCGCTGGCCACGCTGGGAGCGCTGCCGGCCGCTGCGCTCGCGGCGATGGGGCCAGACGACAAGTTCGATCTGCTCTTGCGCAACGCCAACGTGCTCGATCCGAGCCAAGGCCTTTCGGGCAAGCGCGATATTGGCATTCGCTACGGCGTGATCGAGGCCATCGAAGCGAACATCGCCGCGGAGCGCGGATTGCGCGTGCTTGACGTGGGCGGCAAGCTCGTCACGCCAGGCCTGGTCGACCTGCACGCGCACACCTACGCTTTTGGCTCGGCGATCGGTATCCCGGCCGACGAGTTGACGGCCAATCAATGCACCACCACGGTCGTTTCCGCCGGCGATGCCGGCGCCTACAACCTGGCGGGATTTCGCCGCTTTGTCGTACCGGGCTCGCGCACGCGGCAGTTCGCCTTTGTCCACATTGCCGTGGCCGGGCTCGCGGGTTTCCCGGTTCCCGAGCTCTACAACATCGACTACGCGCAAGTCGACGTCACCGCACGCGCCGTCGCCGAAAATGCGGACTTCGTGCTCGGCGTCAAGGTCCGCATGAGCGAAAACGTCATCGCGCGCCATGGCGTCGAGCCGCTGAAACGTGCGATATCGGCATGCGAACGCTCGGGTGTCCCGGCAAAGGTCATGTGCCACATCGGCGGCGTGGCCGATCGCGCGCTGATGTCGCAGATCCTCGACCTGCTGCGTCCCGGCGACGTCCTCACGCACTGCTACTCCGGCGCGCCCAACATCGCGGGTGACGCAACCAACATCGTGCAAGACGGCAAGCTGTTGCCGGCGGCATTGGCTGCGAAGCGGCGCGGCGTGGTCTTCGACGTCGGCCACGGCGGCGGCAGCTTCGACTACACGATTGCCGAGGCCGCCGTCGCCCAGGGCTGCGCACCCGACACGATCTCGTCCGACATTCACGTCTTCTCAGGCAATACACCTGGAATGCCCTACCTGCCGTGGGTGATGAGCAAGTTCATCGGCATGGGATTCACGTTGGAACAGGTGGTCACGATGGCCACGGCAGCGCCGGCGCGGGTCATCGGGCGGGTGCCCAAACTCGGCACGCTGCAAAAGGGTGCGCCTGCCGACTTGTCGATCCTGGAAATGATCGAAGGCGCCGTGTCGTTCGTTGATACGCGCAACAACAAGCGCGACGGCAAGATGCACTTGCGACCCGCCGGCACCGTGGTCGCCGGGGTCGCGTTCGGTCGGCCCTACCAGGCGCCGTTCACGGTACGCTGAGCGTTCGGGCGGCAGGCGTGGGCAAGGTGTTTCGGACCACCTTGCCCGCCTTCATCACCAGCCTCAACGAGACCTCGGGTCGGCTCAGCACGCCAACGTCGCGCGTCGGATCGCCGTCGACGATCAGCAGATCGGCCCAGGCACCGCGCGCGAGGCTGCCGATCCTGCCTTCCTGATCCATCAGCCGCGCTGCGGAGATCGTCGCGCTTTGCACGATCTCGACCGGACTGAGCACCGCAGCGCGCAGCGAGAATTCTTCGCTCTGGCGTTGATGCATGGCTCCCAACAGGTCGGTGCCCAGGGCGATCGCCACGCCGTGCGCCTTGGCCAGGTGAATCGACTCGATTCCCTTGGCGCGCACGCGAGCGAGTTTTTCGAGCATGGCTGCCGACCAGCCGAGCCTTTGCCCTTCGTCGGCCAAGGCCGCATAGGTCGCCAGCGTGGGCACGAGCCACACGCCCTCCTGCTTCAGGAGTTTGGCGCTTGCCTCGTCGATCAGGTTGCCGTGTTCAATGCTGCGCACCCCCGCCTGCACCGCGCGCATGACGGCCTGCGGCGAGTAGGCGTGCGCCATCACATAGAGATTCGCGGCTCGCGCTTCTTCGCAGATCGCACGCAATTCCTCCATCGAATACTGTGTGCCATCGATCGGGTCGGTCGGGCTCGCGATGCCGCCGCCGGCCATGACCTTGATCTGGTTCGCGCCGTTGCGCACCTGCTCGCGTACGGCACGGCGCACTTCGCCCACACCGTCGGCGATGGCACCGTACAGACCCAGGCCGGCGCAGGTGCAGAACATTTCGCGCGCGCCCTTGGGGCGCGGGTCGGCGTGGCCGCCGGTCTGCGTGATCGGCCAGCCGGCAATGAACAAGCGCGGGCCCGCGAACAAGCCGCGTTCGACCGCCTCCTGCAAACCAAAGTCGGCGCCGCAGGCATCGCGCACCGTCGTGAAGCCGCGCTGCAGCATGCCTTCCATCACGCCCTTGCTTTGCGCCGTGATCAACGACGGCGGTTGCGCGGCCAGGCGCAGCAGGTCGTGCGAGACCGCCGTGACATGCACATGCGCGTCGATCAGCCCGGGCAATACGACGCGCCCCGCCGCATCGATGATCTGCGCATCTGCGAAATCGCGCGGCTCGGATGTGACTTCGACGACTGTCTCGCCCTCGATGACGACGCTGCCGGCCTCGATCAGCACGCCGCGTGGCGCGTCGAAGACGCGGGCATTGATCACCGCGGTTCGCCGCATCATGCGCACCTAGGTCAAGGCCAGGCGCGCGCGCGCCACACCCATCTCTTGGACCAGGCGCTCGATCAGGGCTCGCGCCGGCAGCACCTGCTTGACCGCACCGATGCCCTGCCCGCAACCCCAGATGTCCTTCCAGGCTTTGGTCGCGTTGCCGCCAAAATTCATCTTCGTCGCATCGCTTTGCGGCAGCTTGTCGGGGTCCAGGCCGGCATTGCGGATCGAGCCCTTCAGGTAGTTCCCGTGCACACCCGTGAACAGGTTGCTGTAGACGATGTCATCGCTGTTGCTCTGGACGATCATGTCCTTGTAGGCCTGAACCGCGCGCGCTTCTTCAGTGGCGACAAATGCGGAACCGATGTAGGCGAAGTCCGCGCCCATGGCCAATGCCGCAAGCACCGAAGCGCCGTTCGCGATGGCGCCGCTCAGCGCCAGCGGGCCGTCGAACCATTCACGAATCTCCTGCACCAGCGCGAACGGGCTCTTCACACCGGCGTGGCCACCGGCGCCGGCCGCCACCGCGATCAAGCCGTCGGCGCCCTTCTCGATCGCCTTGTGCGCAAACGTGTTGTTGATGATGTCGTGCAGCACCACGCCACCCCAGGCGTGCACCGCATGGTTCACTTCCGGCCGCGCGCCGAGCGATGTGATGACGATGGGCACCCTGTATTTGGCGCACAGCGCCATGTCCTGGTCCAGGCGGTCATTGCTCTTGTGCACGATCTGGTTGATCGCGAACGGCGCAGCCGGCCGGTCTGGATGGGCACGGTTGTGCGCTTCGATCGTCTCGGAGATTTGTGCCAGCCACTCGTCGAGCTGCGAAGCGGGGCGGGCATTGAGCGCCGGCATTGCGCCGACGACGCCGGCCAGGCATTGCGCGAGCACCAATTTCGGGTTGCTGACAATGAACAGCGGCGCGCCGATGATGGGCAGAGGCAGGTTTTGAAGCGCAGCAGGCAAGGGCATGAATCGATAGTGCGTGGGTTGCGAATCAGAACGAGTCGAGCGCGAGCGCGGTCACGCTGTCGGCGCCTTCGACCACGGCGTCGCGCATGCCGGGCACTTTGCTCAGAATGTGATCGGCATAGAAGTGCGCGGTCGCGACCTTGGCGCGCAGGAATGCCGCATCGCCAGCGCCATGTTGCAACTGTTCGAGCGCAACAACCATGGCCCGTGCCATCTGCCAGCCGGCCACGGTGTTTCCGGCGAGCAAGAGGTAAGGCACGGAGCCGGCGAACACGGCGTTCGGATTGCCCTTCGAGGCACCGGCAATGAATTCCACCACCTGCTCGAACGCCTGTCGCGCGGCGCGCAGGCGCTTGTGCATGGCACGCGCCGCAACCTGATCGAGCTTGCCGAGTTCGCTTTCCGTGAGGGCGATCTGCGCCGCAATTGCCTTTGCAGTTCGTCCGCCGTCGCGCGCCGTCTTGCGCCCGACGAGGTCGTTCGCCTGGATCGCGGTCGTGCCCTCGTAAATCGTCAGGATGCGCGCGTCGCGCAGGTATTGCGCGGCGCCGGTTTCTTCGATGAAGCCCATGCCGCCGTGCACTTGCACCCCCAGGCTCGCGATCTCGATGCTCATTTCGGTGCTGTAGCCCTTGATCAGCGGCACCAGGAATTCATAGAAGGCCTGGTTCTGCTGGCGTGTGGCGGCGTCCGGGTGGTGGTGCGCCACGTCGAATGCCGACGCTCCCACCAGCGCCATCGCGCGGCAGGCCTCGGTGGTCGCGCGCATCGTCATCAGCATGCGGCGCACGTCAGGATGCTGAATGATGGGCACGCTGCCGGGGAGCGAGCCGTCCACCGCACGCGACTGGATGCGCTCACGCGCGAACGACGCGGCCTTCTGGTAGGCGCGCTCGGCGATGGCAATGCCTTGCACGCCCACGGCATAGCGCGCGGCGTTCATCATGATGAACATGTACTCGAGGCCGCGATTTTCCTGGCCGACCAGGTAGGCAATCGCGCCGCCGTTGTCGCCAAACTGCAGCACCGCGGTCGGGCTCGCCTTGATCCCTAGTTTGTGTTCGATGCTCACGCAATGGGCGTCGTTGCGCGCGCCCAGCCTGCCGTCCGCGGCGATCAGGAATTTCGGGCAGATGAACAGGCTGATGCCCTTCACGCCTTCGGGCGCGCCGCTCACGCGTGCCAGCACGAGGTGCACGATGTTGCGAGCCATGTCGTGCTCGCCGTAGGTGATGAAGATCTTCGTGCCGAACAGCTTGTAGCTGCCGTCGGGCTGCGGCTCGGCGCGAGTGCGCACCAGCGCCAGGTCGGAGCCGGCCTGCGGCTCGGTCAGGTTCATCGTGCCCGTCCACGTGCCGTCGATCATCTTCGGCAGGTACAAGGCTTGCTGCTCGGGCGTGCCGGCCGTGAGCAAGGCCTCGATCGCACCGTCGGTGAGCAGCGGGCACAGCGCAAAACTCATGTTGGCGCTGTTCAGAATCTCGATGCACGCAGCGCCGATCGTCTTCGGCAGGCCCTGCCCGCCGAACTCCACCGGGTGTTGCAATCCCTGCCAACCGCCTTCGGCGAATTGCGCGAACGCCTGGCTGAAGCCGGGTGTCATCGTCACGTGGCCGTCGCGCCATGTCGAAGGGTTCTTGTCGCCATCGACGTTCAGCGGCGCGATAACGCCTTCATTGAAGCGCGCACATTCTTCGAGGACAGCCTGCGCGGTCTCGAGGCCGGCCTCTTCGAAGCCCGGAATGCGCGCGATGCTCGCCAATGACGCGAGTTCGCGCATGCAAAACAACATGTCCTTGACAGGCGCCGTGTAGCTCATGACTTTGCCTCCTCGTGGGCGACCGGGCTGCGCCGGCCAATGGGGCGGACGGGCGAACGATCCAGGTTCGAAGCGCGCCTAGAGCGCGCGCACCAGCTCCGGCACGGCGACGAACAAATCGGCCTCCAGGCCATAGTCGGCAACGCTGAAGATCGGTGCCTCGGCGTCTTTGTTGATGGCGACGATGACCTTGCTGTCTTTCATTCCCGCCAGGTGCTGGATCGCGCCGCTGATGCCGCAGGCGATGTAGAGCTGCGGCGCGACGATCTTGCCGGTCTGACCCACCTGCCAGTCATTCGGCGCATAACCCGCATCGACCGCGGCGCGGCTCGCGCCAAGCGCGGCGCCCAGCTTGTCCGCCAACGGTGTCAGCACGTCGTTGAATTTCTCGCTGCTGCCCATCGCCCGCCCGCCGGAGACGATGATTTTCGCGGCGGTGAGTTCGGGCCGGTCGTTCTTCGCGATTTCACTGCGCAGGTACGACGATTTTCCTGAATCGGCAACGGCAGGGACTTGTTCAATGCGCGCCGCACCCGAGCCCGCATCGGCCGCATCGAAACCCGTTGTGCGCACCGTGATCACCTTGATCGCGTCGGCACTCTGCACCGTCGCAATCGCACTGCCGGCGTAGATGGGGCGCTCGAAGGTGTCAGCGGAGATGACTCTCGTGATATCGGAGATTTGCGCGACATCGAGCGTCGCGGCGACGCGCGGCGCAACGTTCTTGCCCGAGGCCGTGGCCGCGAAAAGAATGTGGCTGTAACCCTGCGCCAGCGCGAGCACCTGCGCTGCGGCGTTTTCCGCCAGGCCGTGTGCGAGGACATCGCTGTCGGCATGCAGCACCTTGCTCACGCCGGCGACCTTGGCGGCGGCGGCGCAGACTGGCGCGCAACCCGACCCCAGCACCAACACATGGACCTCGGCGCTGCACAAAGCGGCGGCAGTCACCGCGTTGCGCGTCGCAACCTTGAGGTTCGAGTTGTCATGTTCAGCGATTACCAGAGCGGCCATGTCAGATCACCTTCGCTTCGTTCTTGAGTTTCGCCACGAGCGTGGCCACATCGGGGACCTTGATGCCCGCATTGCGCTTCGGCGGGTCGCTGACCTTCAAGGTCTTGATGCGCGGCGTGACGTTCACGCCAAGGTCTTCCGGCTTGAAGACATCCATCGTCTTCTTCTTCGCTTTCATGATATTGGGCAATGTCACGTAGCGCGGCTCGTTCAGGCGCAAGTCGGCCGTGATGACCGCCGGCATCGCCAGGCTCAAGGTCTCGCTGCCGCCGTCGATTTCGCGCGTGACGAGCGCCTTGCCTTCCGCAATCTCCACCTTGGACGCGAACGTCGCCTGCGGCAGACCGGCGAGAGCGGCGAGCATCTGGCCGGTTTGATTGCAGTCGTCGTCGATCGCCTGTTTGCCCAGGATTACCAGGCCCGGCTGTTCCTTGTCAAGCAGCGCCTTGAGCAGCTTCGCCACCGCCAGAGGTTGAAGTTCGACGGCGGTTTCGACCAGGATCGCCCGGTCGGCGCCGATGGCCATCGCGGTGCGTAATGTCTCCTGGCACTGCGTGACACCGCAAGACACTGCGATCACTTCAGTGGCGAAGCCTTTTTCGCGCAGCCGCACGGCCTCTTCGATGGCGATCTCGTCGAACGGGTTCATGCTCATCTTGACGTTGGCAATGTCAACCCCGCTGGCGTCGGATTTGACGCGCACTTTGACGTTGTAGTCGACGACGCGTTTCACTGCGACGAGAATCTTCATCCCCTATCTCCTGGTTGTTCTGTATGTGCCGTGGGTCCGGCGGGCTGGGTTGGCCTTGGGCGGTGCCTGAATTCTAGTGACCCCCGCCGCGCGCCTTCGCCGCGATGATGCCGCGCTCCACGTTCATCGGGATCAGCAGCAGCAAACCGATGACGAAGAACAGCGCTGTCGAGACGATCGCCAGGCGGTGATTGCCACCCGTCAGCCAGGTCACGAGGCCATAGGTCACTGGCCCGACGATCGCTGCCAGACGCGTCGCAAAGGTCCACAGGCCGAAGAACTCGGCCAGTTGCAGGCTCGGCGCGAACGCTCCCGCCATGGCGCGCCCGGCGGATTGGCTCGAGCCCATGCACAGGCCGGCGATCACGGCAGCGACCCAGAACAGCGGCGCACTTTGCGCCACGGCGGCTAGGATCGTCATCACGATCCAGCCGAACAGGGTCAGCGCAAGAGCCTGCTTGTGGCCGACCCGGTCCTGGTAGGCGCCGAAGGCGAAGGCCCCCAATGCCGCGGCGATGTTGACGAGGAACACGAGCAGCATCGTCTCGGCCTGTTTGAAACCCAGCACCTGCTCGGCGTAGACCGCGGCCAGCGCGATCACCACCGAAATCCCAGCCTGGTAGGCGGCGCCGCAGATGAGCAGCCAGACGAAGTCGACATGCTCGCGCGCCCGGTGCCAGGTTTGCGCGAGCCGGCCCAACGCCGCGCCGATGCCGACGGCCGATGCCGATCCGACCTGCGGCACAGCGCGCTCGGGCAGTAGCGCGAAGGTGGCCAATGAGGCAATACCGTAGACGGCCGCCGTGATGATCATCGTCACGGGGACGAATTGAGTCGCCGGAATTCCCTGAGCCTGCGCCCACAGCACATAGGCCAGGCACAGGCCCAGCGACAACATGCCGCCGAAATAGCCGAAGCTCCAGCCCCAACCGGATACGCGCCCCATCGATTCGCGCCGCGCCAGTTCAGGCAGGAACGCCGCCGTCAGCGATTCGCCGTAGGCATAGAAGATGTTGGACACGACGATGGCGGTGAAGGCCAGAACGATGTCACCGCGGCCGACAAGCGCGAGCAGCAGCGTCGCGATCACGCAGCCAACCGTCGTCAGCATCAGCAAACGCTTCTTCGCAGCGTGAAGGTCGGCGTAGGCACCGATGGCGGGCATCGACAGCATCACGACCAGGCTGGACAGGCCCATCGCAAGGGTCCAGGCCAGCGTTGCCCACTCCGCGTTGTTCGCGGCGACACCGACGAAGTAGACGTTGAACACGGCCGTCAACACAACCGTCGTGTAGCCCGAATTGGCGAAGTCGTACATCGCCCAGCCGAAGACTTCGCGCTTGCGCACCCCATCGTTGAGGGCTTCCTGCGGGAACAGGGCCATTTGGCCTCCGTTGCTTCGTGGGTGGGGCCGCCCGAGGCGGATTGCCCATGCTTGAGTGTGGTGCCCGAGACGGGAATCGAACCCGTACGCCCTCTTTCGAGCAGCGGCGGATTTTAAGTCCGCTGTGTCTACCAATTTCACCACCCGGGCGGGCGAACGATTATCGGCCGCATGAAAAACGGCTCCCGCAGGAGCCGTTTTTCATGGATGGAGGCGCGGGCCGGAGTCGAACCGACCTACACGGATTTGCAATCCGGTGCATAACCGCTTTGCTACCGCGCCCTGGAGTGGTGGTCATTGTGCGCGCAAGGCCACGCGCAGCGTTGACGAAAAGGGGAAGCGGCTGCTTCCCCTTTTCACGAATCTGGAGCGGGAGAAGAGTCTCGAACTCTCGACCTCAACCTTGGCAAGGTTGCGCTCTACCAACTGAGCTACTCCCGCATCGCTTGCGCCACGCCCGAAGGCTGGCCGCAGCCGGCGGATTATAGATAGAAACGCGCCGGCCAACGGTTGCGCTGCAGTCCCGTGCGCGTCAATGCGGGCGCAAGTCTTGCGTCGCTGCCGTGCTTTCGCTCGTTTTCGCAACCACCGCTTCCTTCACCGGCTCGTCATCGGGAAGCGGCTGCGGCTTCGATTCCAGGGCCAATTCGAGCACCTGATCGATCCACCTGACGGGCACGATCTCGAGGCGATTCTTCACGTTTTCGGGGATCTCCTGGAGGTCCTTCACGTTTTCTTCGGGGATCAAGACGGTCGTGATCCCGCCACGATGCGCCGCGAGCAGTTTCTCCTTCAATCCGCCGATCGCCGTGACTTCGCCGCGCAGCGTGATCTCGCCCGTCATCGCGACATTGGCGCGAACCGCCAGCCCCGTCAATGCCGAGACGAAAGCCGTCGTCATGGCAATGCCGGCACTCGGGCCATCCTTCGGCGTGGCGCCATCCGGCACGTGGATATGAACGTCGCGCTTTTCGAACATCTCGTCCTTGATGCCCAGGCGCCGCGCGCGGCTGCGCACCACGGAGCGCGCGGCCTCGACCGACTCTTTCATCACGTCGCCGAGTTGGCCGGTGCGGATGATGTTGCCCTTGCCCGGCATGACCGCGGCTTCGATCGTCAACAGATCGCCACCGACTTCCGTCCACGCCAGGCCGGAAACCTGGCCCACCTGGTTCTTCTTTTCGGCCTGGCCGAAATCGAAGCGCCGCACGCCGAGGAAGTCATTCAAGTTGTCTTCGACGACAACAACCTTCTCGGTGACCTGCTTCAGCTGAATCGACTTGACCACCTTGCGGCAGATCTTGGAGATTTCGCGCTCGAGCGAGCGCACGCCGGCTTCACGCGTGTAGTAGCGAATGATGCCGCGCACCGCCGACTCGGTGACTTCCATCTCGTCGTCCTTGACGCCGTTGTTCTTGGCCTGCTTGGGCAACAGGTAGCGCAGCCCGATGTTCGTCTTCTCGTCCTCGGTGTAGCCCGACAGGCGAATCACTTCCATGCGATCCAGCAACGCCGGCGGAATGTTCATCGAGTTGGAGGTCGCGATGAACATCGTGTCGGACAAGTCGAAATCGACCTCGACGTAATGGTCGCTGAACGTATGGTTCTGTTCCGGGTCGAGCACTTCGAGCAGTGCCGACGACGGGTCGCCGCGGAAGTCCATGCCCAGCTTGTCGATCTCGTCGAGCAGGAACAGCGGGTTGCGGGTGCCGACCTTGGTCAGGTTTTGCAGCACCTTGCCCGGCATCGAGCCGATGTAGGTGCGGCGGTGGCCGCGAATCTCGGCCTCGTCACGCACCCCGCCCAGGGCCATGCGAACGAACTTGCGGCCGGTGGCGCGCGCCACGCTCTGGCCGAGCGACGTCTTGCCCACACCGGGAGCACCGACGAGGCACAGGATCGGCGACTTGATCTTGTCGACTCGCTGCTGCACCGCAAGGTATTCGAGGATGCGGTCCTTGACCTTCTCAAGGCCGTAGTGGTCTTCGTTGAGCACACGCTCGGCGAACGCAAGATCATGCTTGATCTTGGTCTTCTTCGACCAAGGCAGGTTGATCAGCGTATCGATGTAATTGCGAACCACCGTCGCCTCGGCCGACATCGGCGACATCAGCTTAAGCTTCTTCAACTCGCCGTCGACTTTCTTGCGCGCCTCCTTGGGCATCTTCGCAGCGACGATCTTCTTCTCGAGTTCTTCCAGATCAGCGCCCTCTTCGCCGTCACCGAGTTCCTTCTGGATCGCCTTGACCTGCTCGTTCAGGTAGTACTCGCGCTGGCTCTTCTCCATCTGGCGCTTGACGCGGCCACGGATGCGCTTTTCGACCTGCAGGATGTCGACCTCGTGCTCAAGTTGTTCGAGCAGTTTCTCCAGCCGCTTGTCGATCGCGAACAGGTCCAGCACAGCCTGCTTGCTTTCCAGCTTCAGCGGCAAGTGTGCCGCGATGGTGTCGGCGAGGCGGCCGGCGTCGTCGATTCCAGAGATCGACGTCAGGATTTCGGGCGGAATCTTCTTGTTCAGTTTGACGTATTGGTCAAACTGCTGAGTGACGGCGCGGCGCAGCGCCTCGACCTCGGGCTTGAGTTGTTTTTCCGGCGGAACCGGCGTCACCGAGGCGACAAAGTATTCGCCGTTGTCGCTGATGCCATGGGTGTTGGCACGCTGCACGCCTTCGACCAGCACTTTGACGGTGCCGTCAGGCAGCTTGAGCATCTGCAGGATGCTCGACACGCACCCCACTTCGAACATGTCGTCAGGCTTGGGCTCGTCTTTGCCGGCTGCCTTTTGTGCCACGAGCATGATCTGGCGGCCCGCCTCCATTGCGACTTCGAGCGCCCTGATCGACTTCGGGCGGCCGACGAACAGGGGAATGACCATGTGCGGGAATACCACCACATCGCGCAGGGGCAACAGGGGCAATGTGATCGTTTCCGCGGGCAGAACAGGATGTCCGGACATGAGGAGACCTCTCTTTCTCGGACCTATCTAGGGACCGAGCCTTCAATTGCAAGACGCCAAACGCGCAGAGATCGCGCGCACTTCGCAAGCTCAGGCGCTCGCCTTTTGCTCGCGATAGACCAACAGGGGCTTGGCCTCTTCTTCGATGGTGTGTTCGTCAAGCACTACTTTTACTACACCTTCGAGCGTCGGCAACTCGAACATCGTGTCGATCAGTGACTGTTCCATGATGGAACGCAAGCCTCGAGCGCCTGTCTTGCGCTGCATCGCTTTGCGCGCGATCGCCATCAGCGCCGAGGGGCGAATTTCGAGATCGACGCCGTCCATGCCGAACAGCTTCTGGTACTGTTTGACGAGGGCGTTTTTCGGTTCGGTGAGAATCTGCACCAGCGCGTCTTCGCTCAACTCACCCAGCGTCGCCACCACCGGCAGGCGCCCCACCAACTCGGGGATGAGCCCGAACTTGATCAGGTCTTCGGGCTGGCAATCTCGAAACACTTCGGAAACACGTTTTTCGCTCTTGCTGTGAAGCGAGGCGGCAAAACCGATGCCCGACTTCTCGGAACGGTTCTGAATCACCTTTTCCAGGCCGTCGAACGCGCCGCCGCAGATGAACAGGATGTTCGTCGTGTCGATTTGCAGGAAATCCTGGTTCGGATGCTTGCGCCCGCCTTGCGGCGGCACCGACGCCATCGTGCCTTCGACGAGTTTCAGCAGTGCTTGCTGTACGCCCTCGCCGGACACGTCGCGCGTGATCGAAGGGTTGTCGGCCTTGCGTGAAATCTTGTCGATCTCGTCGATGTAGACGATGCCGCGCTGCGCCTTTTCGACGTCGTAGCCACAGTTCTGCAGCAGCTTCTGGATGATGTTTTCGACGTCTTCACCCACGTAACCGGCTTCCGTCAACGTGGTTGCATCGGCGATCACGAACGGCACGTTGAGCAGCCGCGCCAGGGTTTGCGCCAGCAGCGTCTTGCCCGAGCCGGTGGGGCCGATGAGCAAGATGTTGCTCTTGGACAGTTCGATGTCGTCTTTCGAGCGGCTCATGTGCTTGAGCCGCTTGTAGTGGTTGTAAACCGCAACCGCCAGGGTACGTTTCGCGACCTCCTGGCCGATCACGTATTGGTCCAGGCTGCCCTTGATCTCGCTCGGGATCGGCAGGTCGGACTTCGCGACTTTGGAGTCGGCGCCGTCGACCGGTATCTCGTCACGAATGATGTCGTTGCAAAGCTCGATGCATTCGTCGCAGATGAAAACCGACGGCCCGGCAATCAGCTTCTTGACCTCGTGCTGGCTCTTGCCGCAAAACGAGCAGTACAGGACTTTCTCGCTGGGCGAGCCTCTTTTGTCTGCCATGAGGAGCTGGGCGCGGGGCGTTGGTGGTGCTGTGGCCGATGATAGTGGAAACCGGCAGGCCGTCTTGATGCAGAAGTGAGCTGTCGTTGCGGCTCATCTGCACGCTTGGCCAGGGGCTCGACAGGCGCGCCTCGGCGCGCGCCGGTCGCAGCAGGTCAGGGTCGTTTGTCGATCACCTGGTCGATCAGGCCGTAGCCTTTGGCCTCGCTCGCCGACATGAAGTAGTCGCGCTCCGAATCCTGGCGGATCTTCTCCAGGGGCTGACCGGTGCGCTCGGCGAGTATGCAGTTCAGGCTTTCACGCAGCTTGAGAATTTCGCGCGCCTGAATCTCGATATCGGTGGCCTGGCCCTGCGCGCCGCCGGACGGCTGGTGAATCATGATTCTTGAATTGGGCAGCGCCAGGCGTTTGCCCTTCGCACCCGCCGCAAGCAAGAAAGCGCCCATGCTCGCGGCCATACCCATGCACAGCGTCGAGACCGAAGGCTTGATGAATTGCATCGTGTCGTAGACCGACATTCCGGCACTGACCGAGCCCCCGGGCGAGTTGATGTAGAAAGAGATGTCCTTGTCGGGATTTTCGCTTTCCAGGAACAGCATCTGCGCGACGACGAGGTTCGCCGACTGATCGGACACCGGGCCGACGAGAAACACGATGCGCTCGCGCAGCAGTCGGCTGAAGATATCGTAGGCGCGCTCGCCGCGGCCGGAGGTCTCGATGACGATCGGTACCAAGCCCAGGTTCTGTGTTTCCAATGCGCTCATGAAAGGCCTCGGGGTAGTGGACGCGAATATCGCGTGCGTCGATTATGTGGCGTCGGCTGCGCCCATGCCCGCACGGCGAGTCGCGCGGCAGCGCTGACACACGCCTGGTCTGCGCAAAACGCCCGAATCAGCTCGCCATCAATTCATCGAACGGCACGACCTTGTCCGTGACCCTGGCCTTGCCGAGAACGAACGTGGCGACGTTGTTTTCAACAACGACAGCTTCGATTTCAGCCATGCGCTTGCGGTCGCTGAGATACCAGCGCATGACCTCGGCGGGTTTTTCGTAACTCTGCGACATCTCCTCGATGTGGGCCTGCAGCTGCTCGGGTTTGGCCTGCAAGTTGTGGCTGCGCACCAGCTCGCCCACCACCAGCCAAAGTCGCACGCGCCGCTGCGCCTGGGGCTCGAACGCCTCGGCCGGGATCGGCGCGGTCTCGGCGTCTTTGACGCCACGCTTTTTCAGGTCGGCACGGGCGCCGTCGACCAGACGCTCGACTTCGCCCTTGACCAGCGCGACGGGAACGTCCAGCTGGGCGACACCGACCAAAGCGTCCATCACGCTCGCCTTGTTTCGCGCTGCAATCCGAAACTTCACTTCGCGCTCCAGATTGCGCCTCACGTCGGCGCGCAGGCCCTGCACGCTGCCGTCCTTGATGTCAAGCGCCTTGGCGAACGCCTCGTTGATTTCGGGAAGCTGCTGCTGCTCGATCTTCTTCAACGTGACCAGGAAATCGGCTTCCTTGCCTGCGACGTCCTTGCCTCGATAGTCGGCTGGAAACTGCAGGGGAAAGGTCTTCGAGTCGCCGGTTTTCATGCCACGCACGGCGGCATCGAACTGTTCGAGCATCTGCCCTTCGCCGATGGTGAACTGGAAGCCTTGCGCCGTGCCGCCGTTGAACGCGACGCCGTCGATCTTGCCTTCGAAATCGATGGTCACGCGGTCCCCCAACAGCGCCGGCTCGGCGGCCGCGCGCTGCGCAAAGGTTCGCCGTTGCTTGCGCAAGACATCCAGCGTCTTCTCGATCGCGGCCTCGCTGACCTCGGTGGAGATGCGCTCGACGCTGGTTTGTGCCAGATCCCCGAGCTCGATCTCCGGATAAACCTCGAACGTGGCATCGAACGTCATTTGCCCGGCAGGTGCGCCTTCCTTTTCCGTGATTCGCGGCGCGCCGGCCACGCGCAATTTGGCCTGGGTGACCGCGTCTGAAAAAACCGCGCCCACCTTGTCGTTCATCACTTCGTGGTGCACGGAATAACCGTAGCGCTGCGCGACCACGCTCATCGGCACCTTGCCCGGGCGAAACCCTGCGGCCTTGGTGGTGCGAGCCAGCCGCTTCAGTCGCGTGTTGACTTCGCTGGCGATCTCCTCGGAAGGCAGGGTCAGGGTGATGCGACGTTCGAGCTTCTCGAGGGTTTCGACGTGAACTGACATGATAAAAATCAACCTCTCGCTGTTGGTTGTGCTGGTGCGCGGGGGGGGACTCGAACCCCCACACCATCGCTGGCGTCAGGACCTAAACCTGGTGCGTCTACCAATTTCGCCACCCGCGCGGCGTGCTGGGCGAGGCCCTGCGCGTACGAGCCGGAACGCGCCAACGCCGCCCCGCTGGGCGCCTCGCCATCGGTCAGCGCCGCATTCTAACGGGCCGGCGCCGCGTCCTGACCGGCACGCTTGACGCCGTACCACGCCGCGTACAGCGCGGGCAGCGACAGCAAGGTGAGTGCCGTCGCGATCACAAGCCCACCCATGATGGCCACTGCCATCGGCCCCCAGAAGACACTGCGCGACAGCGGGACCATGGCCAGGACCGCCGCCGCGGCGGTCAAGACAATGGGCCGCAGACGCCGCACTGCCGCTTCGACGATTGCCATCCACTGCGTGGCGCCACGCGCTCGATCCTGCTCGATCTGGTCGATCAGGATCACCGAGTTGCGCATGATCATTCCCATCAGCGCGATCACGCCGAGCAACGCCACGAAACCAAAGGGGCGGTCCAACAGCAGCAACGCCGCGGCCACGCCGGCGATGCCCAGCGGCGCGGTCAGGAACACCAGGACCGACCGGCTGACGCTGTGCAGCTGGAGCATCAGAAGCGTGAACATGATGAACAGCATCAGTGGCGCGCCGGCCGCGATCGAGCCCTGGCCCTTGCTGCTTTCTTCCACCGCCCCGGCGATGTCGATTCGATAGCCCGGCAGCATGCGCGCGCGGATGGCGTCCAGCTGCGGATCGAGCTGCGCCGTGACGGTGGCTCCCTGCAGTCCTTCGACGATGTCGCCCTGCACCGTGGCCGCGTAGTCGCGCCCTTCACGCCACAGCACGCCGGGTTCCCAGGCGAGGCGCGCCTTGGCAATTTGGCCGAGCGGGATGCTGCGCCCGGAAGCCGTGGGCACATACGCATTCGCCAGATCGCTGATGGCATCGCGTTCTTCGAGCGGTTGGCGCAGCACGATGTCAATCAGCTTGTCACCATCGCGGTACTGGCCGATCGTCGTTCCGGAATTGATGGTTCGCGCTGCCTGCGCAATGCCTGAACTGGAGACTCCGAGGGCGCGCGCCTTGTCCTGGTCGATCTCGAGCCGCAGGGCCTTGATCGATTCGTTCCAGTTGTCGTTCACGCCACGCATGTTCGGATTGCGCCGCATCACGGCCTTCACTTCATCGGTGTAGGCCCGAACTTGCTCGGCGTCCTGGCCCACCACGCGAAACTGCACTGGGTAGGGCACGGGCGGTCCATTCGGCAAGAGCTTGGCACGGCCACGCACCTCCGGGAACTCGTTGGCAAGGATTTCGGGGAGTCGAAGACGCAGTTCCTCGCGCGACGCCAGGTTCGCGGTCTGCACGATCAATTGACTGACATTGCTTTGCGGGAAGATCTGGTCGAGCACCAAGACGAAGCGTTCGGCGCCGCTGCCGACCCATGTCGTGACATGCTCGACCCCCTTGAATTTCATGATGCGGGCCTCGACCCGCTTCGCCACTTCTTCGTTCGACGCGAACGATGTGCCTTCGGCAGACCACAGATCGACCAGAATTTCCAGGCGGCTAGAGTCGGGAAAGAACTGGTTCTGCACCTTGCCCATGCCGACCACACCCAAAACCAGGGTGCCCAGCGTCAGTCCAATCGTGATCCAACGGTGTGCGACACACCAGTTCACGAGGGCTCGAAAGCCTGCGTAAAACGGTGTGTCGAACAGTTCGTGCGGTTGCACGGTGCTGCCCGACTCCGACTTGGACTGAAGCAGCAACGTCCCGAGATAGGGCACGAAGTACACCGATACAACCCACGAGATCAGCAGGGCCGCTGCAGTCACCGCGAAGATCGCAAAGGTATATTCACCCACGGTCGATTTCGCCATGCCGATCGGCAGGAAACCCACTGCGGTAATCAGCGTTCCAGTCAGCATCGGCATTGCCGTGGCTTCGTAGGCGAAGGTGGCGGCCCGGACTTTGTCGTACCCCTCTTCAAGCTTGCGCACCATCATCTCGACCGAAATGATCGCGTCGTCCACGAGCAGCCCGAGCGCGATGATCAAGGACCCGAGCGATATCTTGTGCAGGCCCACTCCCCAGTAGTACATCGTGACGAAGGTGATCGCCAGGACCAGCGGAATCGTGATGCCCACTACCGCACCCGGGCGCCAGTCGAGTCGCAACGGCTTGAAGTGAAGACCCAGGCTGATGAAACTTACCGCCAGCACGACGCACACCGCTTCGATCAGGACCTTCACGAATTCGCTCACGGAGCGCGAGACGACCTTGGCCTGGTTCTGAAACTGATGCAGCTCGATGCCCAGCGGCAGTTCCGCGCGAACTGCTTCGGAGGCCAGATCCAGCGCGTGACCCATTTCGATGATGTCGCCGCCCTTGGCCATCGACACGCCCAGCGCTATGACTTCCTTGCCCTGGTGGCGCACCTTGACTTGCGGCGGGTCGACATAGGCGCGCGTGACTTGGGCAATGTCGCCGAGCTTCAGGCTGTTGCCCCCGGCACGGATCGCGAACAGTTTCAATTCATCGACTGAAGTGAATTGCCCCGCGACGCGCACCTGGACCGAGTCGGTGGGTGAGTTGATGATGCCTGCCGACTCGACCGAGTTTTGTTGGCCAAGTTGTGCCAGAACCTGGGTCAGGTCCAGCCCGAGTTGCGCCAGACGCTTTTGCGAGAACTCGACGAAAATCTTTTCGTCTTGGGCGCCGAACACGGCAACCTTGTTGACATGGCGAACCTTGAGCAGGCGCTGGCGCACGCGATCGGCGTGGTCCTTCAGTTCCTGATAACTGAAGCCATCGGCAGAAAGCGCATACATCGAGCCATAGACGTCGCCGAACTCGTCATTGATGAATGGCCCGACCACACCGCTGGGCAGCGTGGCGCGCATGTCACCGATCTTCTTCCGCACCGTGTACCAGACCTGCGCCATTTGATTCGGCGGCGACGAGTCCTGGACCTGAAAAATGATCAGCGCCTCACCGGGTTTGGAATAGCTGCGGATCTTGTCGGAGTACGGAACCTCCTGCAGCGTGCGCTCGAGTTTGTCGGTGACCTGCTCCGCCATTTGCTGCGCAGTGGCTCCCGGCCAAAACACGCGCATCGCCATCGCCCGAAACGTGAAGGGCGGGTCTTCGTCTTGCCCGAGCTGAAAGTACGCGGCCGCACCCAGCACGAGCAATACCACGAGCAAGTAGCGGGTCAGCGCCGGATGATCCAGCGCCCACCTGGAGATGTTCAATCGCGCTGCCGGAACCTGCGGCGTGGCATCCTTCAGCCCAGACTCGGCCAGCGCACTCAATTCGGCACCTTCGGCGAGGTGGCGCCGGTGCGTGCCGGGTCGACGCCGGCGACGGCCCCCGCGTGTCCATACAACTTGACTTTCTGGCCCGGTTCAAGCACGTGCACGCCCGCGGTGACGACGATTTGATCTGCGGCCAGACCAGCGCCGATGATCACCTCATTGCCCTGCGTACCCGCCACCTGCACGGGCCGCAGCGAGACCGTCATCGTCGCTTCGTCGACAACCCAGACCGCACTCTTGCCCTGCTCTTCACGCAACGCGGAAAGCGGCAGCGTCAGAATTCCGGCGACGCGGGGCAGTTCGACGTAGACCGTTGCGGTCTGGCCGAGCCGCACGCCGCGAATGTTTCCGATGTCGGCTTTCACCAGAAACGTCCGCGTCACCGCATCCGCCGCGGCTGCAATCTCGCGCAGTGTCGCGGCATGCGCTGGCCCTGTTTCACCCCAGAACCGAACCTTGAACGCCCCGGGAGATGTGGCCAGCGCCTTGATCGCGCCGACCTGGTCTTCGGGCACGGAAAACACCACGTCCCTCGGCCCGTCGTGGGCAAGCCTGAGCACGGGTGTGCCCGCGGCGACCACCATTCCCGGTTCAGCGTCGACTCCGGTCACGACTCCGCTCGCATCGGCCACCAGCGCGGCATAACCGGTTTGGTTGCCCTGAGCGCTGGCCTGAGCCTTGGTCTGGTCGAACTGCGCCTGCGCCGACCTGACGACGGACTCGCGCCTCTCAAGCTCGGCCGAACTGATGAACCCCTTGTCCAGCAGATCCTTGTAGCGGCGATAGTCGGCGGTGGCTTGCTCCAGGTTCACCTGCGCTGCGACGAAAGCCGCCGTTGCCGCCTCGTGGCCGAGCTGCAAGTCTCTCGGGTCGAGCTGTGCGAGAACCTGGCCGGCGGTGACACCACTGCCGACCTCCACGTTGCGGCGAGTGATCTTGCCGCCGACCCTGAAACCCAGGCGAGATTCCGTCCTCGCCCGCACTTCCGCGGCAAACTCCTGAGAGCCCTGCGCCGTCTGCGAACTTACCCGCAGGGTCTTGACGGCACGGATCGGATCAGCTTTGGGTACCTGTTTGGAGCAGGCGACCACGAGGCCCAAGCAAAACAAAGCGAGAAGAACTCGGGTGTGCATGGTGCGCTGTCCTGGTCCGTGGGCGGAGGCATTTGCGCCCGGCTCCCGCCGGAGCGGGGCGCAACTGACTGAATGGTCAGTAATATAGAGGCGAGGCAGAGACCTGTCAATCGTCAGGCCCATTCGAAGAGCACGATCGCACACGCTGCTGCGCGCGCGTAGACAATCGCGGCGTGGCTGTAGATCACTACGAAAACTTCCCCGTCGCCTCCTGGCTCTGCCCGCGCGCGCTGCGCCCTGCCGTGGCAGCGATCTACTGGTTCGCCCGGACCGCAGACGATATCGCCGACGAAGGGGACGCCTTGCCCGATGCGCGCCTTGCCGCACTCGCCGCCTACCGCGCCGACCTGCTCGCGATGGCGAACTGCGGAGCTGCGTCGGTAGCCTGGCCCACGGTGTTCGAGCCGCTGCGGCCGGTGCTCGTCAGGCACCGGCTGCCGCTGCAGCTGCTGATAGATCTGCTCAGCGCTTTTGAGCAAGACGTCTGGAAGTGCGGCTATGCGACACGCGATGACTTGCTCGACTATTGCCGGCGTTCGGCAAACCCAGTGGGCCGCCTGATGCTTCATTTGTTCAAGATCGAAGACCCAACTGCGCTGAACCAGTCCGACGCCATCTGCACCGCCTTGCAACTCGTCAATTTCTGGCAGGACTTGGGCCCGGACCTCGCGCGCCGTCGCTACTACATACCCGACGAAGACTGCGCACGGCATCGAATCGCTCCGCAGCGCTTCTGGGAGCGCCGCGACACCCCCGCAAGCCGCGCCCTGATGACCGAACTGGTGCGTTGGGCTCGAACATTGATGCTCAGCGGAGCACCGTTGGTGCATCGATTGAACGCTCGTTCAGGCTGGGAGCTGCGTCTGGTCGTGCAGGGTGGTTTGCGCATCCTGGAGAGAATCGATCAACTGCAGGGCGCGACTCTCGAAACGCGTCCCGTCCTGGCGACACGCGACGTCGCGCCGATGCTCTGGCGCGCGCTCAAGATGCGCCCCAACCGCGCCATCGCGGCTGCGGCCTACCCATGACGCCCGAAGCCTATGTGCAGCAACGCGCGGCCAAGAGCGGCTCAAGTTTCTACTACGCCTTTCTGTTTCTGCCGCAGGCACAACGCGCAGCGATCACCGCGTTCTACGCGTTCTGTCGCGAAGTCGATGACGTCGTCGACGAAATCCAGGACACGGGCGTGGCACGCACCAAACTCGCATGGTGGCGCAGCGAAACCGCCGCCGCTTTTTCGGGCCATGCCAGCCACCCCGTGACCCAAGCCCTGATGCCGCACGTGAACGCATACGGCATAGCGCCCGCCCACCTGAACGCGGTGATCGACGGCTGCCAGATGGATCTGGACCAAACGCGCTATCTTGACTTCGCCGCATTGCAGCGCTATTGCCATCTCGTGGCAGGAGTCGTCGGCGAGGTAGCGTCGAACATTTTCGGCCGCACCCAGCCGAGCACTCTTGCCTACGCGCACAAACTCGGCCTGGCCATGCAGCTCACCAATATCATCCGCGACGTGGGCGACGATGCACGCCGCGGGCGCATCTATTTGCCGATGTCCGAGCTCAAGCAATTCGATGTCAAGGCCCACGAAGTCATCGCGCGCGTCGACAGCGAACGATTCACGACGTTGATGAAGTACCAGGCGGAGCGCGCGCAGCAGGCCTACGATGCAGCGTTCGAGCTGCTCAACCCGGTGGACCGGGCGGCGCAAAGGCCGGGGCTGATGATGGGCAACATCTATCGGACCTTGCTGCGCGAAATCGAAGCCGATGGTTTTCGCGTCTTGCGCCAACGCACGTCGCTCACGCCGATTCGCAAGCTCTGGATTGCGATGCGCACCAACTGGCAAGAACGCTAGCGGTGCGCACAGTCGCAATCGTCGGTGCAGGTTGGGCCGGTATCGCCGCCGCTGTTGAAGCCACGCTGCGAGGCGACGCCGTGACGCTTTATGAAATGGCGCCGCGCTGCGGCGGCCGGGCGCGCAGCGTGGAGGTCGATGGGCTGACGCTGGACAACGGCCAGCACATCTTGATCGGCGCCTACACCGAAACGCTGCGCCTGATGCAGCTCGTCGGCGCGGATGTGCGGCAGTTGCTGCTGCGCACTGCGCTGGAGCTTCGGGAACCCGAGCACCGGGGCCTGCGGCTGGAGGCAGGGCCGCCCATCGTCTCGCTTGCCATGGCGGTGGCTCGGCATCCCACATGGAGCTGGCGCGCCAAGCTCGCTTTGATGGCGCAGGCCTCGCGCTGGGCGATGATGAGATTTGCTTGCGACCCAGCGCTGCTCGTCGCCGACCTGACACACCGGCTGCCACGCGAGATCCGCCGGGAATTGATCGACCCATTGTGCGTGGCCGCCTTGAACACTTCGTCACACCAGGCCAGCGCAAGCGTTTTCTTGCGGGTGCTGAAAGACGCGCTCTTTGGCGCACCGGGTTCATCTGACCTGTTGTTGCCGAAAGCCGGTCTCAGCGAAGTACTTCCAGACCCAGCCCTGCTCTGGCTGCGGCAGCATGGTGCCGTGGTCCATGCATCGACGCGCGTGCACGACCTTCGCCCGACGCCACAGGGCTGGTGCGTCGACGCCGCCTGTTTTGACCATGTCGTGCTGGCGACGCCTGCGCCGGAAGCCGCGCGTCTGGTGCAAGCGCACGCGGCAGCGTGGGCGCACACCGCGCGCGCCCTGCCGTTCGAGCCGATCATGACAATCTATGCCCGCAGCGCGGGCACGCGCTTGCCGATCCCGATGCTTGCTTTGGAGTGCGACGCGAAACGCCCGGCGCAGTTCGTATTCGATCGAGGGCAACTCGGCGGACCGCAGGGCTTGCTGGCGTTTGTCATCAGCGGCGCTCGCGACTGGGTGGAACGCGGCGCAGTGGCAGCGACCGAAGCAAGTTTTGCGCAGGCGACTCAAGCGCTCGGCGCCTGGTTGCGAGCACCCTTGCAGGCGGTAACGGTGCTGACGGAAAAACGCGCCACGTTTCGCTGCATTCCGCAGCTCGCGCGTCCCCCTTTGCAGATCGCCGCCGGCATTTGCGCGGCCGGCGACTATGTCGCCGGGCCCTATCCCGCAACTCTGGAAGGCGCCGTTCGATCAGGCGTGCGCGCAGCCCGCGCGCTGCACTGACACCGGCCGGCAGCGCGCGGCAGCAATGTAGACGAAAATCTTCGGTATGCGATCAAGCGAAGGCAAGCCCCCAACGATTCAAGTTCTGGCGCGAGCGTTTTCGCTGCTGGACGTACTCGCCGCCCATCAGGAGCCGGTTTCGTTGAAACGGGTCAGTGAGCAGACAGGGCTGCACCCGTCGACTGCGCACCGGATCTTGAACGACCTTACGATCGGCCGCTACGTCGACCGTCCCGAGGCCGGAAGCTACCGCTTGGGAATGCGATTGCTCGAACTGGGCAACCTGGTGAAGGCACGGCTGGACGTGCGCGACGCAGCACTCACTCCGATGCGCGAACTGCACAAGGTCACGCATCAGCCGGTGAATCTTTCGCTGCGCCAAGGCGACGAAATTGTCTATATCGAGCGCGCCTTCAGCGAGAGGTCCGGCATGCAGGTCGTGCGCGCGATCGGCGGCCGTGCCCCGTTGCACCTGACCTCCGTGGGCAAGCTCTTTCTGGCGCAGGATGATGCGCCACGTGTGCGGGCCTATGCGACGCGTACCGGATTGGCCGGCCACACGCGCAACAGCATCACCGACTTTGCTGCCCTGGAGAGTGAACTCGCCCGGGTGCGGCGCGACGCAATCGCGCGCGACGACGAAGAACTCGAACTGGGCGTGCGTTGTATGGCAGCGGGCATCGTCGACGACCAAGGCAAGCTGATCGCCGGGCTGTCGATTTCAGCGCCTGCCGACAGACTTGAAGAGTCCTGGCTCGAGCGCTTGAAGGCCACGGCGGCGCAAATTTCCGCGGCACTTGGACATGCAGGCGCGTGAAGTCGCGCCGCAACGGCTTCGATCAGGACGTCAGCTTTTGAGCCACTGACTCATTCGTCGCCGGTGGCAGGTTGTCGATGATCCAGCGGCGAACCCGCTCCGCGTCTCCCAGCCGCGAATACTTGCCTACGGAGTCGAGGAACACCATGATCAGCGAGCGCCCGGCAAAGTTGACTTGCATCACCAGGCAACGCCCGGCCTCGGCGATATAGCCGGTTTTTTGCAGACCGATGTCCCAGTCGGCGCGCCGCACCAGACGGTTCGTGTTGTTAAATTGCAGATTGCGCCGTCCGATTTCCATCTTCGCCTTGGGCGACACCGACATGTCGCGAATGATCGGATGCTCGTGCGCGGCGCGCGCCAGCGTCACCAGATCCCGGGCGCTGGATCGGTTGAGGCTCGAAAGACCCGTCGCCTCGACGAAACTCGAGTCGTGCATGTTCAGTGTTTCAGCCGTGGCATTCATGGCGGCGACAAACGCCTCGGTGCCGCCGGGGTAGGTTCGACCCAGCGCGTGTGCGGCACGGTTCTCCGAGGCCATGAGTGCAAGGTGCAGCATTTCGCCGCGAGTCAACTGCGTCCCGACCTTCAAGCGCGAGGGACTGCGCTTCTCGGTGTCGACGTCGTCCTGGTTCAGGATCACCAGTTCGTCGAGCGGCAACTTGGCCTGGGCAATCACCAGAGCTGTCATAAGTTTTGTCAGCGATGCGATTGGAAGCACGACATCGGCGTTCTTGCTGAACAGAACCTCGTCGGTATCCAGGTCGATCACCATCGCGGCGCTCGATTTGAGGGCCAGCGGGTCAGGCGTACGGTGCAATCCGGCCGCCTCGCCCGCCGACGCATGCGCTGCCGCACGGCGGGGTTTCGCAGACGAGTTGCCGGCAGTGACCGACAGACTCTTGCGCGCCGGGACGCGCCGCAAGTTGCGCGACTCAGGCGACGTGCCGGCGGTCGCGCCATAGACATCGGCGCGTTCGGGCTCTTCAGTCGCGGCGAATGCCAGCGGCAGCGCGCCCGGAATCATCAGAACGACAAGCGCCGCTCCAATGCTTGACCTCAATGCCCCTCGGGCAATCTTTTTCGCTCCCATGCCGGGAGTTTAGGCGAATGGGAAAAGTCGCGCAAGATCAAAAAGTTACGGCTTCTTCCTAAGGTCAGATCTTGGATACGGCAGAAATCCGTGACGCACTTCACCCTTGCGCAGAAACGCGCTCCACCTTGCTCTCAAGCTTGTTCAAAGCGCTCAAGTAAGCCTTGGCCGAAGCGACGACGATGTCCGGATCCGCGCCGACTCCGTTGACCACCCTCCCCCCCAACTGAAGGCGTATCGTTACTTCGCCCTGTGACTCGGTGCTGCCGGAAGTGATGGCATTGACGGAATAAAGCAACATCTCTGCGCCGCTGTGCAGCACCGATTCGATCGCCTTCACGCTGGCATCGACCGGGCCGTTGCCGTCACTCTCGGCCTCCCGCTGCGCGGCACCCGCCACGAATGCCACCTTGGCGTGCGGTCGCTTGCCTGTTTCAGAAGCTTGCGACAGCGACAACAGTCGATAGTGCTCATGCTGGGAAGTGACGGACTCGTCCATCACCAAGGCGAGTATGTCTTCGTCGAAGATGTCGCTCTTGCGATCTGCGAGTTCCTTGAATTTCGCAAACGTCGCGTTGACTTCGGCTTCCGAGTCCAGTTCGATGCCCAGTTCCTGCAAGCGCTGACGAAACGCATTTCGCCCCGACAGCTTGCCCAGCACGATCTTGTTCGTCGACCATCCCACGTCTTCGGCGCGCATGATCTCGTAGGTGTCGCGTGCCTTGAGCACACCATCCTGGTGTATCCCCGATGCGTGGGCAAAAGCATTCGCGCCGACGATCGCCTTGTTGGGTTGCACAACAAACCCGGTGGTCTGCGATACCAGGCGCGACGCCGGAACGATCTGCGTGGTGTCGATGCCGAGTTCCAGGCCGAAGTAGTCGCGGCGTGTGCGCAACGCCATCACGACCTCCTCGAGCGAACAATTTCCGGCACGCTCGCCCAGCCCATTGATCGTGCACTCGATCTGGCGTGCACCGCCGAGTTGAACACCCGCGAGCGAATTCGCCACCGCCATTCCAAGATCGTTGTGGCAATGCACCGACCACACGGCTTTGTCAGAGTTCGGAATCCGCTCGCGCAGCGACTTGATGAAGCCTCCGTACAGCTCGGGAATCGCGTACCCGACAGTGTCGGGAACATTGATCGTCGTCGCGCCTTCGTGAATCGCGGCTTCGATCACCCGACACAGGAAATCCGGATCCGAGCGGTAGCCGTCCTCCGGCGAAAACTCGACGTCGCCCGACAGCTTGCGCGCGAAGCGAACCGACAGCTTGGCCTGCTCATAGACTTGCTCGGGCGTCATGCGCAGCTTCTTTTCCATGTGCAGAGCACTGGTTGCGATGAACACGTGGATGCGCGTGGCAGCGCCACCGTGCAGGGCTTCGGCGGCGCGCGCGATGTCCCGATCGTTGGCGCGCGCCAGCGAACAGACAACGCTGTCTTTGATCGCGTGCGCAATTGCCTTGATGCATTCGAAGTCGCCGTTCGAAGAGGCGGCAAAGCCGGCTTCGATCACGTCGACTTTCATGCGCTCGAGCTGGCGCGCGATACGCAGCTTTTCGTCCTTGGTCATCGAGGCACCCGGCGATTGCTCACCGTCGCGCAATGTCGTATCGAAAATAATCAGTTTGTCAGCCATGTTGGGTCTCCAAAAGAAAAACGGCCCGTTGCGGTTTGCAAACGGGCCGTAGCGACAGAACGAGCACAGTCGATCAACGAGCCCCTTGTACTCCTAGAAGCAAGACGTCGATCGGGTGCCGGTCAACCATGGCGGCGAATATAGCATGGCATGCGGATGCTTTCACCGGTGCAGCCCTTCTTCATCGGGCTCGTCGGTCGAAGTGGCAATCACGCTCACCGGACGACCCTTCAAACGCTTCCAGACATACACCGCATAGCCAGAGGCGCCGTACACCATGAACAGGCCGAACAATGCGCCAGGCAGGTGGATGTTGATGATCGCGATGCCGAGGGCGATCGCGACGATCACAATGAACGGCACCGAACGCTTCAAGGTCACATCCTTGAAACTGTAGAACGGAACGTTCGTCACCATCGTCAGGCCGGCATACAGCGTGATTCCGAAAGCGAGCCAGGCGAGCCACGAGCCCTGCAGCCCCCCCTTGAAGCCCGATGTTTCCATGAGCCAGATGAAACCGACCACGACCGCCGCCGCGGCCGGGCTCGGCAGGCCCTGGAAGAACCGGCGGTCCACCACGCCAAGATTGGTGTTGAATCGCGCCAATCGCAACGCGGCACAAGAGCAATAGACAAAGGCGGCGATCCAGCCCAGCTTGCCCAGGCCCTTGAGTTCCCACTCGTAAACGATCAAAGCCGGCGCGGCGCCGAACGAAACCATGTCGGACAGGCTGTCCATCTGTTCGCCGAACGCGCTCTGGGTGTTGGTCATCCGGGCGACGCGGCCATCCAGGCTGTCCAGCACCATCGCCGAGAAAATCCCGTAGGCGGCCTGCTCGAACTGACCGTTCATTGCCATCACGATGGCGTAAAAGCCGCCGAACAGTGCTGCCAGGGTGAACAGGTTGGGCAGAACGTAGATCCCCTTGCGGCGTGGGCGCGGACCCAGGTCTGCCAATTCGCTCGGACGGGTTTCGAGTGGGTCAGTCATCGCCTTGGGACCTCAACGCAGTTCCACGCGCATTTCAATTCTTCGATTGATCGACGAGGCGATTCTTCTTGATCCAGGGCATCATCGCGCGCAATTGCTCGCCCACCACTTCGATGGGGTGCTCGGCCATCAAGCGCCGCTTCGAAAGCAGGGTGGGAGCCCCGGCGCGGTTTTCGAGGATGAAGCTTTTCGCGTATTCGCCGTTCTGAATGTCTTTCAGCGCCTGGCGCATGGCCCGGCGCGTCTCGTCGGTGACGATCTTCGGCCCGGTCACGTATTCGCCGTACTCGGCGTTGTTCGAGATCGAGTAGTTCATGTTCGCGATGCCACCTTCGTAGATCAGGTCGACGATCAGCTTCAACTCGTGCAGGCACTCGAAATAGGCCATCTCGGGCGCATAGCCGGCTTCCGTCAAGGTCTCGAACCCAGCCTTGATGAGTTCGACTGCCCCACCGCACAAGACGGTCTGTTCGCCGAAGAGATCGGTTTCGGTCTCTTCGCGGAAATTGGTTTCGATCACACCGGCCTTGCCGCCGCCGTTGGCCACGGCGTAACTCAGCGCCAGGTCACGCGCCTTGCCAGTGCGATCTGCATGCACCGCAATCAGCTGCGGCACTCCGCCACCCTGCGTGTAAGTGGAGCGTACCGTATGCCCTGGCGCCTTGGGTGCAACCATCCAGACGTCGAGATCCTCGCGCGGCACGACCTGGCCGTAGTGAATATTGAATCCATGCGCGAAGGCCAGCGAAGCGCCCTGCTTGATGTTCGGCTCGACATCGGTTCTGTAGACCGCGGCGATCTGTTCGTCGGGCAGCAGCAGCATCACGATGTCGGCCTGTTTCACAGCGTCGGCCACTTCGGCGACGCGCAGCCCGGCTTTCTCTGCCTTGTTCCACGACGCGCCGGCACGCCGCAAGCCGACGGTGACCCTGACACCGCTGTCATTCAGATTCAGGGCGTGGGCATGGCCTTGCGAGCCGTAGCCGACGATCGTCACGTTCTTGCCCTTGACCAGGCTCAGATCGGCATCCTTGTCGTAGTAGACCTTCATCACTTGCTCCTTCAAACAACTTTCGGGGTGGTGGGTAAACGGGTTCTCAAACCCGCAGGATGCGCTCGCCGCGACCGATCCCGCTGGTGCCGGTGCGCACGGTTTCCAGAATCGCAGTGCGATCGATCGCTTCCAGGAAGGCGTCGAGCTTGCTGGCATCGCCGGTCAGCTCGATGCTGTAGCTCTTCTCCGTGACGTCGATGATGCGGCCGCGAAAGATGTCGGCCATGCGCTTCATTTCTTCGCGCTCCTTGCCGACCGCGCGCACCTTGATGAGCATGAGTTCGCGTTCGGTGAAGGCGCCTTCGGTCAGGTCGACAACTTTGATCACTTCGATCAGCCGGTTCAGGTGCTTGGTGATCTGCTCGATCACTTCATCCGAGCCGGTGGTCACGATCGTCATGCGCGACAACGATGCGTCTTCGGTTGGCGCGACCGTCAGGCTCTCGATGTTGTAGCCCCGCGCCGAAAACAGGCCGACGACGCGCGACAAGGCTCCCGGTTCGTTCTCGAGGAGCAAGGCAATGATGTGTTTCATGGTTTCGGTTCGGCGCGATCTTCAGTCCCATGGCGGTAACCCGTGGACCTTGGCGACACCGAGTCGCTGACTGATTCTGATTCATGGCCGAAGCTGGCGCCCGGTTCGCGCGGCTTGCCGTCCCGGTGCGGTAACACCGGCCGATGCATCCGCACTCGCCGCACTACAGGTCTTCGGAGCCCAGCAGCATCTCCGTGATGCCTTTGCCCGCCTTCACCATCGGCCAGACGTTTTCGGTCGGGTCGGTACGTATATCGAGAAACACCGTCCGGTCCTTGAGCCGAATCGCTTCGCGCAACGCAGGCTCCACGTCGCTCGGCCGATCCACCAGCAGACCGACGTGGCCGTAGGCCTCGGCCAGCTTCACGAAATCGGGCAACGCATCCATGTAGCTGTGCGAATAACGCCCCCCATAGTCGATCTGTTGCCACTGCCGCACCATGCCGAGGTATCGGTTGTTCAGCGAAACGATCTTCACCGGCGTCTTGTATTGCAGGCAGGTCGACAGTTCCTGAATGCACATTTGAATCGAACCTTCGCCTGTCACGCAAAACACGTCGGCCTGAGGTTTCGCCAGCTTGATGCCCATCGCATAGGGCAAGCCCACGCCCATCGTTCCCAGCCCGCCTGAATTGATCCAGCGCCGGGGCTCTTCGAAGCGGTAGTACTGCGCCGCCCACATCTGGTGCTGGCCGACGTCGGAGGTGATGTAGCAATCACTTCCCTTGGTCAGCTCCCACAATCTTTCGACGACGAACTGCGGTTTGATGACCTCTTCGCTGTTCTTGTAGCTCAGGCAATCCTGCTTGCGCCACTGATTGATCTGCCCCCACCAGACCGAAAGGGCCGCGGCGTCGGGCTTGGTGGCGCTTTCCTTCACTTGCGCGACCAGGTCTTGCAGCACATCCTTGACGTCGCCGACGATCGGAATATCGACACGCACGCGTTTCGAGATCGAGGAGGGGTCGATGTCGATATGGATGATCTTGCGTTCGACGCTGGCAAAGTGCTTCGGATTGCCGATGACACGGTCGTCGAACCGGGCACCCACGGCGATCAGGACGTCGCAGTTTTGCATCGTCATGTTGGCTTCATATGTGCCATGCATGCCAAGCATTCCGAGGAACTTGGGGTCGCTGGACGGATACGCACCCAGGCCCATCAAGGTGTTCGTGCAGGGGTACCCGAGCAGGTCGACCAACTGGCGCAACTCCGCGCTGGCATTGCCGAGGATCACCCCGCCACCGCTATACACGTAAGGCCGTTTGGCGGCCAACAGCAACTGCACCGCCTTGCGGATCTGACCGCCATGGCCTTTGCGCACCGGGTTGTAGGAACGCATCTCGAGCGTTGCTGGATAGCTGAACGGCGCGGTATCCAGGGAGATATCCTTCGGAATGTCCACCACCACTGGCCCGGGCCGGCCGCTGCGAGCGATGTGGAACGCCTTCTTCATGGTCAGCGCGAGCGCACGAACGTCCTTCACCAGGAAGTTGTGTTTGACGATGGGCCGCGTAATGCCGACGGTGTCACATTCCTGGAAGGCGTCAAGCCCGATCGCGGGCGTGGGCACCTGACCGGTGATGATGACCATCGGAATCGAATCCATGTACGCCGTGGCAATGCCGGTCACCGCATTCGTCACCCCCGGCCCGGAGGTGACGAGCGCAACACCGACCTCGCCGGTGGCCCGTGCATAACCGTCCGCCGCATGCACTGCGGCCTGTTCGTGGCGCACCAATACATGCTCGATGGTGCCCTGTTTGTACAAGGCGTCGTAAATGTAAAGAACGGCACCGCCGGGATAGCCCCAAAGGTACTTGACGCCCTCCGCCTGAAGGCAGCGCACGAGGATCTCCGAGCCGTTGGGGTCTTGGGTGGGGGGATTGGGCTGAGCTTGAGCGGCTCGCCGCAGTTCCGCAGCAGACATATCCATCTTGAACCTTTGCGATTTTCTCTAACGAAAAACCATCGGTGCACCTCTCCCGGCCCTCGTGAGGCGGGTGTGGTGCCTGCATGCCCGACCGGGCTTGCTCCCCTGGTTTGGAGGAGCCGCGTCGAGCGTTGAATTATGCGAAGCAGCATTATGTCATCGCTTTTTCCGCGGCCGCGGCGCAACCGGCGAGCAGCCCAGGCCCGGTGAGATAATCGCGCCCGGTTTCAGGGCCGAGGCCCGAGGCGCGCCGCCCTTGGCATCCGACAGAGAACTTTCCGACTTCCTCAAGAGCGTCGAGAAGCGTGCCTTCAAGCGCGCGGTTTACGCCGTTCGCGACGACGACGCGGCGCTTGACATCGTGCAAGACACGATGATCCGCCTGGCAGAAAACTACGCCGATCGGCCGGCGGCAGAGTTGCCGCTGCTGTTTCAGCGCATCCTGTCCAACGCCACGATGGACTGGTTTCGGCGCCAAAAAGTGCGCAGCGCAGTCTTTCGAAACTTCTCCGAATTCGAAAATGCCGGCAGCGATGGGGAAGACTTCGATATCCTCGAAGTCCTTGAATCGCTTGATGGGCGCGCCGAGTCGGAAAGCGCCGCCGAGACATTGTCACGGGCACAAATCCTGCAAGCGATCGACGCCGAGGTGGCCGAATTGCCGCAGCGTCAACGTGAAGCGTTCTTGCTGCGTTACTGGGAGGAACTCGACATCGCCGAGACGGCAGTTGCCATGGGGTGCTCGCAGGGCAGTGTGAAAACGCACAGTTCACGGGCGGTACATGCACTGGCCAAAGCCCTCAAGGCGAAGGGAATCTCACTGTGAATCGCATCAACTCAACCGAAATGTTCTCCGCACTCGCGTCGGCGCAGGCCCGGTTTGCCGAACGTGCATTGGCCCGTCTGAACGAAAGCGCGCAAGCGCTCTCCCCGGAAATTGCCGAGCGCCTGAGGTTTTCGCGCGAATCAGCCTTGCAGCGTGCACGTACCGTTCGCGCGGCCAAGGCCGCCGTTCCAAGCATGGGCGCGACGAGTTCCGGCGCTTTGATGCTGAGTGGTTGGCTGCCCGACTGGGGCGTCAAGGTCGCGTCGATATTGCCTTTGCTCGCATTGGTCGCGGGCCTGGCACTCATCCAGCATGCGCAGACCGAGGCGCAAATTTCGATTGCTGCGGAAATCGACGCGGACCTGCTCACCGACGACCTGCCACCCAGAGCCTACAGTGACGCGGGCTTTGTGGAATATCTCAAACTGCCGAAAGATTGAGGGTTTGACGTGTTGGCCGGGAAGATGCGCTTCGATCAAAATCCAATCAGGCTCGCGTTATGCAGCGTCGCGAGTGGTGTGGTCTTGCTCGCTTTGAGTGAATTTCCCTCACCCGCGCAGGCCCAGGCCCAGGCTGTTGCACCCGCCCGCGCCGCAGCCAAGCCTGCGGCCGAAGCCAAACCGCGCTGGCAGCAGTTGAGCACTACGCAACACGATGTCCTGAGACCGCTTGAGCGCGAATGGCCAGCCATCGATGGCGAGCGCAAACAAAAGTGGCTGGCAATTGCTGCGAAGTACCCTGCGATGTCGCCCCAGGAACAGGCGCGAGTTCAGGAGCGAATGGCTGACTGGTCCAGACTGAGCCCGAAGGAACGCGGCGTCGCTCGCCAGCAGTTTCAAGCCGCGAAACGCGTCGCGCCAGAAGACCGCCCTGCCCAGTGGGAGGCCTATCTGGCGTTACCGCCCGAGAAAAAGCGCGAGCTTGCCGATCGAGCCATGGCCCCAATCGCCAGCCCGAACGCACGCGACAGTCAAGCCCGTTCCTCCGCGCTGGAGCGGCTGAGCGTCATGCCCGTGGCCGCGCGAAGCAAGTCCAATATCGTGCCCAACCCCGCCTATTCGGCACCGCCCACGCCCATCACGTCCACGGCAATGCAGGCACAACCCGGCGCGACGACAACGAGCATCGCGAAGAGGGCGATACCGCCGCCGCATCAGCAACCGGGCCTGCCCAAAATCGCCGCGAGTCCGGGCTTCGTCGACAAGACGACACTCCTGCCCAAACGCGGCCCACAAGGCGCGGCGGTGCGTTCGAGCGCCGCTTCGGAACCCACCCGCAATCCGTGAGTCACCCGGCCTCGCCAGTAGACCCGGCGAGCACACGCACGCCGAGCCTGCCGCGCCGCTTGGCTTGTTTTGTCTACGAAGGCATCTTGCTGTTCGCGGTGCTGATGCTCGCGGCCTACTTGTTCTCGAGCCTGGCACAGCAGCGCCATGCGTTGGCAAACCGCAGTCTGCTCCAGGTCTACCTCTTTCTCGTCCTGGGCATTTACTTCGTGTGGTTCTGGACTCATGGAGGCCAGACCCTCGCCATGAAGACCTGGCGCATTCGCCTGGTGGGTCGCGGCGGCGGGGCCATTTCCCAGGCCCGCGCCCTGGCGCGATATTGTTTGTCCTGGCTCTGGTTCATGCCGGCCCTGGGCGTCACCTGGGCGATTCGGTCGCAACAGGTTTGGCTGCCGTTCGTCTGCCTTGCACTCGGCGTGCTGGGCTATGCGGCCTTGTCATTGTTCCACCCGGATCGGCAGTTCCCGCACGACGCACTGTGCAAGACCCGCCTCGTTTCGGTCGAGCCGGCAGCGGCAAACTGAACCCCTGCGCCGCAGTCTGCCCCCAAGGCACAATCCCGAATGATGAGCAACCCGCACAAGGGAAGGACCGGCGTCTCCAGAATCGTGCACGCCGCGCGCTATTCGACCGAAGGGCTCACCAATGCCTATCGCAGCGAAAGCGCGTTTCGGCAGGAGTTCTGGCTCGCGACCGTGTTGCTGCCGGCGTCGTTCTGGTTGGGGCGTGGCTGGGTTGAAGTTTCGCTCCTGCTCGGTTCGGTGGTCCTCGTGCTGATCGTCGAGCTGCTCAATTCCGCCGTCGAAGCCACTGTCGACCGCATCTCACTCGAGCTTCACGATCTGTCCAAGCGCGCCAAGGACTACGGCAGTGCCGCCGTCATGCTCGCGCTCGTGTTGTGCGCTGGGATCTGGCTGGTTGCGATCTGGAATCGACTCAATGCTTGACACGCACGCCATGTCTGGCCCCAAGATTTGCGTGTACTGCGGGTCGCGGCCGGGCAGCTTGCCTGCATTCGCGCAGGCCGCGCGCATCGTCGGCGCTGAAATCGGGCGCCGCGGCTGGGGCATGGTTTACGGGGGTGGGCGGGCCGGTCTGATGGGCGTGGTGGCAGACGCCGCGATCGCGGCCGGCGCCAAAGTTGTGGGCGTGATTCCACAAAGCCTGATGCAGCGTGAACTTGGGCATCGTGGTTTGGCCGAACTGCACGTGGTGCAGACCATGCACGAACGCAAACTGATGATGGCGCAGCGCAGCGATGCATTTATCGCGCTGCCGGGTGGTATCGGCACTTTCGAAGAGTTGTTCGAAGTCTGGTCCTGGCGCCAACTTGGCTATCACGACAAGCCGCTCGGCCTGCTCAACGCCGCCGGCTACTACGACGCCTTCGCGACCATGATGCACCGCGCCGAAGAGTGCGGCTTCGTCACGCCGACGCAGCGCGGGCTGCTCAATGTCGACACCGATGCGCAACGTCTGCTCGACACACTGGCCGCGGCCATGCCGATAGCCACCGCACCCGACGACTACCGCCGCATATGACGGCGGACACGATCAAACCGCGTCTTCGTCGGTTTCACCGGTGCGGATGCGTACCACCTGCTCGACGGCGGCGACAAAGATCTTGCCGTCGCCGATCTTGCCGGTCTTGGCCGCCTTGACGATGGCCTCGATGCAACGATCGACGTCGCCGTCCTTCACCACGACTTCCACCTTCACCTTGGGCAGGAAGTCGACGACGTACTCGGCACCGCGATAGAGCTCGGTGTGCCCCTTTTGGCGCCCGAAGCCTTTCACCTCGGTCACCGTCAGCCCGGTCACGCCAACTTCGGCCAAGGCCTCACGCACTTCTTCCAGTTTGAATGGCTTGACGATGGCGGTGATTTGTTTCATGGGCGACTCTCGGGTTCGGACAGGGAACGAGTTTACGCGCGGAACTTCGACGTGATCGGATAACGCCAGTCGCGGCCGAACGCGCGGTGCGTGATGCGGATTCCGACCGGCGACTGGCGCCGCTTGTATTCGTTGATCCTGATGAGGCGTGTGACGCGCTCCACGTCGGCGCGGGCAAAGCCTGCCGCCACGATCTGCTCGATGCCCTGGTCTTCCTCCATGTAGCGCTGCAGGATCGCGTCGAGCACATCGTACGCGGGAAGACTGTCCTGGTCGGTCTGGTCGGGACGAAGCTCGGCCGAAGGCGGGCGTGTCATGATTCGCTGTGGGATCACCTCGGCGCCCTGCGCATTGCGCCACGCGGCAAGACGGTAGACCAGCGTCTTGGCCACATCCTTGATGACGGCAAATCCTCCTGCCATGTCGCCATACAGGGTGCAATAGCCGGTCGCCATTTCGCTCTTGTTGCCGGTGGTCAGCACGATCGTGCCGAATTTGTTCGACAAGGCCATCAGCAACGTGCCGCGCACCCGAGCCTGGATGTTTTCCTCGGTGGCGTCTTCGGCGAGCCCGGCAAATTCGCGCGCCAAGCTGGCCCGGAAAGCGTCGAACATCGGCACGATCGAGATTTCGTCGTAGCGTACGTTCAGGCGCTGCGCCATGTCGCGTGCATCGATCCAGGAGATGTCGGCCGTGTAGGGCGAGGGCATCATCACAGCGCGCACCTGCTCCGCGCCCAGCGCATCGACCGCCAGCGCCAGCACCAGAGCCGAATCGATGCCGCCACTGAGCCCGATGATGACCCCGGGGAAACCGTTCTTGCCGACGTAGTCGCGCACGCCGGTCACCAGGGCTGCCCAGGCCTGTGCCTCCAGGTCCGGCAAGGGCGCGAGTTCGCCGCGGGCGGTATCGGCAGTCACATCGAGCAGCGTGACGGCTTCTTCGAACATCGGGGCACGCACCACGATCTCGCCGCGCGAATCGATGGCGAACGATGCGCCATCAAAGACAATTTCATCCTGCCCGCCCACCAGGTGCGAATACAGCAACGGCATGTGATGCGCCCTTGCGCGCTGTGCCATGCGCTGTTCGCGCTCGTCAGCCTTTCCCAAGTGAAACGGCGAGGCGTTGAGCACGCACAGCACATCGGCACCGCCCAGTTTCGCGGCAAGAGCGGGCTCGTCAAACCATGCGTCTTCACAGATGTTCAGGCCAAAGCGCAGCCCCTGGACCTCGAACACGACCGGCCCGAAGCCGGCGTCACGGCCGCTTGCGAAATAGCGGCGTTCGTCGAACACCTGATAGTTCGGCAGTTCGCGCTTGCAGTAGGTGCCGACGATGCGGCCGGCGTTCATCACCGTCGCAGCGTTGAAGCGCTTCGGAATGACCCATGACTTGGACCTAATATCGGCCAATTCACCGAACTGATGCGGATGCCCGACGACCACGAACAACCCCGGCAAATCGGCCAGGGCGCGGGCGCAGTCTTCGACCGCCGCCGCGCAGGCCTGCATGAAGGCCGGCCTGAACAGCAGGTCTTCCGGCGGGTAGCCACAAATGCCCAACTCCGGGCTCAGGACAAGGCGTGCGCCTTGGGCGTACGCAGTTCGGGCCGCGTCGACGATTCGACGCACGTTGCCCGCAAAATCGCCCACCGTCGCGTTGATCTGGGCCAGCGCCACTTTCACCGAGGGTTGTGTTGACATATGACGCAGGCCACGCAAGGCGCAGATGATCCAAATCATTATGTCATTCGGACCTGTTCCGATGTCGAAGACATCGACCTCGCGCAGTGGAATGCCTTGCTCGAAATGCAGCCCGCGGCGACCCCATTCATGCGGCTCGAATACCTGCGCGCGCTGCACGCGAGTGAGAGCGCCTGCGCCGACACCGGCTGGCGCGCCCAGTTCCTGACCCTGATGCAGCGCGGGCGAATCGTCGCCGCCTGTGCGCTGTACTTGAAAGACCATTCCTACGGCGAGTACGTGTTCGACTGGGCCTGGGCCGATGCCTACCAGCGCCATGGTCTCGAGTACTACCCGAAACTGCTTTGCGCGGTGCCGTTCACGCCGGTTCCGGGAGCGCGTTTGTTGGCGCGCGACAGCCAGGCCCGTGCCGCGTTGTTGCGCGCTGTTGAAGCCATGGCGCGCAGTGCGCGACGCTCGTCCGCGCACCTCTTGTTTCTCGACAGCGTCGACCAACTCGCCGCGCGCGAGGCAGGCTGGATGCTGCGCGCCGGGGTGCAGTTTCATTGGAACAATCGCGCACCCACGCCGTACGCCGACTTCGAGGATTTCCTGGTCAGTCTGCAGCGCGACAAGCGCAAGAAGATTCAACAAGAACGGCGCCGCGTGCGCGACGCCGGTGTCACGTTCAGCGTCCTGGAAGGCCCGAATATCTCAACCCCGGACTGGGACTTCTTCTACCGCTGCTACACCAAGACGTACCGTGAGCACCGCTCCACTGCCTACCTGACTCGGGACTTCTTCGCACGCATGGCCCACGGGATGGCCGAGCACTGGCTCTTGTGCCTTGCATCGCGCGGCGGCGAACGAATCGCCGCATCGTTGATCGCACTTGATCCGCGCCAGCGCATCGCCTACGGCCGCTATTGGGGCGCGTTGCAGGCCGTCGATTGCCTGCACTTTGAAGCGTGTTACTACCAGCCCCTGGCCTGGTGCATTGCCAAAGGCTACCGGCGTTTCGAGGGTGGCGCGCAAGGAGAGCACAAGATGGCGCGCGGTCTGTTGCCGGTGCCGACCTGGTCGGCACATTGGCTGGCGCATCCTCAGTTCGCCTCGGCGGTGGCCGACTTCCTGGCGCGTGAGGGTGAAGGCGTGGCGAACTACCTCGACGAACTCGGCGCGCGCCAGCCGTTCAAGCGCACCTAGGCGCCTGTCGGGCTTGGGGTCGGCGAGTAGTTGCACCGCGCATCCGTGGTGCCGGCAAAACGCCGCCCAGTGCCCGACGCGCGGGACGGCCCCCGCTGCAGGCATGACGCTTCAGGCTGCGTCGCCGGCGCCTCATTTGAAGTCGCCGGCGACGGCGCTCACGAACTGCTCGGGTCGAATGTACTTGCGCAGCGCCGTGTTTACCTGAGCCAGCGTCAAGGCCGACAGCGCGGCGTCGGTCCGGCCCGCCAGTGCGAAGTTGCGGCCGAGATAGAGGTTGTTTGCCAAGCCGCTGGCAAGGCTTGCATCTTGCGCGCGTGACAGGCGGCGAAAGTTGAGCAGTCCGCGTTGCCCTTCCACAAGTTCTTGTGGCGTGAAGCCATCGCGCAAGGCGCGGTCGATTTCCTCGAGCAAAGCGGACTCGACTTTGGCGCGATTCTGCGGCGCGAAGATGGCGCTGGCCAGCCACTGCGAATTCGGCTCGAAGTTGTTCCAGTGCACGCTGCTGCGCACGTCGTAGGACAGACCCTCGCGCTCGCGGATTCGTTTCCACAGCCGCGAATTTCCGCCACCGCCGAGCAGGAAGTTCGCCAGCGTCAGCGCCGGGTAGTCGGCATCGGTGTCGGTCAGCGGCAGCGTGCTGCGCACGAGCAGGGTCGCATTCTGTTTGTCGGGCGTGTTCAGCGTCAGGCGCTGCGCACCCACCGGCACTGCGGGAACGGCGATGCGCTGAAACCCGGCGCTGGCCTGCCAACCCGCGAGCCCGGCCGCGAGCGACTGGCGCAGCGCGAGCGGGTCGATGTCGCCGACCGCCGAGAACGTTGCATGCGCGGCGCCGAAGAAGCGACGATGGAATGACTTCACCGCTTCGATTTCGACGGCCTTCACGTCATCGACCCATTCGTCGAAGGTGCGCGCATGGCGCACATCGCCGCGTGGATAAGGATTGCCAAGGCGCGCGATCGCGACCGCGGCGACGCTCTCGGGTTCTTTGCGCTGCTGCTCGATCGCCGCCAACGTCTGGCGCTTCCATTCATTCAAAGCGTCAGGCGGGAAACTGGGATGGCGCAACAGATCGCATGCCAATGAAACTGCATCGGCCAGGTGCTCTCGGCGCGAGCGCAGTTGCAGGCTCACCCGGCCCGGCTGGCTCTGCACGCTCAGTTCGGTCTTCAACGCGTCGAGTCGATCCTGCACCTGCTGACGCGTCAATGTTGCCGTGCCCTTGTCGAGCAGCGCGGCACCCGCCTCCGAGACTTCCACCTGACCGGCAAGCGCCGCTGCGTCTCCGACGTACAGCGTCAGCACTGCGTGCGCAGCGCCGCCGCGTGTGCCTTTCGCGAGCAACGCTGCTTTGACGCCATCGATTTCGAAGGATTGCGTGCGTGCGTCGATGTTGGCGGGTGTGGCCTCGAAGGCAGCGACCTTGGCGGCTCCGCCTTGCGGCTTGAAACCGCGCAAGGCTTCAACCGCATCGATCCTGGCCGGGGCCGGAGCACGCTGCGGCTTGTCGGTTGGAAGATAGCTTCCCAGGGTTCGATTCGAGGCGACCAGGCGCTGCTCGGCGACGCGCTGCACGTCAGCGAGGCCGGCATCGCGCACGCGGTCGCGAAGCAGGAAGAACAAACGCCAGTCACCCTGGGCGATCGACTCCGACAGCGCCACACCCACCGTTTCCGGATTCGTGAACGCCTGCTCCCAGCCCTTCAGCCACTTCGCACGCGCACGTTGCAGTTCCTCCTGGGTCAGCGGCTCGCTCGCCGACGACTCCAGCGCCGCCAGCAGCGCAGCGCGCGCCGGTTCAGTGTCCTGGCCGGGCGCGAGCTGCGCGCCGAACATCACGACACCGGGGTCGGCCAGACCCTGCGAGAAGGCGAAGGTATCGGCCGCGAGCTGCTTTTCCGTCAGCTGCTTGTGCAGGCGTCCCGAAGGCGAATCGCCCATGATCAGCGTCAGCAGTTCCACCGCGGCAAAATCGACATGCGCGGCCGGCGGCACATGGTAGGCCGCGAGCAGCATCGGCACGCCGCCGACACGGCGCAGCGTGACAGCGCGCTCACCATCCTGGATCGGCTCGAGCGTGTGCACTGCCGGCCGGCGCGGCGGCGACGCCGGGATCGAGCCGAACGCCTGCGCAATCCACGACAGGGTCTTTTCGACCGGGAAACTCCCGGCGACGATGAGCGTGGCGTTGTCTGGCCGATAGTGTCGTTTGTAGAACGCACGCAGGCTCGGAATGTCGACGTTCTCGACGTCACTGCGCGCACCGATCGTGCTCTTGCCATAGTTGTGCCACCGGTACATTGCAGCCTGCGTCTGTTCGACCAGGATCCGCTCCGGGCTGTTTTCGCCCATCTCCATTTCGTTGCGCACCACCGTCATCTCGGTGTCCAGATCCTTGCGCGCGATGAAACTGTTCAGCATTGCATCGGCCTGCCAGCCGATATACCAGCGCAGGTTGTCGTCGTTGCTCGAAAAACTCGCGGTGTAGTTGGTGCGATCGGAAGAGGTCGTGCCGTTGGCGGCCAGGCCTCGTTTTTCGAACTCGGCCCAGACCGTCGGGTGCTTGGCGCTGCCCTTGAACAGCATGTGTTCGAGCAGGTGCGCCATGCCGGTCTCGCCATAGTTCTCGTGGCGCGAGCCGACTCGGTAGGTGAGATTGACCGTCGTCGTCGGCTTCGAGTCGTCGGCAATCAGCAGCACCTGCAGGCCGTTGGGCAGGCGGTACTCGTCGATGCCTTCGACCGACGCCACCTTGGCCAGCATCGCCGGGCGCGCGTCCGCGGCGGCAAGCCACAGGCTCGCGGCGAGCAGCAGCGCGACTCGGAGAACGGCTTGGCCGGGCGCCATCTACTTCAGCGCCGCGGCATGCGCAGTGATGCCCTGGCTCACCTGCGCCATCGCCGACTGCGGCCCTTCCCAGCCTTTCACCGACACCCACTTGCCCTGCTCCAGGTCCTTGTAGTGCTCGAAGAAATGCTGAATCGTCTTCAGCCGCAACGGGTTCAGGTCTTCGGGCTTGTGCCAATGCGAATAGATCGACAGGATCTTGTCGATCGGCACCGCGAGCAGCTTGGCGTCGCCTCCGGCTTCGTCATCCATCATCAGCACGCCCAGCGGCCGGCACGTCACCACGACCCCAGGTGCGAGCGGAAACGGCGTGATCACGAGCACATCCACCGGGTCGCCGTCGTCGGCCAGCGTCTGCGGAATGTAGCCGTAGTTGCACGGGTAGTGCATCGCCGTGCTCATGAAGCGGTCGACGAACATCGCGCCGCTCTCTTTGTCGACCTCGTACTTGATCGGGTTCGCGTTCATCGGGATCTCGATGATCACGTTGAACTGCTGTGGTGCGTTGGCGCCCGGGGTCACGTTGTGAAGGCTCATGTGTTTGTTCTTGATGTTGCGCGAGTTGGGGGTAACCCCTATCTTAGCCACCGTTCTCACGGCCTGACTTGCAGTCGCCTCCGAACCCGGCGCATCCCGAAAATGCAGCGGCCTCGGATTGCCTTGTCAGCGCCCATCGCTTAGCATCCAGGCCTGCAAGTTTTCGCCGATTCGCGGCCGCCAGAACGGGCCCCGCGAACTCTCAGAGCGACATCAAACCATCCAGGAGACAACGCCGATGTCAACCACCATGGCGCCATATTTCGCGCTCGCCTGCGGCTTGGCCGCAGTGATCTACGGCTTCGTGCAACGAAGCTGGATTCTGTCGCAAGACGCCGGCAATGCGCGCATGCAGGAAATCGCCGCGGCGATTCAGCAAGGCGCCGCCGCCTACCTGGCGCGCCAATACCGCACCATCGCCATCGTCGGCGTCGTGCTCACGGTCCTCATCGGCTACTTCATCGACGGCACCAGCGCGGTGGGCTTCGTGCTCGGCGCGTTGCTGTCGGGCGCCTGCGGCTTCATCGGCATGAACGTCTCGGTGCGAGCCAACGTGCGCACCGCGCAGGCGGCGACGCGGGGTATCGGCCCGGCCTTGGACGTGGCGTTCAAGGGCGGCGCGATCACCGGCATGCTCGTCGTCGGCCTGGGGCTGCTCGGCGTCACCATCTTCTTCTGGTTTGTCACCGGCCTGGGCCAGATGACGCCCGGCAAGAACCTGGCCAGCCTGCTCAAACCCTTGCTCGGTCTGGCCTTCGGTGCGTCGCTGATTTCGATCTTTGCGCGCTTGGGCGGCGGCATCTTCACCAAGGGCGCCGACGTCGGTGCCGATCTGGTGGGCAAGGTCGAAGCCGGCATTCCGGAAGACGACCCGCGCAACCCGGCCGTGATCGCCGACAACGTGGGCGACAACGTCGGCGACTGCGCCGGCATGGCCGCCGACCTGTTCGAAACCTATGCCGTCACGCTCATCGCCACGATGACACTCGGTGCACTGATGGTGTCGGCCGCGCCGCTGGCCGCGGTGATCTATCCGCTCGCGCTCGGTGGCGTTTCGATCCTCGCGTCGATCATCGGCTGCTCATTCGTGAAAGCGTCGCCCGGCATGAAGAACGTGATGCCGGCCTTGTACAAGGGCCTCGCGGTTGCCGGCGTGCTGTCGTTCATCGCGTTCATCGGCGTCACGATGTTGGTGATGCCCGAGACCGCGCTCGGCGCCGGCACCCAGTGGAAGCTGATCGGCGCCTGCGGCGTCGGCCTGGTGCTGACGGCCGCCCTGGTCTGGATCACGGAGTTCTACACCGGCACGCAGTACTCGCCGGTGCAGCACATCGCGCAAGCGTCGACCACCGGCCATGGCACGAACATCATCGCCGGTCTGGGGGTATCGATGCGCTCCACGGCCTGGCCGGTGATTTGCGTCTGCATCGCGATCCTCACCTCGTACCAGCTCGCCGGCCTGTACGGCATCGCCGTGGCTGCAACCTCCATGTTGAGCATGGCCGGCATCGTCGTCGCGCTCGACGCCTACGGCCCGATCACCGACAACGCCGGCGGCATCGCCGAAATGGCCGATCTGCCCAAGAGCGTGCGCGACGTCACCGACCCGCTCGACGCGGTGGGCAATACCACCAAGGCCGTGACCAAGGGCTACGCCATCGGTTCCGCCGGCCTGGCTGCACTCGTACTGTTCGCCGACTACACGCATTCACTCAGCGCGCGCGGCATGGAAGTGAGTTTTGACCTGAGCAATCCGAACGTGATCGTCGGCTTGTTCATCGGTGGCCTGATTCCCTACCTGTTTGGCGCCATGGCCATGGAAGCCGTGGGCCGCGCCGCGGGCAGCGTCGTCGTCGAAGTGCGGCGCCAGTTCCGCGAGATCAAGGGCATCATGGAAGGCACTGCCAAGCCCGAGTACGGCAAGGCCGTGGACATGCTGACCTCGGCGGCGATCAAGGAAATGATCATTCCGAGCCTGTTGCCGGTGGTCGTGCCCATCGTCGTCGGCCTGCTGCTCGGCCCGGCGGCGCTGGGTGGCCTGTTGATGGGCACCATCGTCACCGGCCTGTTCGTCGCGATTTCGATGTGCACCGGCGGCGGCGCCTGGGACAACGCAAAGAAATTCATCGAAGACGGCCATCACGGCGGCAAGGGCAGCGAAACGCACAAGGCGGCTGTGACCGGCGACACCGTGGGCGACCCGTACAAAGACACGGCCGGCCCGGCAGTGAACCCGCTCATCAAGATCATCAACATCGTCGCGCTGCTGATCGTGCCATTGCTTCCGTCCGGGTTGCCGAGCAAGGCAGCGGAGATTCGCGCGCCGCACGCAGTGACTGCAGCCGCGCCGGCCGCGACCCCCGCGACGCCCGCCCCCGCCGCCTCGAAGTAGTAGGCGGCGGCGTGCCGCGCTCGGAGTCTTGGCTGCTGCCGAAGATCGGATCGAGCTGAAAAGTCTTGACAAGTGAATGCCGGCAGCAGCGCCGATGCCCGACGCGTCGACGTCAAGCTGGAATCGGCAACATTCAGCGCTCGAACCGGCCCGGCCTCGAAAGAGCCCGGGCTTTTTCGTGCGGTCCGACAATCCAGCCATGCCGGAGCAAAAGCCCCCACCGCCGGGCGGCAAGGTCATCGCCCTGATCGGTGCTGAATGCACCGGCAAGACGACGCTCGCGCAAGAGCTGCGCGAGGCGCTGGCGAGCGACGGCCACTCGGTGACCCTGGTCACGGAATTCCTTCGCGAGTTCTGCGACGAGCGCGGCCGCACTCCGCGGCGCGACGAACAACTGGCCATTGCCGACGAGCAGATGCAGCGCATCGAGCGCGCCGCTGCGGCGCACGAGTTCGTGGTCGCCGACACCACGGCGTTGATGATCGCCGTCTACAGCGAATTCCTGTTCGACGACCGCGGGCTCCTCGCCGGCGCGCTGCGGGCACAGTCGGGCTACGCCTTGACGCTGCTCACGGCCGTCGATATTGCCTGGCAGGCCGACGCCCACCAGCGCGACGGTGCGCATGTGCGCGAGCCCGTCGACCACCTGCTGCGCAACGCGCTGATCAGCGCTGCATTGCCGTTTTCCGTGATCTGCGGCAGTGGGCCGCAGCGTCGCGCGAGTGCGTTGGCAGCGATCCGCACCGCACTGCCGCCGCAATCCGACCCGGCAGGCGCTGGGTCAGCGCCTCGCTGGCACTGGGTTTGCGAGCGTTGCGGCGACCCGCAATGCGAGACCGCGCTGCCGCCCAAGACCTGAATTGCGGGCGCCCCGAACTGATGCGGATTCGCTTTCAACCGTTGGAAAGCCCGTTGGCGGTCGGCAAATTGCCGAGGTTCGCAGCGGGCTGCGTGCAAGCGTGGAGCAGGGGCAGGTGGCTCGGGGCACGTTCTCCGGCCCACGCTCGCGGGGCACCGTTTCCGGTTCGCAGGCGTTGCGCCATCAACACCGTCTGCTCGTACGGCGGTCGCGGCCACCGCGAATGGTGCCTGCGCCCGTGCCCCAAGCCACCTGCCCGGGCACCCGCTTGGCATGCTACGGCGTGGCATGCCACCCCGGATGCATCAGGGCGGCGGTGGTGCCCCCGGGCGCAGGCACCATTCGCGGTTGCCCCCCATGGCTGCAGGGCACGGCAGTGTTGACGCTGCTGTGGGTTGCAGTCTGCGACGGCCGCCCGCGAGCGTGGGCCGGAGAACGGGGGCACTGCCGCCGCCCTGGCGCCACGACATCGGCATGCTGACCGGGCGCGGAGAGACGACCGTGGGTCGTTGCCACCCACCAAATCTTATTCAATCGAACTCAAGTTCGGATCAGTTGATCGCCACCGTCGGTGGCATCTGATCGCGCGGCGGCGTGAACAACTCGCCCACGTCGACCGCGTCGAAGCGATACTGCAACGCACAGAACTCGCACGCCACCTGCACCCGACCCTGCTCGGCCAGGATGGCGTCGACCTCGGCGCGGCCCAGGCCCTGCATCATGCGCCCCACGCGGTCGCGCGAGCAGCGGCACTCAAAGCGCGGCGCCGCGCCCACCGGGTCAAAGCGCCGCAAAGGTTCTTGCCAATACAGGCGACGCAACAGCGTGGTTGGGTCCAGGCCGAGCAGCTCTACCGGCGTCAGCGTCGCCGTCAGCAGCGCGATGCGACGGAACGCCTCGTCTCGGGCCGAATCGTCGATGCCGGCCTGCGCAGCCACATTCGCCGAGCCTTCGATCGGCAGGCGCTGGATCAGCAAGCCCGCAGCGACTTGGTCGTTTGCGGCAACAGCCAGGCGCGTCTCAAGCTGTTCGGACTGAAGCATGTAGTGCTCGAGCATCTGGCTCACGCTGCGCAGCGCCACGCCTTGCGCATCGCTCAGCGCAACAACGCCCTGGTACGTTTGACGCCCTGCCTGCCGGGAGCCAGGGTCGAGCGTGATCGAGCAGCGGCCTGCGCCTGCGCGATTGAGCATCGAACCCAATTCCGCGCCGGGCTCGACCTCGCCGATCACTTTGGCCGTGGCACGAAACGCCAGGTCGGCGTGCGCTTCGGCCACCGCGAGTTTCACCGGCCCATCACCAAACACCTGCAGGATCAGCGCCCCGTCAAACTTGATGTTGGCCTGCATCAAGACGGCTGCAACCGTCATTTCTCCCATCAGCTCACGCACGGGTGCCGGCCAAGCCCGACCGGCGCGGGCGCGGCGCTGCAACAGCTCACGCCAGCCGTCGGTCAACCGCACCAGGTGCCCGCGAACCGGCAAGCCGTCGAAGATGAACTTGTGGATTTCGCTCATGCCGCGCCAATCCCTCAATCGATCCGGCGCAGGCCAGACGCAAAGCGCCGCGCGTTCGCCACGTAGTGATCGGCAATGCGCTTCAGTTCGTCGATCTGTTCGGGTGACAACATGCGCACCACCTTCGCCGGGCTGCCCAGGATCATCGAGCCATCCGGGAACTCCTTGCCCTCGGTGACCAGGGCGCCGGCACCGACCAGGCAGTTCTTGCCGATTCGTGCACGGTTCAGGACCACGGCCTGAATCCCGATCAGCGAACCTTCGCCGACGCTGCAGCCGTGCAGCATCACCTGGTGGCCGATGCTCACGCCGTCGGCCAACGTCAATGGCGCACCGGGGTCGGAATGGAGGATGGAGCCGTCTTGCACGTTGCAGCGCGCTCCGATTCGCATCAGGTCGTTGTCGCCGCGTAGGATGCAGCCGAACCAGACGCTCGCGTCTTCACCCAACTCCACGTTGCCGATGACCTGGGCACTGTCGGCGACCCAGGCCGAGGCAGCGATGCGTGGCGAAGTTAGTTCGAGACGGTAGACAGCCACGGCATCCGGGTTGAGATGGATAGCAGGGATTCTAGGAGCCCGTCGGGCTTCGGGTCGGGCCCGCGCCGGGGCGAATTGCGGCGCCACTCGTCGTTGGCGTTGGCGTGCGTGCCACACTTGACACCGACTTCGCCGACACCGGTTGTGCTTCGGCCGGCGTTGGGCGAAGATTCGCCCGGCCGCAACCGACTCTGCCTGCCATCGGACCGAAGACGACACGAGGAAGGACACCCCATGCGCGCTGCGATCTACCGTGCCAAAGGCCAGGCCAGCGACGTCTTGAAGATCGAGACGTTGGTGCGCGCCGAACCCGAACTCGGCGAGGTCCGAATCAAGCTTGAGTACTCGGGCGTGAATCCGTCCGACGTGAAGTCGCGCGCCGGCACGACGAACCCGTTGATGGACTACCCGTTCGTGGTACCGCACAGCGACGGCTCGGGCACGATCGACGCTCTCGGGCCCTTGGTGATCTCGCGCCGCATCGGCCAACGCGTGTGGTTGTACAACGCGCAATGGGGCCGGGCCATGGGCACAGCCGCCGAATTCGTGACGCTGCCGGTGCAACAGGCGGTGGCGCTGCCCGACCATGTGCCGTTTGAAGTGGGTGCGTCGATCGGCATCCCCTTGATGACTGCGTACCACGCGGTGCAGGCCTGCGGCCCGCTGCTCGGTCGCAACGTCGTCGTCTTCGGCGCCGCCGGCAGCGTCGGCCTGTACGCGACGCAACTCGCGAACCTGAGCGGTGCACGCGTGATCGCGGTCGTCAGCAGCGACGCCAAGGGCCAGGACGCGCGCGCCGCCGGCGCCGAAGAAGTGATCGACTACCGCAGGGAAGACGTCGCGGCGCGGGTGCGCCTGTTGACCGGCGGCAACGGCGCCGATTTCGCGATCGAGGTCGACGCCGCGGCGAACGCGCGCCATTGGGGGGAGATGCTCGGATTTGGCGCAAAGGTCGTGGTTTACGGATCGGGCCAGGCGCAGATCGCGGTCCCGTTTCGGCCGATGATCCTGGGGTTCGCAACCCTGTACTTCTTCATCGTCTACAAGCTTCCACCCGAAATCCTGCGTCAGACACTCGACGCCATCACCAGCTTGCTGGAGCGCGATGTGCTGCGGCATCCGCGCCTGGATGTTTACGAACTCGATCAGATCGCCAAAGCGCATCGGCGCGTTGAGCAGGGCGCGGACGCCAAGGTGCTGATCAAACTCTAGGAGCGTGTTGGGCTTTGGGTCGGGCCCGCGCGGCGCGGCAAGCGGCGCTCAGCCCAGGCGTTTCAGGTGAAACGACTTCGGCCGTGTCAGGTGCTCGTAGCCCAGGGTCGAAAGCGTCGCGCCGCGGCCGGTGTTCTTCACCCCGGTCCAGGCGAGTGCCGGATCCAGGTAGTCGCAGCGGTTCATGAACACGGTGCCGGTCTGCAGGCCTTCGCCCAGGCGCAGCGCCACGTCTTCGTCTTGCGTGAACAGCGCCGCGGTCAAGCCATAGGCGCTGTCGTTCATGAGGCGCAGTGCTTCCTCGTCGGAGTCGACCGGCATGATGCCGACCACCGGACCGAAACATTCCTCGCTCATGATGTCCATGGAATGGTTCACGTCGACCAGGATTTGCGGTCCGACATAGGCGCTGCCCGGAACATCGAGCTTGAACGCGCGCGCATCGATCAGCCCCTTCGCACCCTTGGCGGTGGCCTGATCGATCGTCGCGCGTACCGCATCCGCGGCTGCCGCGCGCACCAGCGGGCCCAGGGTCACGTCAGCGTCGAGCGGGTTGCCCAGCACGTATTGGCGCGTGAGCGCGACCGCCTGCTCGACGAACTTCGAATAGAGGGAACGCTGGACGTAGATGCGCTGGATGCCGCAGCAGCTCTGCCCTGAATTGAAGAACGCGCCGTCCACCAGCGTTTCCACGGCATGCTCAAGGTTCGCGTCGGCGCGCACATAGGCCGGGTCATTGCCCCCCAGTTCCAGACCGACCTGGATGAAACGCCCCGCCGCAGCGCGCTCCACCGCCGCACCACCCGCCACCGAGCCGGTGAAGCACACTGCGTCGACTTGCGCCGCCTTGATCAGCGCCTGCGTGCCGTCGTGATCCGTGTGGATGAATTGCAGCAGGCCCTCGGGCAACCCGACCCGGCTGAATGCCTCGACGATGCGCTCCGCCGCCAGCGGCGTTTGCGCCGAATGTTTGAGCAGCACCGCGTTGCCCGCCATCAGCGCCGGAACCACCGAGTTCACTGCCGTCAGCAGCGGGTAATTCCAGGGCGCGATGACGAGCACCAGGCCGAGCGGTTCGCGCCGGATGAAGCGGTTGAATCCTGCCTGCGCCTGCGGCACCACGTCTTGCAGTGCATCCGGCGCAATCGTGATCATGTGCCGGGCGCGCGCCTCGAAGCCGCCCACTTCGCCCGGCGTGTAGCGCAGCGGCCGGCCCATCTGGCGCGTCAACTCTTCGGCGATCTGCGCCTTGTTCGCGACAAACGCGTCGACGCCCCGGCTCAGGCAGGCGGCGCGCTGTGCGATCGGCGTCGCACGCCAGGCCACCTGTGCCGCGCGAGCCCGGTCGAGCAGGGTGGCGGCTTGCTGCGCACTCGCGTAGTCGCGGCGCACGATCACGGCGCCGTCGATCGGGCTGATGGTTTGCAGTTGCTTGCCCATGAGGATGCCTTTACATCGCAGCCTTGAAAAGGCGCTCGAAATCCGCCGGCTTGCATGGGCGTGGATTGGTCTGGTGGCAAATGTCGGCGTTCGCCAGTTCCACCAGGCGCGGCAAGTGTTCGGCCTTCACGCCGTGCTGCGCCAGGCGCGTGTCGATGCCGATGCTCAGTTTCAACTGATGCAGCCACGGCACGAATGCCGAACCGCCGCCCTTCACGCCGCACACATGCGCCAGCTCATCGAACTTGGCGGGGACAGCTTCGAAGTTCCACGCCAGCACGGGTTCGATCATCAGCGCGTTGGCCAGACCGTGGTGCAGGTTGTTGACCGTTCCCAGCGCATGCGCACAGGAATGCACCGCGCCGAGATCCTTCTGGAACGCGATCGCCCCCATCATCGAACTCATCATCATGTTGCTGCGCGCCTGCAGGTTCGCGCCATCGCGAACCGCCGTGGCCAGCGCGTGCGCCGCGATGCGCGCACCTTCGAGCGCGATGCCGTCGCACAACGGGTGGTAGGCCGGCGAAAGATAACTCTCGACGTTGTGCGTGAGTGCGTCCATGCCCGTCGCTGCCGTCACGGCGGCGGGCAGGCCGAGCGTCAGTTCCGGGTCGGCAAACACCACTTTCGCGAGGATCGCGGCCGAGAACACGACCCGCTTCACATGCGTTCGTTCTTCACTGATGACGCTGCTGCGCCCGACTTCGCTGCCGGTGCCCGAGGTGGTGGGCAGCGCCACGAAGTACGGCACGGGCTGCGTGATGGCGCGCGCTTTGGGGTGGTCCCACGCATATTCGATCACGTCACCGGGGTGCGTGGCCAACACGCCCACCACCTTGGCCACGTCGAGCGCGGCGCCGCCACCCACGCCGACCACGCAATCGGCGCGATGCGCCTTGAACGCCGTGGCGCCGGCCATCACCTGGCTCGCCGTGGGATTGCCGAAGACGCCGCCGAACACAGCCACTGCCAGACCGGCAGCTTCGAGATCGGCTTTCAACTCGGCGATCAGCGGCAGAACGGCCAGGCCCTTGTCGGTGACGATCAGCACCCGCGCCAGGCCCTGCTCGCGCAGGTGCGCCGCGGCCAGACGCCTTGCGCCCGCGCCAAAGTGAATCGTGGTCGGGAAGGAGAATTTGACGATGCCCATGGACGACCTCAGCTGCGCTTCGATGAACTCACTGCACTCGCACCCAGCGCAGCTCGATGGTGTCGTTCGGCCATTGCACGGCCTGGACTTTTTTCTGCATGGCCCAGGTCACCGTGCGCCGGTACAGCGGCACATAGGGCAATTCCTCGGCAACGATGCGCAGCGCCACCGCGACCATCGCGCGGCGCCGCGTCAGATCGGGTTCGTTGCGCATGCTGTCGATCAGCGCGTCGAGTTTGGGGTTGCTGTAGCGGCCCGCGTTGAACGTGCCGAGCCCCGCTTTGTCCCAGGTGTGGAACAGACCATTCAACGACGCCCAGGCGTCAGGCGTGGGCGTCCAGCCGTACTCGATGAGGCTGGCCGTGCCTTGGCTCAACTTGGGAAAGAACTGGTTCGTCGGCGACGAGCGCAGGTTCGCGCGAATTCCCACCTGCGTCAACATGGCCGTGGCCGCCTGGCACACGGCTTCGCGCCAGGCGACGTTGACGCAGTCCAGCGTCACCGAAAATCCGTTCGGGTAGCCGGCCTCGGCCAGCAGTGCACGCGCCCTGGCCGGGTCGTACGGCAGGCGCCGGTCGAGTTCGGGCGGCGAGCCGTCGACGCGCGACGACAAGAACGCACCCGTCGGTGTGCCATGCCCGCGCAACACCTTCTTCACGATCAGATCGGCGTTGATCGCGTGGTACACGGCGCGGCGCACGCGGATGTCCTTGAACGGGTTGCGTCCTTTGACGTCGCTGCCCTCGAGTTCATCGCGCGCCTGGTCGAAGGTCAGGTACTGCTGGCCGAGGTCGGGCGACTGCAGCAGGCGCAGCGCCGGATCGGACTTGAGCCGGTCGATGTCGGGCAGCGGCGGGTCGAGAACGAGGTCCACCTCCTTCGAGATCAGGGCCGCGATGCGCGTCGCATCGGAGCGGATCGTGAGCAGCACCACTTCGTCGACATTGCCGGAGCGCCTTTCCGCCCAGCCCCACCACTTCGGGTTGCGCATGAGCACCACGCGCACGTCGGTCTCATAGCGCTCCAGCCGATAGGGGCCGGTGCCGTTGGCGTTGCGCACCGCAAAGGTTTCCTGCTTGGCGTTGAAGTCCTGGGCGCGTTCGACCTTGTTCTGTTCGGCCCAGGCCCGGCTCATCATCGCAATCAGCGGCAGTTTCTCCGGCAACACCGCATCCGGCGCTTCGAGCAGGATATCGAGCGTCAGCGCGTCCACTTTGCGCGCACCCGTCACGCCCTTCAACTGAAAACTGCGCTGCGACGGCGCGGCCAACGCGCGTTCGATCGAGAAAACAGCGTCGTCGGCAGTGAACGGCGTGCCGTCGTGGAACGCGACCCCCGGGCGCAACTTGAAGCGCCAACTGGTCGGGCTTGTGTTCTGCCACGACAGGGCCAGTGACGGTTCGAGGCCGTACTGCTCGTCCCGGTTGAGCAAAGCGTCGTAGATCTGATACGCCACGCGCGAGTGGTACAGCAGCGCCAGCGCATGCGGGTCCATGGTCTGCGGGTCGAAGGCACTGGCGATGCGAAGCGTGGTGGCGTGAGC
>Ga0315278_10000156_pt1 | contig 61208 bp, 52 predicted proteins | sample YL17G06_0_MG_FD_203880 | JGI IMG/M metagenome (GOLD analysis project Ga0315278, IMG submission 203880) | Sediment microbial communities from Yellowstone Lake, YNP, Wyoming, USA - YL17G06_0 | ecosystem: Environmental > Aquatic > Freshwater > Lake > Sediment | place: USA: Wyoming | collected... | reverse complement strand
TTTTAAAAATTTTTTAAAATTATAAAAAAATAAAAATAAAAATTATTTTTTTGGTGGGTGACATGGTTTAATTTTTTATAAACGGGCCCCCCCCCTCGCCGAAGGCAAGAAAATCAACTAATTCTTCAGTGAAGTAGAAATATGAACATTCAGCCTACTTTTTTTAATTACACCATCGCTGTCTTCCTGCAAGAATTCAAACCGGTATGTTCCAATAAAACCGGGTCCGGGTTGCCAATAGAAGACGCCTTCATGGGCGTCTAACGTTGACCCGATGGGAAGCGGCATGCGCTCATCGCCAACCGTTAAATTCCCACCGATACACCCGGGAAGAGAGATTTCAACCCGTCCCAGTTCAGCGATATCGATCCGGTTTATTCCTGTTTCATCGGGACCGATTTCCATTGGTTCCGCTGTTTCATCCCAGCCTTTTTTTACCAAAATCGGGCGCGAGTCTTCAAGGGTTGGGCCGGAAAAGGATGATCCGGGCGCCGCGGACTTTCCGGTCGGGCCGTCGTTATTACTAATGGTAAAGTAACGGCTGCCGATGCCGTCCTCGTTCCCGGCGCTGTCTTTGACTGTCCAGGAAATGGTATGGACGCCGTCGCTATATTTTTTCGTATTGAGATAAAAATATCCCACGGCGCCGTTACTGTTGTTCAAACCCGGGAATAATTCGGCGATATCAGCCCTGTACAGGTTGTATACCGGGCGCCCCAATGATTTTCCATCCAACCATACGGTAATGGTAGAGCCATCGATGGGAATGGTATTGGGTAAAGGCGTGAGCGCCCAACCGAAATTCACATACGAGGAACCGGATGCGGTCCCACCCTGCGGAGGAGTATCGATGGTTCCAAAAGGTTTTACTGCATGCGCATTATCGCAGATGATGGTTTTGCTTCCCAATGTAACGGTATTTCCTTCCGCGTCCGCGGCCGCGGCGTAAAGGGTAAACGTACCGTTGCCGTTGTTTGGCAGCATGTTGGTGAGCAACATATACCCCCAGCCGGCGCGGTAACTAAAGGGGAACCCCGGGTAAAGGGTTTCCACATCGGGCCTGGCCCCTTCGACAAACACCGCATCGCCGATATATACGGGACCGGGAGGTTCCCCGGTTACCGGGTCCCTGTAAATCTTAACGGACGTTACTTCGACGTCGTCCAACGCCCATCCCGTCACCGGTATACTTCCGCTAGCCGGGGAACCTTCAGCGGGTGAAGATATTTCTCCAAATGGTACGGTACCGGTTTCCGCGACAGTCAAATTCACTTCGATGGCTTGGGGGGAATTGCTTGCACCCGGATCGATAATGGATATAATCCCGGTATAATTCCCATTGGCAAGCCCGGGGGATTCGATATTTACCCGGAGTTTTTTATTTCCAACACCGGAGTTGGGTGTAACCTGTACCCAGGGTTGATCGGATTGGGAGGTCCAATTCAAAGTCCCGCCGCCCACATTTTGAATAACAACTGTTTGAGGGGATGTTTGCATCCCGTTTATGGATTTAAAATAAAGAGTTGTCCTGTTTAAAGAGATTTGCGCGGGAAGTTCGATGGAAAAGTTGACATCGGAATAATCCCCGGCGTCGCCTTTGTAAACGCGAATTTTATACTTATTTCCCACGGGAAAGTCCGCCGGGATGGTCCATGAAAAAGTTCCCGCCGATGCGTCGGCCGTTCCGAGGGTGGAATATAAAATATTGTCTTTATAGATGGCAATAGTCGCCTGCCCGGAGACGAATTTGGAAGTCCAGGTAATATTGTGAGTGGCGCCGGTCTTCCATATTTCTCCACCATTGGGAGAGGTAACGGAAATACTGGAGGCCTGGCCTTTGAGGATTTTGAGAATATAAAATATTCCCTTATTCCCTGCCGTCGCGTACAGGTAATTGCCCCGTAACGCCAGGTCGCCAATTCGGCTCACTTCTGTCCATTTGCCCGCAAGAACCGGTTGGGCCGGATTGGTGATGTCATAAACAAGGATTCCGCTTTGTTGTGTCGCCATATAGATATATTTCCCGTCTCCATAAATTTTGTTTATTCCGCCGCCGATATCGATGGAACCGACCTGCCTGGGAGCAAAGGGATCGCTAATATCCACAATTTTTATTATAGGCTGGTTATCGACATAAAGATACTTCAAGGTAGAATCGACGAAAACCTCCTGCCCCAGCATAGGGGTAACACTGAATCCAAGGACAACCGGCGGCTGGGAAATGTCATAAATGTATAAATAGTCCCCACTTCCTACATAAAGATATATATCCTTTGCGTCATGGTAAGGATTAATATACCTCCAATCATCGGGGAACTTCATGGCGTATATTTTGGGGTGAGGCGGATCGGAAATATCGTACGAGACAAATCCATCGTCGCCATCGGAAAGGAATAAATAATCGCCGGAAACTGATAGATCATATGTTTCATCGTATTCAAATTTACTGGTTTCATATACGGTTTGAGGAGCCGAGGGATTGGAAACATCCATCACTTTGAAACCATCGGTTATCAGGTAGATAAAATTGCCGGAGATATATCGGGCGTCTCCGCCGCCCCGAAGAGACCCTTTTAAAACAGGGGCGGCAGGCTGGGAAATATCGAAAATCCTGAAGTGCAATCCGCTTAAATAGGCATGGTTATTGGATACCAGTACAGAGGAAAACACTCCTGCTTCGTTCAAGTTACTGATCTGGGTAGGTGTGGTGGGAGAGGATATATCCGCAATCACAAGCCCCCCTTCGTAATCGGCTATAAATAAATTGCTCCCGGAGAGATGAATATCCTCGGGTAGGTTTTCGAGGGCCAGGGAACCCACCCATAGGGGGTCCAACGGATCCGCAAGGTCTGCGACGCACACTCCATTTTGGGGCGTTGAAAAATAAGCATATCGACCGTTTATAATCATCTTGTTGGAATAGGGGAGTGATTTCTCTTTCACAATGACCGGTTGTGTCGGATTTGTGATATCCATGATTATCCAGTTTCCGCCGGAAGACATCCACTGGGTTATATATAAATACGCGCCGGATATGGCCACAGACCAAAAACGCGGGTTCGGGGGCTTATAAGTATAGACAAGAGAAGGGGCGGCGGGATTGGATATATCGATAATATTCAGTCCATAATATGCGCTGATGGCATACACGTAATTCCCGGAAACGGCGAAATACCCACTGCCGGCGCCGCTGAATTGGCAACTGCCCAACTTCACCGGCAACCCGGGATTGGAAATATCAAAGATAGCGAGATCTGATGATCCACAATACAGGAGAAGTTTATTGTGGATAAGGAGATTACGTGTGGTATCTTCGGGGGATAACATTCGTTTGAAAACCGGCTTCAATGGATTGGAAATATCCACCACATTTAACCCGAGACGATAGCCTCCCAGGTACGCATAGTTCCCGGATATGGCAATCGATGTGAGATACTCATTTACAGGCAATTCGATTCCCGCGACTCGAACGGGATTGGACGGGTTCGCGATGTCGATCACATCCATACCGGCGCCGTTTGTACCACAAAAAGCATAATTCCCCTTCACCGCAACAGCTTTATAATCGCCGGTTCCCCACTGGGAAACCTTGTTTAGCGATACACTCCCGGGATAGAGATAAACCGAGAGCGGTAATATCACCATGATTATCAAAATTAAATATATAGCGCGAACTTTCATTGGGTCCTCCTTTTTAACGACTAATGACTCAGGAGTAATTATAGTATGATTTCGCCTTTTTTTGTAAAGATTTATAAAACTTTATACTTTTTACACCAAACCGGTTTGGATAAAAAATGGCTTGACAGTCACTGCATAATTCGGATCATAAAAATGTTTCTGATAGGTTTCCCGCGTCTCGTCATCGATGGATTCGATGAAACTCACCAGGAATATTTCGCTTAAACCCAGTTGATTTCCATAATGGGCCGCTTTTTCCAGGGCGTTTTTATACGCGGCGCTGTCCCGGAAACTCTTCAACTCGATCCCGTACTTCTGATCACGGTATTGAATGAGAATATCGATTTTGCCGTTCCCGGTCGGGAACTCCGGGAAAACATTTACCTTTTTGCCGCGTAAGAATTCATGGAAGTATGAATAAAAACTAAAATGAAATACCGCTTCAAATACCCGTTGATCGCTGCGACGCGGGGCATTCTTAAATAACCAGCTTTTGTTTTTGTCCAGGTAGCGTTGATAGAAATTTAATAATTGGAGAATATCCAGGGAGGCGTCGGTAATGACATTGTCCAGGTTCGTAAACGGTTCGATCAATGTTCCCAGGTCATTGAAATAGGAACCGGAAAAGTAATTGAATAACCTTTTTTGTACAAAGGGGCAGGCAAATTTCAAGAAGTATTTCGTCTGGTTTTCGATTTCGTATTCTACCAGCCCGTTCATGTATAATGAATTCATGGTCATATCGTCAAAGCTGAATTCCAGTTTTTCGCCGGTTTGAAACATTTTGAGGAGAAATATTTTATTGGTTTCTTCCTTCGCCTTGCTGATGAGGTTCATGATATTATTATTGGGTAAAGCGTAGGTAGCGCCGGCATACACGATTTCAAATTCCCTCATGCCAATCGGTTTGGATCGGTCATTTTTGTAATGCTCGAAACCTTCGCTCAACAATTCGCCAAACCATCCGATAAACCCGGGCTGGCCGTTGGTTTCGTTATAAAGTGCATCGATCACCGCGGGATCGACCTGTTGTCCGCTCTCTTTCTCATACCATTGGAACATTCCCCGGACTTCCTCAAGGGTGAGGTTTGGAATATGGAGGCTGCGCTGGACATTAAAGGGGGAGCCCTTTGGATTTTCAATGCCCAGTACACTGCGAACCCCGATTAATGCGACGCCGTGAAGTAGATAGGATTTCCGGTCCGTCGGCAGGTCTGTTTCGTCCAGGCGGCGGATATAAATATTCCTGAATGCGCTGACAATGGCATTTATGGCTGTTTCCGGCAGGGCGTCGAATTCATCGATGATCAAAATCAGGGGTTTCTCCAATACTCCATTTTTAAATATATCCTGGAATTTATTCAGGTTATCGATACCTGTAAATTTTTTCCCTGTCCCTTCTCCTATTTCCTTAGCTATGACATCGAGAACTTCTCTTGTATCCGTGGTGTTTTTTAAAATTTCAAGGTTGAGTTTAAGGACGTCGAACCGTGGGTCTTTTCGCAGGCGAAAAAGAATTTGCTGCATGACCCATGTTTTTCCTGTTTGCCGTGGGGCCCAAACTGTGAAATAGTGGCCGCTTTCATCAGGGTATACACCGACTAATTGGTTATAACCTTTTTCTATAAGTGCTTCCCGGGGAGCATAATAATACAAAGTTTTATCGATAGGTCCATATGATGAGAAACGTCTCATTACTAACTCCTTTTGTTTTTTTCGGCAGCTTCTATTTTATCAAACCTCCTGTAGAAATGCAAATTCCCGTGTGTATCATTTAAATTAAAGGCACGCCAAGACCCACCATGACGCCGGCGTTTTGCTTCTGGAAAAACCCGAAAAGACGGATTTTCTTGAACCCCAACCCGGCTATTAATGCCGGCTGCGTATCTTTACCCGTTATTCCCACGCCGACCTCGGCGGTCAGCACCGGGGCTTTTAGTTTCGAATAGTTCTGGGCCAGGCTTTTATAGGAGTCCACGAGTCCTTTGTATTCCGTGATGAGATCGTCTTTTCCTTTAAGGGTGATTTCGCATTGTTCCCGGTACTTTTTAAAATCTTCCACGATGGCCTCTAAACGGGCGATCTCTTTGCGTGCGTTTTCCAGTTCTTTCTTTGTTAATAGATCTTTTTCCGCCATTTCCCTGGTAATGGCCAGGTAGACCTGGCCGTCGATCTTTACATAATAAGCGCCGTCGTCATTTTTCTTTTGCACCTGGCATTCCTGGGCGTTGACCGTATAATGAATCATTGCCAGGCAAAACAAAATCCCTACCAAAATAAAACATCGTTTTGTTATCATTTCCATCCTCCGTTTTCAAATACTGTCCGCCCCATGGGCTTTCCTGTATTCCTCGAAGACCTCCATATCGGTAAGGTTTTCGAGCCGTTTCTTTTCCTCTTCCAGATTGGCCTTTTCTTTAAGGGTTTCCCTGGCATGCGTCGCCAGTTTGTTGTCGATTTCCCCGCTGATTGTATTTAATTTCTCAACATTAATGGCGTCTGCTTTTTTCAATTCCTCTACTTTTGCTTCTCTTTTCTTTATATCTTCTTTCAATCTCTCGATTTCTTTTTTCACGTTATCATCTTTGCGGGTTTTAAAATAGGCGATGCCAAGTCCGGCGAGCAATGCCAGTGCGATATAGGGCAGTGTTTTTTTGGGCAGCAATTTCATCCTGGACAGCAGGAATACCACGATAACAATGCCGATTAATCCCAGGGCGATAATTAAATCCGTCATTGTGCACCTCCTTCCCTTTTTTCCCTTTTCTTTTCGATGGCGGCTATCATTTTATGCACCGGGCCGGAACCCAGGCCGATAGCGATCCCGGATAATACGATACGAAGGGTTGCGGAGGGTATATTCCCGGTCATCACTGTTCCCGCGGCGTCGTGCCATATTTTAAGGAGGTCGATTTGCATCCATAAAGCCATGAAGATGCCGAGACCGATGCCGGCTAATTTACATATAAACTTGAAGCCGACGGAACGAAGCATATCCCCGGAAATAACCGGCACTGTGCCGGTATAACCGTCTTTCTCGCCCAACAGCATTTGTTCGAACCGATTCAAAATAGCGGCCGCTTTCCTGGGGTCTACATATTCGAAAACCCCCATCTTACTTTCCAGGCGCTTTTTTAAGGCTTCGGCGCGTTGGGTCCAGAAATGTCGCCACTTCAACCGGTCGTCCACCATTGCCAGCACTGCCTTGAGCACTTCGAGAAATCGTTCCACCGTCAGCGAAAGCGCCAATACCAATGTAAATAATATCGTAACTTGTGTTAACACATACATGGTTATTTCTCCTTATTCATTTCACATATAAATAGGGTTTCAATTTGAACGCTTCGATGCGTTCCATCATTTCGGGCGATTTCTGCCAGCATTTTCGATAGTATTCCAGCCATTTTTTGAATTCGTCATGAGGAAAATTAGACCCGGGGCAGGATTTATTGGCGACCTGGCTGTGGGGGATGATGGCGTGGGTGAAGTCCACCGGGATATTATAGAGGAATGTCCACAGGGCGGTTACCCGCGCGCCGGCTCTTAATTGGGCTTCCGTCGGTCGGGAGGCGCCGTATCGGCCATCCGGGTTGGAAAAAGGTATGTTTGGCGCGGTTTCGAAATTGCCGTTAAAGGAAATGCCCAATGATTTTTTGTTATACCCTTCCGCATGGTTCCCGTAACGGTCCCAGCGGCAAAAAGGCTTAATAGCCCCATCAGCCATGATAACGCAATTATAGCCGGTCAGCCAGTGGTTCCCTTTTGAATCCGTGCGGCTTTTAATTACCCGTACGACGTCTTCGAAAGTGCTTTTGCTGTTCATTGTGGTATGGTGGTAAATAATCATACCGGGATTTTCGGTTCGTTTGTGGACATATTCCAGAATTTCCAGGTCTACTCCGCCGTTGTAGGGGACATTCAATTCATCCGCGGCCGGGATATCGGCGGCTTGCACAAGGGCGACCGGGGTTTCGGGCGTGGATATGACCGCGGTCTTTTTCGCTGCGTCCGGGTTCGATTCGGCGCCGGCCGCGACCGGGACCCATTCTTTCCGTTGGGTAACAAAGCGAATCAGGGTATGGATCGGTCCGCTGCCTCCGCCGATCAGGAGACCGGTCAGTAAGAAATCAGACCAAGGGGAAATTGTCACGGAATTCATCATCAGGGACCGAAAAAGCCCAAGTTCAAAATAATGGGCTGTGATAATGCCGACGGCAAATCCCATTACCTGGATAACAAAGGTTCGTAAAACAGTGCCATCGTCCGGGTCGGTTGCCGGTTCCACCAGTATGGTATTCAGCGGTTGTTTTTCGTCCCATGCTTCATCGCTTGCAGCGGCTTTGCTTATGGTTTCCAGTTTAGCGATTTGTTTATCTACTTCTTTTAAGTCCGGGAGAATTTTTTTATTTTCGGTTCCAATCATGTGATCCATAATATTTTTCAGGATTTCCAGGACCCGTTCCACCACTATGGAAGCCGCAAGCGCCGCGGAAAGCGTCACCATAAAAGATTCGAAATTTATTGTCATATAACCTCCTTTATCTTATACATTAAAATCCTCAAAACACATTTTTCACTTGCCGCGATTATACCATTATGGGGGAAAAAAATCATTCAAGTCTTAATATTTAAGTACTGTAAGAAAAATGACCAAAAAATATGTGCCTGCTGAACAAATAAATTTTTGTCCGGAGAGGAATCATCAATCGCGCCTGGTTTACAAATAACCAGTTGCTATTTTTTGCTCCCAGGGCAATGCCCCAAAACCCGGCGGCATGGATTTTCTTGATAATACTTCTCGCCTGTTCTGTCGAGATATTTGGAATATGTACCGAGTCATGAAATTCGATGGCAATTTGTTTCGCAAAGGTGATATCCTTATCAGCCGCGGTATCAAACAATAGCACCTCTGCCCCTTCGATATCGATTTTCAGCAGGTCGAGTTCTTTAAGCCCCACTTCTTGTACCAGGGTTGAAAGTTTCCTTGTCTCAATTTCGACAGTATAACCCGTGGAGTTAGATTTTGAACCCATAATGTTTCCTGCCGTTTCCAGGCTGGATTGGTAGAAAGTAGTGAACCCGTCACTTCCGGCAATCGCATAGTTGTACTTACGTATCGAGGAAGATTCGATCATGCCTGAGAATAACTCCGGGGAAGCTTCTATGGCATAGGCAAGGCAGCCATATCGAGCTGTGATATATTTACAAAAGTCGCCCCGGCAGGCGCCGAGGTCCATCACTACGGAGGTTGGGTTGATTGCCGTCCCATAGAACGTGTGCCCACAGGCGCTGTCAAGCCCGAAAACACCATCGATCCTTTTAATTAGGCAAGAAACCATTTTCAAAAATGGCTGTTGAAAAAAACGTCTCATTGTATGCATAAAATGTCCCATGTATAAGTTTACAAAATAAAATATTTTTTGTCCACTGATTACAGCGCCTCGAAAAATATCCGCGAAGGTCCCGGGGATAAAAAATTGGTCCGTCCCCTTCTTTTCCCCCTTTTGCCAGAAAATGTCAGGATTTGAAGTGTTAATAATTAGTGACATTCGGAACTATCCCATAATTCTCTAAACCTTTTTAGAAAGAATAACCGATGCTGAGTCCCACCCAGGGCAAAAAAGCGCTGGGAAAAACCATAGGGGTAAAGCTTAAGCGTACTAGAATTCCTTTCGGTCTTGGTTGGTAACGCACCCCAAACGTTCCCGTAGGAACAAAGGCGCCGGCTGTTGTACCATCGGTCGCTATGTCCATAAAACCACCCGTAAATATCGTCATCCCCAGCCCTGTCTCCATACACCATTCTCCCCCTCCCCAAACCGCGGTTCCCATTAAGGTCCCGATAAATGTTGGTTTTTCTCCTGCCGGAACGACTAGGCCGCCCAGGCGAAATCCGAATCGATTGGTCAGGAACTTTTCATAATTAAGAGTAAGCCCTAAACCGTTGCCGCCAAGTTCCAGGAAAAAGGATTTAGTCCCTTGCCTGGAGTATGACCACATGGAATCCCCCTGGGCTGCGACGAAAGTAGACATGATTAATACCGCCAATGCTAACGTTAGAGTTTTCTTCATTTTTTTTCTCCTATGTCTGTATGTTTGGTTAAGGTATAAGGATAGTGCGCGGTGGTTGATTTGACAATGGGCCGAAAGTCCTTTTTTTAAAAAAGGGACTTTAGTCCCGGTTGTTTTTTCGTTTCCCGAATATCGATTATGGCAATTCATTTGAGGGGGTCCACAACTCATTTGGGGGAAAAATTGGCCGGTCTCATAATCCACCTGATACCGGCATATCGGCATGCCCTGGGTTGACAATTGGGATTTTTTGGTTTAAGATTGAACCATGAACGAAGTACAAGAATTAAAACGTATTCCTTATGGCAAGACCGATTTCAATGATTTCAGGGAAAAAAACCTTTATTACGTGGACAAAACCCGGTTTATAAGAATTATCGAAGAAAAAGGGGATTTCTTGTTTCTCACCCGCCCACGTCGGTTCGGGAAATCCCTCTTCCTGGGGATATTGGAAGCTTACTACGATATCCACTATAAAGACCGTTTCGATTATTTTTTCATGGGCTCCGACATCTACCGGAACCCCACCAGGGAGAAAAACAGTTACCTGGTTTTTAAACTGAATTTTTCGGCGATCAACCCCAATATTTCGAGGATAGAGGAAACCTTCCTCGATTATATCAAAGAATCTGCCTATGGTTTCGTACAGAAATATGAAAAACTATTGGATATCGATTTAAAAACAGCAAAAGAGGAATTATTCTCCAAAAAGAACGCATCTGAAGTGATGGTGGCATTGTTAAGGTATTGTAAGATTCAAGACCAAAAAATATATGTCATCATCGACGAATACGATAACTTTGCCAATACCATTCTCTCCGAAGCCGGTGAAAAAGAATTTGAAAAAGTAACCCACGGCAGCGGGTTTTTCCGGGCTTTTTTTAATGTCCTTAAAGCGGGCACTACCGATACCGAAGCCCCCATATCCCGGTTATTTATGACCGGCGTTTCCCCCATCACCCGGGATGACGTTACCTCCGGCTTTAATATCGCGGAACACATCTCCCTGGATTCCGATTTAAACGAGATCATGGGGTTTACCCGGTCTGAAGTTGAAACCATGATCGAATACTACCGGCAAACCGGGAAAATTCGCCACTCCACCCCGGAACTGATGGAAATTATGAGTCAATGGTATAACCATTACCGGTTTTCTCTCCACGCCTCCTCCGAAGTATTTAACACCGTTCACGTCTTGTATTTCCTGAAAGAATATATGAAAGATTCCCTGATTCCCGATACTCTCATTGACTACAACGCCAGGATCGATTATTTGAAACTGCGTCATTTGATAGTCATCGATCAAAAAGGAGCGGTGCGCACCAATGGAAATTTCTCCATCCTCCGGCAAATCATCGCAGACGGTTTCACACATTCCTCCATAATAAAAAGTTTTCCCATCGATGAACTGACCAAACCCAATCATTTCATTTCCCTGCTGTACTATTTCGGTCTTTTAACCATTACCGGCATCGATGAAGAAAAAAAAGCGATTCTTAAAATTCCCAATGAAGCCATCAAACGGTTGTACTATGATTATATCAAAGAAACCTACGAGGAAACCGGCTCATTTACACTCAATTTGAGCCAATATGAAGCCATGATGAAAGAGATGGCCTTTAACGGTCAATGGGAACCGTTAATCGAATATCTTGTTCAACAGATGGATACATCGATGGGGATAAGAGATTTAATCACGGGAGAGAAAGCGATCCAGGCCTTTTTGAATGTATACCTGGGGTTATCCACCCTATACCTGGTCTATTCGGAAAAAGAGCTTGGAAAAGGATATGCCGACCTGGTGTTGGAGCCGTTCCTGGCTCAATATCCCCAATTGAAGTATTCGTATCTTATAGAAATCAAATACATCAAGCCCCAGGGAACAAAGAAAGCCCTGTCCCCCTCCCCGGGAAATATCAAAAAAGTGCGTGAAGAAGCGGAAGCGCAATTAAAGCGATACAGCCAGGATGAAAAATTTCAAAAGGCCATCGGGCAAACCACGCTGAAAAAAGTGGTATTGCTCTTCAGTGGCGCCCGGTTGGTCTATCATGGGGAAATATAGACAATGACCGAAACGGTAGAGTGGTTCTTGGTGAAAAGAGAAATGATGAATGATGAGAAAAAGAGGGATCAGGGAGCGGGAGTCGCTGGTCAGGGAAAATAGAAGTTCACTTCTGCTTTTCCGTGGGTTTGTCAAGATGCAAAAGGGATAAACTGACGACCTAAAAGGATAGAAAGACTTTGAGAAAGGATTAATATACATCAAAATAAGATCAACATACAATAAAATAAGATCAACATACATCGGGATAAGATAAACATAGACAGGAAAAGGATAAAAGAACAATAATAAAGGATAAATTTATGCCAAAATAATGTGATCGTTGAACAAGAAAGGGCGATCGATGAATATCTTTTGCTATATTTTTATCCTTTGTGTGTCAACGATGACCCTAATGGTATAGTTGATGACTCTTTGAAGGTTAGTGACGACCTTATTTTAGTGATTGGTGACCCTTCTTTTTGGTTGATCTGTCCTCGTCGGGTATCCCTTCACCCTTATTGGTTATATATTAATCCTTTTCGGTTATCTGTTTGTCCTTTTTGCTGCATTGATTACCTTCTTCATTGTTTCGTTGCAAAACTGTTTTTCCAGTGATATACTAGCGTAGGCAATGGAAGAAACAATGAAAACCATACAAACCTATGCTTATATCAAACAACAGGGCCGCTTGATTTTAGATATACCCGAAGATATCCCTTTGGGAGAACATAAGATCGTGTTAGTTATTGACGAAAAGACAGAGACAGAGAAGAAGAAATCCCTGCTGGGTTTATGGAAAGAGTATGGGAAGTCGCCCGGTTCAAAGGAAATAGATGAAATGCGCAGAGAAGTATGGGGGGATTTTTAGCGCCAGGGCAAGAGATAAATAGAGCATTAATGGTAAATGATTTTTCCCCTGGTAAAGCTGAGAAATGCTCTCAGTCCATTCTCAGGTTTTTCATCTAAATGACTCTCGACGACATTCTCTTCATTCCCATCATGAAAATGTTTGGGGAAAGTTGAAATATTTTCCCATTTTTTATGAGGGGCATTGTCATGCCTGTAAATCAAGCCATCGATATGCCTTCTCTCCCAGTGATAACTAAATCGGTTCCTTAGTTTCAACGAATACCACACATCTATGAAACTGTCATCTATAAGGATAATTCTTAATTCATTCATATCCTGGATTATAACGTCTTTTACGATATCAAAGAATTCAATTTCAGCGATATCTCTTAATTGAGCTAAATCGATCATTATTTTATGGTATCCAGTGCTTTTTCCAGTTCGTCTTTTTTAAATTCCAGGTGGTCAAGTTGTTGAAATTCTTGCCATGAATCCTTTTCCTCGATTTCACCGGTTTTGTATTTTTCTTCGAATTCCTCGATTGAGGAGACATTGAATTTTGATCTTATTTTGAATATTTCTGTTTTAAGCTCCCTGATCTTTTTTTCCAGGAAGAACCTGAGACTCTCGCGAATCATTTCATCCCTGGAAATATTCAGCTTTTCAGCAACGTTTTCAATATAATACTCAGTGGCCGTTTGCACGTTACGCCTCCTTTACCAGGTAAATAATACCATGCCTTAATTATAATCCCATTCATTAGATTTATCAACCGATTAATCGCCGGAAATCTTTTTTAAGTTAGAAGAGGGGATTTTTAGCGCCAGTCCAATTTTTTCTTTTGGTTGAAATGTTGTTCCTTATCTGCTATACTTTTTCAAGATGAAGATGAACGACGATTTTTCAAGGCTGGAAACATTGATATCACGCTGGGCGGTGGAAACGGGCCTTCATGCTAAATCCGGTTCCACTGATAAAAACAAATACAGCGAATATATCGCGGCTCAACTCCTGAACGCCGCTTTTTCCTATCGTCTGGAAGTCCTACCCAAAAATCATCCCGCCGTAGACCTGGGTGACCGAACCTATGGTATTGCCTTTTCGATTAGCTCCCGTACCGACGCAGATAAAATCTACTCTGACCTGCAAACCTTTAAGGATAAAAACCTGGCGGCGGTATATCCCCAGGGCATCCGTTTCCTCCTGTTAGTGGACAAAAAGGAAGATTGGAGTACGAAAGTAAAAAACTCCTTTACTGAAATCCTGGCAGGTTTCGATGCGGATGAGCATATTTTTACTTTAGCCAATGTGGTTGAGCGGTTGAAGAAAAATTACCCGGAAAATCCCGGGCCATTCCACGATATCCTGGCCTTCCTGGAATGGCAATTCGGGGAAAAGACAGGTGAGCCGCCCCTGCCTTTCCTCCGGGAAATGCTGCTCCAGGGCTCCCGGTCGTATCACCGGGCTTTAACCGGGGAAACCGGGAGGTTCCGCAATTTGCATATCGAAGACCTCCTCCTCTCCCGGCCGGAAACCGAATCCCGGTGGGTCCCGCAGCCGGTTTCCCTGGAAGGGGATAATGGCGGCAGCCAAACCAATGAGACGGTCATTTCCATGCTGCCGTGTTTGTGGAACCGGCCGGTGGAACATACGGTTATCGTAGGAGAAGGCGGTATGGGCAAAACCGTTTCGCTGGTCCGGTTATGGGAAACCTATTTAAACCGGGCCGCCCCCGGTACGGATGAGCCAATCCCGGTATTTATCGCCCTGCATGAATTTAATGATACAGACACTTCCGGGGATTTTATCCGGTCCCGGATAGTTGAAAGTTATCTCGATGATGAGCGTTTGCGGATGGGGTTGATTAAGCTCTTTAAAACCAGGGGGCAGAGTTCGGACGGTAAAACGGTTCCAACCGTGGTTCTCCTGCTGGACGGGTTTAACGAGATAACGGTAGAGAAACGGGAATTACTGTTGGAATTAAATCGCATGGTGGAGGAATATCCGGGTGTGCAGGTGCTTATCACCAGTCGGTACGATATGCGGGGGAATTTCAATTGGGGCCATTGGAACCTGGTCAAGCTCAACGAACTGGATGAAGAAAAAGTGGAAGAGTATTTGCAGGGTAAAGGTTTGGCGACGCTGGCACAAGAGCGGCTGCGGAAGTTGTTATGTAATCCCATGATGCTGACGCTGTACGCGGCAACTTGCGAGGTGCAAACCAATCACCGGGATACCCGGTACTGTGATTTCAAGGAAACCGTGGATGCGCCCGGGGAATTGATATGGAATTTTATCGAAGCCCAGGTGGCCCGGCTCCCGGAAAGAGTGGGAAGGGAGGAAGGCCGTGTGGTATATTATTGGTTTTTACTCAAATATGTACTGCCGGGGCTAGGCTTTGAAATGGAGAAGGCGGGTTTATTTGTATTCAGTCATGCTCAATTCCTTGAGAGCCTTGAGCAGTTGTGTCAGCGGTTTGCGTTAGAGGATTTTTTGACGGCCATTCCATCTATAAGTAAATATATAGACACACTGCCGGTGGGGGAGAGCGGTAATACCCTGGCCCAGCATAAGAGGGCCGGTTTACTGCGGGATATTTTTTGTAATGAGTTGCATATGTTGGTGGAAGAGGGGCAATCGCTGCGATTCCTGCACCAGGATTTCCGGGATTTCTTTGCCGCCGTGTATGTGTTGAACGAGGCGGATGTTAGTCTGAGTAAGGAAGAGATACCCAGGGTATTAAATGATCAAAGACTGAATTATTTCGTACGTCGATTGGTGGGAGAAATCGAAAGGGAGCACCGCTGTAAACCTTACCTGGTAAAAGGAGTAGGCTGGAAGATTGATGTAAATAAGGATAACCGGTTATATAAGGTATTGGAATTATGTAGAGGTAAATTCAGTAGTGATGAACCTCCTAACAGCCTAACTTCCCAACTTCCTAATTTCCCAACTTCCTCTTTAGCGGTATGGAACATCGTGACCATATGGAAAGAGGTGCGGGGAGAGTTAAGTGGGGCAGATTTATCCAATCTTGATTTATCTGGATTAATCTTGAATGGAGTTATCTGCAGCCGTTTTTATGAAAAGCTATACTTAGCGGCAGTATTTGATGGATCGCAGATACATGAAAGAAACCTTTTGCCCCAGGGACATAAGGATAGAGTAAACAGCGCGGTATATAGCCCGGATGGGAAAAAAATCCTTTCCGCATCTATGGATAAGACAATCAAGGAATGGGACGCGGGAACCGGCGAATACTTGAAAACTCTGGCCGGGCATATAAATCTTGTTACAAGAGCATTATACAGTCCGAATGGGAAAAAAATTCTTTCCGCTTCCTGGGATCAAACCATCAAAGAGTGGGACGCGGGAACTGGCGAATGTGTGAAAACCTTGGTCGGGCATTCCGCGGTAGTGACCAGTGTAATATACAGTCCAGATTATAAAAAAATCCTTTCAGCCTCCCTGGATGGCATCATCAAAGAATGGGACGTAGAAACGGGCCATTGTGTGAAAACCCTGGGTGAACATTTTTCGTTTGTAAACAGTGCTGTATATAGCCCGGATGGGAAGAAGATTCTTGCTGCATACGTAGATGGTACTATCAATGAATGGGATACGCTTTCCGGTAAATATTTGAGAAGCATCGCGAAATATAATTTGTCTGTATATCATTCATTTTATAGCCCTGATGGAAAGAAAATTCTTTGTGTGTTGGTAGATAGAACTTTGAAAGAGATAGATAGTTCTTCTGGAGCAGTTTTAAAAGAATTTGTCGGCCATTCGGATACAGTTAATAATGCTGAATACAGCTTCGATGGTAAAAAAATACTTTCAGTGTCTTCAGATCATACTATAAAAGAGTGGGATAGTTCTTCCGGGGAATGCCTGAAAACCTTCATCGGACACACAGATGCGGTTACTATAGCGAAATATAGTCCCGACGGCAAAAAAATACTTTCCGTTTCGAGGGATAACACGGTTAAAGAATGGGATTGCACCTCAGGGAAATTTTCAAACATATTTTCTTTTTATTATGATTATATTTGGAGTGCATTGTACAGCGACACTGGGGAAAATATTCTATCCAGTTCATGGGATAAAACTGTCAAAGAGTGGGATAGTGCTTCTGGAATATGTTTAAAAACCTTCATTGGTCATTCTGATAGAGTACATAGTGCAGTATATAGTTCCGACAGGGAAAGGATTCTTTCCGCATCTGATGATGGAACGATCAAGGAATGGAATAGGGACACCGGTGAATGTTTAAATACTTTTATTGGTCACTCAAATAAATTAAACAGTGCAGTGTATAGTCCCGATGGCTCAAAAGTTTTGTCCGCTTCATGGGATAGCACCATTAAAATGTGGGATAGAGCCTCCGCTAAATGCCTTAAAACCTTCGCAGGACATAAATATATTGTAAATGAAGCAATATTCAGCCCAGATGGGAAAAAAATACTATCTGCATCTTCAGATAAAACTGTTAAGGAGTGGGATGTTGACTCAGGTAAATGTAAAAATACTTTTGGTGAACATTCTGAATTTGTCTGGCGCGCGGTTTACAGCCAAGATGGGAAAAAAATTATTTCCATAACCTGCAACAATAGTCTTAAAGAGTGGGATGCTATCTATGGTAAATGCACAAATATATTCGATACAAGTTCAGTTGATTTATTTAAAGGTTTTTATAGCCCGGATAGGAAAAAATTTCTTTTAGTCACAAACAATAACCACTTCATGAAATGGAAAAGGGCTGGCGCTGAGGGGTTTCGTGTAATAGGTGGTTCCGATTCGGATTTTTTATTTGGAGAAAATAGCTCCGAAAACAAGAATAACTTTGAGAAAAAACTTAGTGAAATAACTGTCTTCGACACGTCTACTCATTTACCTATAATGATTCTGCCTAATATCAGAGGTCTCTTCATCCAGGGCTGCTCCTTTAAAAATCTGGAAAAAGGGAGCCAATGGAGCGAAGAGGGGCTGGTTATTTTGAAGCAGTACCATGCACGAGTGGAATGATGAATGATGAAGAAAGCTGGAAAAGACAGGATAGAAGAAGAAAAAACAAGGAAAGCGCGGAAGAAGTTTGCCGTTCAGATAATGGAAGATTGAATGGCCCGGCGCATGAAAAATCTAAAAATTCGGGCTGAGTGTTGACAGATGACCCGGATCGGTTTATACTTATAGAGGAGTACATAATGATCAGCAAAATGGAAGATAAGAAGATGCATGTCGTGTTTGATATCGGTGAGTATGAACCGGAAGTTATGGACTTCCTGACGCTTCTTGATATCACTTCAAAAAGTAAAGCTTCGGATGAAGATATTGACGATTTGGCCGAAGAAATAAAACAAAAGTGGTGGGAAGATAATAAAGAGAGTTTCCTGGGTGAAAGCAGTAATTGACCTTTAATAACAAGAGACAAAAAATTAATTAGTGGTTTGAAGAGAAAAAAAGTCAGAAAGGTAATTCCACTCGATTCAGTCTTGATGTAAAAATTTGCCCGCTTTCGAATTTCGGATTTCGTGCTTACTTTAGAATGGCACATTCCTGGGAGATAAGGTTTAGGATTGAATAATGATGAAAGAGGATTTATAATCTGGAAAAGGAGAAAATATTACCCTTATGTATGATCCTATCGTTACAGCCAGGGAAACCGCCGGGACCGGGAAATATCCACAGGGTATTTGAAAAAATAGAGATCGAGGAAATTTCACCTTATGGAGGAGAAATGTCTCGCCTGTCTTACGGCCTTTATCCCGGTGAGTTCCCTGGAAGGTAAAAAACTTTCTGAACCAGGATGAGTTGGATGCTGGGAGGACCAGGATGTTTGTTTCGAGTTCGAATGGCTTCACCGTCAATCATCCAGTTCAGCGTTCATCCTTTCATCCTGTAAATCCCGGGTCAGACGATGGAAGTGGAAAAGATTGCGCTATCATATAATCCATGTCCCACAGTCCACCTCATACGTCACCAGGAAATGGATATGCAATACGCGGAAATGTGTATGCAGCACGCCGAGAGCTCTATGCGGCGCGCGGTAAAAATTATTTTGGACTGATCTGATATAATTCGCTGCCCTGAAGTTCACAGAATTTATTAAAACCCTTTTTTTGAAGACCATTGATTAATTTTTTATCTCCCGTCCATAAAAAACCGTCCAGTTCAATGGTCAAAGCAATAAAGATGATATCTTTTTCATCGACATCTTTGACCAATTCATATGCCTTCTTTAACGTATCCGGGGGGATCATATCTTCATCGAAGATATTCACATTTTTGAGAAGTTTATAAAGTATCTCTAAAATCTCATCTTCATCGTGTTTACTGAATCGGATAATTTTTTCTTTATGCTTAAAAAGCTCTATATAAGCATATTTGGGCATAATAAAATCAAGATCATCTCTGAATAATGTATCACTTAATAATGACTGCTGATTTAAAAGTGACGAAAAGATTATGTTCGTATCTACTATGACTTTCATTTTATTTTTGCAAGAATTTGCTCCTTATTTTTTCCCCACCAGTTAGACTTTAACTCGGTGTCCATTTTAAGGGCGTCATCTTCCGTCATTCGGCTATCTGAAATCAACTGTTTCACCCGTATCTTTTCAATAAACTCCCTTAACTCATCGTCTCGAATCAGGTTCCGACTAAAGACAATGTTTACGTTATCGCTTTTAACCTGCATATTTAACATTTTTTCCTCCTGCCCTTACATATGCAATATTTTTCAAGATTTGTCAAGTCATTTCAAAGGCCTAAAGTTCAGTAGTTTAGGATTGAATAATGATGAAAGAGGGTTTATAATTTGGAAAAGGAGAAAATATTACCCTTATGTATGATCCTATCGTTACAGCCAGGGAAACCGCCGATATTGTCTGCAGCGGCGATGCCAGGAAATACTACCGGTTTCGCCCCGCCAGGTTTTATGGCGGCATCGCCACTGCCGATTGCGTCGGTTGCAATCTGCGCTGCCTCTTCTGCTGGTCATGGAAAAATATAACAAACCCCGGGAAAGTCGGCTATTTCAGCACACCGGCCGAAGTTGCCGGTAAACTTGTAAAAATCGCACGCAATAAAGGATTCCGGCGCATTCGCATCAGCGGTAATGAACCCACCATCGCACGGGAACACCTGCTCAAAGTCCTGGCCCTGGTTCCCGGCGATATCCAATTTATTCTTGAAACCAACGGCATATTGATCGGCCACGACAATACGTATGCCAACGATTTATCAAAATTCAAAAACCTTTACGTGCGGGTTAGCTTGAAAGGTACAAATGAAAAAGAATTTTCATCATTAACCGGCGCCAATCCCACGGGTTTTGAGCTTCAACTGAACGCATTGGCCAATCTTTATCAAGCCGGCGTCAAAGCCCATCCCGCGGTAATGGCCAGTTTTTCTTCGCAGGAGAATGTAAAAGCCCTTCAAAAAAGACTGGGAAATATCCACAGGGTATTTGAAAAAATAGAGATTGAGGAACTTTCGCCTTATGGCGGGGCAATGTCTCGCCTGTCATGAAAATAGCCGCGAAGAACGCGAAGGACCGCGAAGAAAAAAACTTGTATCCTGGTGTTCCTTGGTGTCTTGTACTGGCGTGTCCTGGCGGCAAAACTTTCATGATCTCCGGGCGACGGGTGACGAGTGACGATGAGCCGTCATGAATGGCTGTCCCCAGTTCTTTCTCAATCATCCAGTTCAGCGTTCATCCTTTCATCCTGTAAATCCCGGTTCGGACAATGGAAGTGGAAAAATTGGTTTGTCCCATAATCCGACGGAACGTTTATACCTCATACGGCGCGAGGAAATGGATATGTAACACACGGACATGTGCATGCAGCACAGTTGGATATTTATGCAGCACGGGGAAATATTTATGCAGCACGGGGAAACGTTTATGCAGCACGCCGGGATTTCCATGCAGCGCACAATAGTATGCATGCAGCTAGTAAGAATGGGCATGCAGCGCGCGGAAGTGTTTATGCAGCTATCAGAAATGGGAATGCAGCTATGCAAGATAGCCATGCAGCTATCGGAAATGTTCATGTAACTATTAAGAATGGGCGTACAGCTATGATGGATGGCCGTGCAGCTATAAGAAATGTCCATGTAGCTACGGAAGGCGTTCATGTAACTATTGGTGATGGGCGTGCAGCTATGCAAGATGGCCATGCAGCTATCGGAAATATTCATGGGGCTATTGGAAATGCGCATGCAGCTATTATTGATGTGCATGCAGCTAGCGAAAACGTGCATTCGGCGTAAAATATTTAATAAAACAGAACTTTATCCCGATATATCCGTATAATACTTATTTAAAACTGCGAGGTAAACTATGGATAGAAAAACATTGCTGAGAAACATCGGCCAGAAATTGAAGGACATCCGCAACTCCTTAAAACTGGAAGGCTTCACCATGGCCGACCGCATCGACGCATATCGAACCAGCTACCGCCACTACGAAATGGGCGATACCGCCCCCCAACTCACTTGCCTATACCGCTTAGCTCATACCGACAATATCTCCCTCGACTGGCTGATCGTCGACCGCGGCCCCAAATTCTACAAAGATAAGGAAACGATATCCGGATCCTCTAAGGAAACGGAAACTCTTCCTGCTATCGCCCATGAAAAAGACGTCAAAGAACTGCTGGAACATATGGACCAGGACTCTTTACTGCGCCATGAAATCCTGCTGATGTTTTACAAATACAAAAAAAACCAGGAAGCGTGATTGAAGGATTGAATGATGAATGATGAATGATGAAAGGAAAATCCGAAATTCGAAATTCGAAACAAATTCAAAATACAAAGGTTCAAAATTCCAAACAAAGGCAGGCCCCTACCGGGGCAATGGTTTTTGTTTTGGTCATTTGTTTTTTGGTCATTTGATATTGTTTCGAATTTCGTGCTTTGAATTTCGGATTTATTTTGTTCAATTCGTGATAATTCGTGTAATTCGTGGGCCTGTTTTTATCCTTATTCCTTATATTCTCCAAGCTCTACACTGACTTTAAAACGCCCGGCTTCAGCTTCCCTATTTACCGTTTCATCCAGGATTAGAACCGGCGGAGTCTCCGCGTTGGTGGAATCCATAATATAAGAGATCATCAACTTTACCGCATCCAGGTCCGCTTGCAAACCGCGAACCTCGATCTTTGCCGCCGGTCTTTTTTGAGAAACCTTATTAGTCGTTTTAAAACCCCGGACTTTCGAAATTACCTCGGTGGCCGCCGCGAAACTCTCAACGCTGACAGGGGCCGCCACTGCCGCCACTTCTTCGATTACCGGCCAGGCAGCTTTGTGAATAGAAACAGACTCTTCCTTATAACGCCAGGACCAGATTTCCTCGGTAACAAACGGAATAAATGGCGCAAACAACCTTAAGAAAGTCCGGAACGACCAATTTAACGTGGCCAGCGCGGAATTGCTTTCAGCCGTCGCACCCGCTTTGTACGCATTAACCTTGACCATCTCAAGATAATTGTCGCAGAAATTCCAGAAGGCATCTTCCGTATATTGAAGCGCCGTCGTGTAATCATAATATTCAAAAGCCCCGGAGGCCCGTTCGATGACATCTTTAAGAATCGCGATCCAGGCCCGGTCGCATTCGGTGCATACCTGGTCCAACGAAAAATCGTCAACCGGTTTATTGGCCGCATCCAACTGGGTTAATATAAGCTTGGCGGCATTGAAAAGCTTGATTACCAATTTACGGCCGATTTTAAAAGGCGTTTCATCGAAAGCCGAATCCACCCCCAACCGACCGCGGCTGGCCCAGTAACGGAAAACATCGGACGAATGCTGGTTTAACAACGATTCCGGCGTGACCACATTGCCCTTGGACTTGCTCATTTTCTTCCGGTCCGGGTCCAGGATAAAGCCGCTGATGGCCGCATGGGTCCAGGGAATTTTCTTCTCGTGCATCCAGGCCTTGACAATGGTGTAAAAAGCCCAGGTGCGAATAATATCATGGGCCTGCGGTCTTAAATCCGCCGGGAAAAGCTTTTTATGACGCTCTGCATCGACGCCCCAATGACTGCAAATCTGGGGGGTCAACGACGAAGTGGCCCAGGTATCCATCACATCCTTTTCACCCCGGAAACCACCGGGTTTATCCCGTTGGTCCGGCGAATAACCCGGCGGGACATCGATCAACGGGTCCACCGGTAAATCTTTCTTTGCCGGTAATATCGGGTTGGCATAATCCGGTTGGCCGTTTTCCAGCACCGGGTACCAGAGCGGCAGGGGGACGCCGAAATAACGCTGCCTGCTGACGCACCATTCCTGGTTTAAACCCGCGACCCAGTGTTCATACCGGGTGCGCATATGATCCGGGTACCATTTTATTTTAGCCCCCTGTTCCAGCAGCTCCTGCTTAAACTCGAGAATCTTTATAAACCACTGCCGGCTGGGAATAAATTCCACCGGGTTATAACCTTTTTCATAAAAACGCACCGTATGCGTCACCGGTTTCGGTTCGCCGCTCATGGCCGCACCGTTGCCATCGGCGGTGCTGCCCGCTTCCGAGAGCAATTGAATCATTTTGACCCGGGCCGCTTTCACCGTTAAGCCCGCCAGTTGATCGTAGGCTTGCTGCGCGGCGTTGGCGTCCAAGCTTTCAAAAACGCCCCGGCCGAATTCTATTTTCATAAACCGGCCGTCCATGCCCAGCACCTGCCGGATGGGCAGTTTGGATTTGCGCTGCCATTCCACGTCCGCCAGGTCGCCGAAGGTGCAGACCATAAGAATGCCGCTGCCTTTTTCCGGGTCCGCGTGTTCGCTGGCAACAATAGGCACCGGGGCCCTGAAAAGGGGCGTAATGGCTTTTTTGCCGAAGAATTTTTTATACCGTTCGTCGTCCGGGTGGGCCGCCACGGCAATGCATGCCGCCAGCAGCTCCGGCCGGGTAGTCGAAATAATAAACTCGCCGCCCCCTTCTACCCCGAACCTGAGATCGTGAAAAGCGCCCGTGACTTCGCGGTCTTCCACTTCCGCCTGCGAAACCGCCGTTCGAAAGTCCACATCCCACATGGTGATAGACTCCATATTATAAGCCAGGCCCTTTTCCACCAGTTCCAGGAAAGAGAGCTGGGAAATACGGCGCGAATGGCTGCCGATGGTGGTATAAATAAGCGACCAGTCCACGGAAAGGCCCAGTTTTCGCCAGGTGTTTTCAAAGGCTATTTCGTCTTCCCCGGTAATTATTTCACAGGCGTCGATAAAATTTTTCCGCGATACGGAGGTTACTTCTTTGGACTTATTACGGTCCGGTTTCCAATCCGGGTTGAAAGGAAGATGCGCTTCGCAACGGATATTAAATACATTTTGCGCCCTTCGTTCCGTGGGCAGGCCGTTATCGTCCCAGCCCATGGGGTAAAAAATATTTTTCCCGCGCATGCGGTGGTAACGGACCATCACATCGGTCTGGGCGTAACTGTAAGCGTGGCCCACATGGAGCGAACCGGAAACAGTGGGGGGCGGCGTATCCACCACATAGGTTTTTTCCCTGGGTATTTGGGGGTTCCAACGGTATATACCTTGTTTATCCCATTCCTGCTGCCATTTGGTTTCTACTTCGAAATGTTCATAATCTTTCGGATACTTGTTTTCATTATCGGTCATAATTATTCCTCGGTCTTTGAAAGTGTTAAGGTATATTTTATCTTAAAACTGTCTATTTTTCAACCAAAAGTTTTAGGGGGTCCAGGGACCCTTTTTCAAAAGGGTCCCTGGTCTCCGAAGGAAAATTAAAAAAAATCGAGACTTGACAATAATATCCCGGTATTGTAAAACTAATTTTTCATGGAGGTGATTATGAACGAAGAAGAAATTTTTACCATGGATCGCCGTAAGTTTATCAAAAATACCGCCGTGGGTTTGGCGTTTTTACCGATAATGGGTTTTGGACCCCTGGAGGCGGCGGAAAATAAAAAAATGGCAAAGATCGCCTTGATCAAAACAACCGACCGGGTGGGAGGAGTGCAGGAAGCCCTGCGAATTTTAGATTTCCCTACCGTAAAAAACAAACCGGTGTTTATCAAACCCAACTTTAATACGTCGGACCCTACACCCGGTTCTACCCACAATGATACCCTGGGCCGGTTGATCCTTGAAATGCGAAATCGGGGCGCCGCGGAAATTACAGTAGGGGACCGCAGCGGCCCGCCGGCCACCAAAAGCGTCCTGGAAGAGAAAGGAATCTTTGAGTTGGCCAAGAAATTGAATTTTAAAGTAATCAATTTCGAAGAATTACCGGAAACGGATTGGGTAAACTTTAATCCACCGGGCAACCATTGGGAGAAAGGGTTTTCCCTGGCCCGGCCGGCAGTTGAAGCCGAATACCTGGTTTTCACTCATTGCCTTAAGACCCATCAATATGGTGGAGTTTTCACCCAATCATTAAAATTAACCGTGGGCATGACCCCGAAATCGTTGATGCGTGAGCTTCATACTTCGCCGCAAATGCGGAAAATGATCGCCGAATTAAACCAGCCCTTTAAGCCCCAATTATTGGTAATGGACGGCATCGAAGCTTTTGTCGACGGCGGGCCCATGACAGGGACGCTCAAGAAAGCCGGTGTCATCCTCGCGGGTTGTGACCGGGTGGCCATGGATGCAGTGGGGGTGGCGATTCAAAAAGAATTGGGTTCCAATGAAGCCATTATGGGGCGGAAAATTTTTGAACAAGAACAGATCGCACGGGCAGTGGAGTTAGGTTTAGGAATATCCGGGCCCGGGCAGATCGAGTTTGTTACCGCCGATAAAGCCGGTTGGGAGTACGCCCAAAAATTAAAAACCATTTTAGCCAACGGGTGATTCCCTGACTGCGTTTCTAACCCGATTTTGATTGGAAATTAAAGAAAAAATAATTTCAGTTGAAATTATTTTTTTTTTTGTATAAAATGTATCATTGGTAAAAATGAGAAAACCAACGTCACTGTCACTGCTATTTTTGTCGAAAACCGCGAAAGAACCCCGCGAGGTCAAGAGGGATTAACATGAAAGAAAAATATTCCATTTTAATTGTCGATGATGAAGTCGCCATGAGAGAATTAATGAAGAAGATCCTTGACCAGGGAGAATATACCTTTAGCGAAGCCCGGACAGTGGCAGCCGCAAACCGGTTATTGGAAAAAAGAAAGTATGATTTGATACTGCTGGATTTGGTGCTGCCCGATGGCTCCGGCATGGACATATTAGAAAAAATCTCCGTCGAATACCGCAACCGGGTCATTATCGTATCCGGGGCAGGAACCGTCGATATAGCAGTGGAGGCCATGAGAAACGGCGCCTTCGATTTTATCAAAAAACCCCTGGATAATAAAGCATTATCCGCTACCGTGAATAAAGCCCTGCAATTGAACCAACAGTTGGATGACTTCCGGACGTTAAAAGATAAATTAAGCGACAGGTCGCGCATCGATGAAATCATTTACAAGAGCCGCGGCATGAGAGAAGTGGTTCGAAAAGCCGATGAATGCTCTAAGTCCAACAAAACCGTACTGATTACCGGCGAGACCGGCACCGGTAAAGAACTCATCGCCCGCGCCATTCATTATTCCTCCGAACGAAGTCAGAACCCTTTTATCATCTTCAACTGTTCCGCCATTCCCATCGGCCTGGCCGAATCCGAGTTGTTCGGATTCGATAAAGGTGCCTTCACGGGTGCGGATAAACCTTTCCCCGGCAAATTTTTCCTGGCCGATAAAGGCACCATTTTCCTCGATGAGATCGGCGACCTTCATCCTGAAATACAACCCAAGCTCCTGCGGGTGCTGGAAAACGGTGAGATTTTTCCCTTGAAAAGTATCCAACCTAAAACCCTTGATATCCGCGTCATTGCCGCCACCAACCGGGACCTGGAGGGGAATGGGGACGACTGCCAATTTCGCAAAGACCTGTATTTTCGTATCCAACAGGTGGTAATAGAGATTCCTCCCCTCAGGAAAAGAAAACCCGATATTATCCCGCTGGTAGAGTATTTTATCGCTTTGAATAATCTTACCCGTTCAAAACATGTGGAAGAGATCGATGAAGAGGTCCGGGAAATCCTGCTGAAGTATCCCTGGCCCGGCAATGTCCGCGAATTGAAGCACGCCGTAGAGGAGATTATGTCCGTTATCCTGGTCTCGAAAATTAAAATAGAACATTTGCCTTCACGCTTCTTAAAACACCAGGAAACCGTACTGCCGGAGGGTTCTTTTATGAAACTGCAGGACCTGGAAAAGGAATACATCATGAGGACCCTGAACATAACTCATAATAACATCCAGAAAACCGCTAAAATGTTGGGAATCGGTCGCCCCGCCCTCTACCGTAAAATGAAAAAATATAAAATCAAAAGGATAAAATGATACCCGTTAACCCCAATGGTTTAAGGAAAAAGAGTTCGGAAAAACTTTTTTGTTACTTTTGCGGCAGCCGGTTGACGGATAAGCAAATCGAGGGTCGACGCCGGTTGTTTTGCAGCCGCTGCAATCGGCCCATCTATGAAAATCCCCTCCCTGCCACCGCCGCCGTGGTGTTCAATGAAAACCATGAAGTCCTTTTGGTGCAGCGGAACGTGGAACCTAAAATAGGCGAATGGTGTCTGCCGGGTGGGTTCGTGGAACTGTTCGAAGAGCCGGAAAAAGCATGCCTGAGAGAACTGACAGAGGAAACCGGGCTGGAAGGCGAAATCGACTACTGGGCCGGAAACGCCTTAAGCGACAGCCCGATATATAAATCCGTGATCGTCATGGGTTACGGCATCAAAAACGTCCACGGTCAATTGAAAGCCGGCGACGACTGCGACAGCGCCGCGTTTTTTAAACCCGGGACCGCCATGCCCCCCATCGCCTTTCGAAGTCACCTCAAAATACTGGAAAATGCCCTGGCCGGGGAAACGATACGCAAAAACGCCCGGGCAGGGACCGTTTCCCTGGATTTAAGCGATCCCGGTTGTTTCGGCGCCTATGTGATTACTTCCGGCGACCACCTGGAACTGGCAAGGAAAGCATGCCGGGCCGGCGCCAGGGTCCTGCAATACAGGGAAAAAAGGGCCGGACGGGGTGAGATGTTAAAAATAGCATGTGAAATCCGAAAAATTACCGCCGCCGCCAATACCCTGTTTATTGTCAATGATTTTATCGATATTGCGCTGCTGGCCGGGGCCGACGGCGTTCACCTGGGCCAGGACGATATTCCCATCGCCGAGGCCCGGGAAATCACTCCCCCGGATTTCATCATCGGCGTCTCCACCCACTCGCTGGCGCAGGCGCTGGATGCCGAAAAACAAGGGGCCGATTACATCGGCTGCGGGCCGGTGTTTGCTACCCCCACCAAAGAAAATTATCCCCCCATCGGGCCGGATACGGTGAAACAGGTAATCGAATCCGTCCATATCCCGGTGGTGACCATCGGCGGCCTGGACCTGGATAATATCCCGCTGCTGCGAAAGGTCGGGGCCAGGAATTTCGCCATGGTCAGGGCGCTGCAAAAAAATACGGAAACGGTTATTGGAAAAATAAACCAGGAGCTAATATGAAAAAGAGAATTATATTTTTTGTACTGGTGATTTCTTTTTTGTGGTTGATTTCCGGGATATCCGGGGAATCCGAATTCATTATTCACCTGGACGAGACTATTAAAGCAACCGATATTTTTACCCTTGTGAATACCCTGGCATCGCCCCAATATGAGGGCCGCCTGACCGGGACCGCGGGCTACGATAAAGCGGTTCAAATGGCCGCCGATTATTTTAAGCAATACGGCATACGCCCCATCGACGGGATGGAAAACTATACCCAATTGTTTCCCGTTTCCTATACCAAAGTCTATGAAAGTAAACTAACCGTGCATGTGAAAGACAAAAAAGGAAAAGAAGAAGTCCTCCAGTGTCAGTATTTCAAAGATTACTATCCTTTGAATTTCAGCGGCAGCGGTAATATAACCGGGGAAATCGTGTTTGCCGGTTTTGGCATCACTGCCCCTGAATTCGAGTATGATGATTATATAGGCATCGATGTAAAAGGAAAAATAGCGATGATTATCAAAGGGGCGCCCAAAGAAAAAGAGGGCGAAGACTGGTCTGCTTATGACGATCACCGTTTCCGCACAAAGAATGCATTAAAACACGGCGCAGCCGGCTTATTGTATATATATTCCGCCCGGGGCAATCCCAACGGCGCTTACCTGGAAGGGTTTCCCATGCTTGCCATCGAAGAGAAACTGGCGGACAGGATACTGGAAAAATACCAGAAGAATGTTAAATCATTGACGGAACATTTGAAGCAAAGACGGAGAAACTCGTTTGTCACGGACCAAACCGCGGAGTTAACGGTAAGAAGTGAAAATTTCCAGGGGAACGGCGCCAATGTTGTGGGCTATATCCCCGGTTCGGATGAGCTGTTAAGAAATGAATTTATCGTGGTGGGGGCCCACCTGGACCACTGCGGCATGTGGCCGCAATTAACCCCGGGCGCGGACGACAATGCTTCGGGTTCAGCCGCGCTTTTAACCATTGCCCGGGCCCTGGGTACCTCAAAATATCAACCTAAACGAAGCGTTTTGTTTGCCCTTTTTGGCGGCGAAGAAATGGGACTGTTGGGTTCAACGTATCTTGTTTCCCATTTACCGGAAAAGGTAAAAAAGATTAATTTTGTTTTCAACCTGGATATGGTAGGCGAAGGTCCCGATGTCTTTATTTTACGCCTGAAAAATTACCCGGAAATGGAAAAGATCATCATGGAAACCCCACGGAAATTGAACTTGAACTGTCATATCACCGGCAATGAGATTACTGGAAAAGGACGGGGCGGCAGTGACCATGCTCCGTTTGTTGAAAAAAGGATTCCCGCTGTTTCCGTTTTTTCTGCCGGCAGTAAGCACATGGGTTATCACAAGGCGGATGATACTGTTTACTGGATCACGCCGAAAATTATGGAAGATATCGCTAAGATTATTTCTTATACGGTGATGAGAATGGCGGCCGATTGATGCCTTCGGCGACCAGGAACCCTTTTGAAAAAGGGTTCCTGGACCTCCTAAAACTTTTGATAATGAGGAGAGTTATACGATGTTAAATCATTTCGTTGATTTTGTTAATATAGAGCAACTGTTGACGGAAGAAGAAAAAATGATCTGTCAGACAGTGAACGAGTTCGTCATGGAACGGGTGAAACCCGTAATCGCAGACTACTATGAAAAAGGGGAATTCCCCCACCAATTCATTAAAGAAATGGCCGGGATGGGTCTATTCGGCCCTACCCTGACCGAGTACGGCGGCGCCGGGGTTTCCAATACTGCCTACGGCCTGATCATGCAGGAACTGGAACGGGGCGACAGCGGACTGCGCAGCTTTGCTTCCGTGCAAAGCGGCCTGGTTATTTACCCGGTTTACTCCTTCGGATCAAAAGAACAAAAAGAAAAATACCTGCCGGACCTTATCGCCGGTAAAAAAATAGGATGCTTCGGTTTAACGGAAGCCGATTTCGGCTCCAATCCCGGGGGCATGAGCACCCATGCGGTTAAAAAGAATGGTCGTTGGATTTTAAACGGTTCCAAAATGTGGATTACCAACGGTTCCATTGCGGATGTGGCCGTGGTCTGGGCCAGGACGGACGTCGGGGTCCAGGGGTTCCTGGTGGAAAAGGGGATGAAGGGTTTCTCCACATCGGATATCAAGCATAAAGCCAGTTTACGGGCGTCGATTACTTCGGAATTGGTGTTTGAGGACGTCGAACTGGATGACGGGTTCCGGCTGCCGAAATCGGGGAGCGAGGGATTGAAAGCGCCGTTAAAGTGTCTTACCCAGGCCCGTTACGGCATCGGTTGGGGGACCGTCGGCGCGGCCATGGATTGTTACCTTACGGCCCTTGAATATGCGAAGACGCGGATTCAATTCGATGTTCCCATTGCTTCGTTTCAACTGGTGCAGCAAAAATTGGTTAATATGTTGACGGAAATCACCAAGGCGCAGTTGTTGGCGCTGCATATCGGACGGTTAAAAGACAAAGGCCAGGCGACTCATGTGCATATTTCCATGTTAAAGCGGAATAATGTTTCCATGGCGCTGGATATTGCGCGGGAGGCGCGGGATATATTGGGGGCCAACGGCATTTCCCTGGAGTACCCGGTTATCAGGCATATGTGCAATCTTGAGTCGGTGAAAACATACGAAGGTACACACGATATTCACACTCTAATAATGGGTGAACATATCACCGGTATCCAGGCGTATCACCCCGCGGCGCGGGGAACCTATTAAGGGATTTTAAAAAAGCCCCCTGGTCACCGAAGGTAGATATATGAAGAAAAAAAATATACCATATTCGATACCTTATATCGATGACCGGGAGATCGGTGAAGTGGTCAAGGTGTTAAAAGGAAAGTGGATTACCACCGGTTCCGAAGTAAAAAAATTCGAAGAACTGGTGAAAAAATACCTGGGAGTGGGAATGGCCGTAGCCGTATCTTCAGGTACCGCGGCGCTGGAGATATCCCTGGCGGTCCAGGGGGTAGGGGAGGGCGACGAGGTGCTGACCACGGCTTATACGTTTGCTTCCACTGCCCTGGCGATTATTCACCGGGGGGCCATACCGGTATTTGCCGATATCGAAGCGGATACTTTTAACATCGATCCAGGGAAAATCGAAGAGAAGATTGGGCGGGAGTATGAATTAACTGCCGCGGGGTTACAGTCGAAAAAAACAAACCGATTTTTAAGGGGAATCATCCCGGTTCATTTTGGCGGCCAACCGGCGGAGATGCGAACCATCCGGGAAATTGCCGGCAGGTATGGCCTGTTTATCGTCGAAGATGCGGCGCATGCTATCGGGGCCGTGCATAGGGGTGAAAAGATCGGGAAAAGTCCTCACCCGGTTTGTTTCAGCTTCTATTCCAATAAAAATATGACTACCGGCGAGGGGGGTATGATCGTGATGGATTGCGACTGCCGGGAATGGGAAAAAAAATTAAGGATGTATTCCCTGCATGGGCTTTCAAAGGATGCCGTTGAAAGATATAAAACGGGGTTGCCTTTTTATGATATCGTTTACCCGGGGTTTAAGGCCAACCTGACGGATATCCAGGCGGCGCTGGGGGTGGTGCAGGTCAAAAAACTTCCCGTCATCGACCGCTTGAGAAACCGGGTAGCGGCCTGGTACGATGAATTCCTGGCCGGGGTGGATGAAATTACCACACCGGTCACCAGGGTATACAACCACTCGGCGCGGCATTTGTACCCGGTGTTGTTGAATCCGAAATTGAAACGCTGCCGGGATGAGGTCATCATTGAATTAAGAAAAAAGGGGATTTGCCCATCGGTGCATTTTATCCCGGTCCATTTTCACAGCTTTTTCAAGACATTCTTTAAAGAAGAAATAAAGTTACCGGTAACAGAGGACCTGTTTTCAAGGGAGATTTCGCTTCCTATATACCCAGGATTGAACAGAAGCGATGTCGAATATGTGGCGGATATGCTGAAAGGGATTATCGGTACGGGTATAAGCGAAAAAGTGAGTAAAAAAACGCAGGCCGGGAACGGGGGGCATTCCCGGCCTGCTGGGGGGAGAGATATAAAATAATAAATATATGAGCACATATATTAGTTATATGTTAAGATTAAATGATACCAGAAAAATCAACCAAAAGCAATCCCCCGGCTTCACTTTTTTTACTTTTTAATTTTTACTTTTCCCTATCTTCACTCTTCCGGCAATCGATTCCATTTCTTCGACGATCCGGTTAAACCTGGAAAGAGCGATTTCAATGGGTTGTGGGGTTGTCAGATCGACCCCGGCGTCTTCCAGGGTATCGAGGGGATATTTCGAACCGCCGCTCTTGAGAAAATCCAGGTAACGGGTTTGTTCTATTTTGCCGCCGTTAAGGACCATATCTGCCAGCGCCGTCGCGGCGATAATCCCGGTACTGTACTGGTAGACATAGAAATTATAATAAAAATGAGGAACAGAACTCCATTCATTTTCAATATATTTATCTACCTTCAAGATATCCTTGTGGTGACCGTAATACAGCCGGGTTAACGCCAGGTATTTTTTATCCAGCCACTCCGGGGTAAGGGTTTGACCTTTTTCTATTGCCCTGTGCAGGGCCAGCTCGAAATCCGCGAAAAGCACCTGCCTGAAAAGAGTTCCCCTAAAACTTTCAATATATTGGTCCAGGATGTATAGTTTCACCAGGTCATCGGTTTCGGTTTTTAATAGATGCTGAACCAGCAGCGTTTCATTAAAGGTGCTGGCAATCTCGGCCAGGAATATTGGATATTGGGAGAGGGGGTAGGGTTGGGAGCGGTTTGAAAACCATGAATGAAGTGAATGGCCGAATTCATGGGCCAGGGTGGATATATGGTCGAAGGCGCCGTTGAAATTCATCAATACATAGGGATGGCCGTCATAGAAGCTGCCGTTGGAATAAGCGCCGGAACGTTTGCCCTTATTAGGATAAATATCCATCCAGCCATTGGCAAATCCTTTTTCCAGTACGGCGTTATATTCATTCCCCAGCGGTTTCATGGCTTCCAGGGTAATGTCCCGCGCTTCCCGGATGGGGTAAATTCTAGCCACTTCCGGGACCGAGGAAGCATAGATATCGTTATAATCTATCCTTTCAAGTTTTAATAGGCGGGCCTTCAGTTTTAAATAACGGTGAAAGGGGGCCAGGTTTTCTTTTACAGTATGAACCAGGGTATGATAAACATCCGGGTGGATATTTTGGGGATAAAGGGCGGCCTGGAGACAGTCTTTATAATGATGTACCCGGGCCTGGAAAAAATGTTTTTTGATTTCCGCATCCAGGAGAGCGGCGTGGGTGTGTTTGAAACCGGCGTGGTTATCCCAGAAGGTGCGCATAACCAGGCGGCGGTCCCGGCGGTTTTCCACGCCCCTGAAGCGGTTGTAGGAAGCGATATTCAAACGGATTTTTTCGCCGGTGGAGAGCGTCGCTTCGGGCGAGGGCATATCCAGGTTATTGAGCATGCCCGAGGCTTTGCCGGGCGCCCCAGAAAAAAGCCCGGTCCGGGTGACGATCTCTTCTTTATCATGGGGCAGTATGTGTTTTTCCATGCGCAGCACGGAATCGAATTTATGTTGGTAAACTTTTAACCTTGGGTCGGCAGCGATATATTCCCGGATTTTTTCTTTTCCCAACTTAAGAATGTCAGGGTCGATAAAGGTCAGCATGCTGTTGAGTTCGACATCGATGGTCTGCATCTTCCCTTTCATGGCCTGGTACCTGGAATTGCCCATATCCGTATCTGCCAGCAGGCTGGTATAAAGATACAACCTGTTTTCTTTCTTATCCATTTGATCCAGGTGATCCAGCAAGTCAAACATTTTTCCCGGCGCAGAGGTCCAACCCCGGGCCAATTTTTTGATACCGGGGATCATCTTCAACAGGAGGGCTTTATCCTTTTGCCATTCTTCCAGGTTGGCATAGGTATCTTCAACCTTCCATTTGAATTCCCCCGGGACCTGGCTGCGGTCCTCATGGGAATAATCGGGGATTTCTATTTTATTTTCCTTTTTCATTCTTTTTTTATAGGTGAATTCGAGTGCCTTCTTTATCTTCCAGGGCTTCGGCGATATTGTCGGTATCGGTTATAATGGCAGTCCCGCCCGTGGTTTCGGCAAATTTGATCGACGATTCGATTTTCGGACCCATGGAGCCCGGGGGGAAATGGCCTTCGGCCAGGTATTTTTTGGCCATTGCGACGGTTACGTCGTACAGGGGTTTTTGTTCGGGTTTGCCGAAATGGATGCAAACATGGGGCACGCCGGTTAGGAGGAGAAAGTGGGTGGCCTTGATCTCTTCGGCAATTAAAAAGGCGGTCCTGTCTTTATCGATGACGCCGTCCACCAGTGCGAAGGTGTTATCTTCCGGGTTCCGGACCACGGGGATGCCGCCGCCGCCGCCGGCGATAATGACATTGGCGGTTTTAAATGTATCGCCGATGCTGGAGGAGGAGAATACTTTGATGGGTGTGGGCGACGGCACAACGCGCCGGTACCCCCTGCCGGAATCTTCGATGATGGTCCACTGGGGGAAGAGTTTTTTCATTTCTTCGGCCTCTTGTTTGGTTAAAAAGGGGCCGATGGGTTTGGTGGGGTTTTTAAAAGCCGGGTCATCGGCTTTGACTTCTACCTGGCTTACCAGGGTCAGCACGTCGAAACCCGGGCGCTCGCGGTTGATGGTATTAATGATGGCCAGTTCCAGCATGGTGCCGATTTCGGCCTGGGTCAGTGCGTTACAGAGGGCCAGGTTCAGGGGCGGGAGGCCTTGTTTCTGACCGCTCAGTTGTCTTAAGTAGGTCATGCCCACCTGGGGGCCGTTGCCGTGCACTACCACGACGTTAAAATTCTTGTTAACCATTATTTTGATGAGTTCCGCGGCTTTGTAAGCGCGATTCATTTGTTCTTCGGTCGTGCTCTTGCCGTCCGAAAGAAAGTTGCCTCCAATGGCGATAACGGCTGTTTTCTTTTCTTGCATTTCAAAGCTCCTGTTCGTTGAGTTTATGAAAAGAGCTATTATACCAGGAAAAAAAAGAGAAGGCAAATCGGAAATGGAATTGGAAAAGACATAAAAAACCCTATAAAAAGGCAGGGGTCCCCCATGTAGCGGGGGACCTGTAAGGTGAAGGTGGGAGATATGTATTTATATTAAGGGGGGAGAGATGGAAAGGCTATTTATTAGTGCTTGCATTTTGGGTACCACCTGTACTAGTATTTACATCTACCGACTTCTTCTTATAGTCGGTCATATACCAACCGCTTCCTTTAAACTGGAAGGAAGACTTTGAAACCAACTTCTCGACATCGCCTTGACAATACAAACAATTTGTCATCGGCTCGGCATTTATCTTTTGCAGTACCTCAAAATTTTTCTTGCATTTTTTACATCTATATTCATAAAGAGGCATTTTTTGCTCCCTAATACAGGTCTATATATATCATACTTTTTTTGCCCTGTCAACACCCTTTTCTAAAAAAAAATAATTTTTTTTTCCTGACTAGCCCTTTCCTTTGAATAGACAAAGGTTTCGCCTTTAAAAAAAAAATTCTAAAAAGTGATTTCGAAGTCGGGATATTCATGATTGTCCTCGAATTCTTCCCTTATCACCTGCCGGACCCTTGCGACAGCGGGCCCCTTGTTGAGAAAGGCCTCAAATTCCTTGATGGCTTCTTGTTCTCCCTGGGCGTACACCTCCACATCCCCGTTGTATAGATTTTTAACGGTCCCGGTGACGCCCAGTCGATAGGCCGCCCCCTGGGTGTAGTACCTGAAGGATACTCCCTGGACACGGCCTTTTACGATGTAATGATAGGTCTTCATCCTGGCGGCTTCAGCCTGGGGGGTTACAGTTTATACTTGTACCCCTTTTCGAAGGCTTCTATATTGAGATCGATAAACTTAGGGGGAACTTTTCGCTTGACGATGTTCACCCAGATGTTTTTAGCGATGTCCATGTTGGCGGCCAACACGCCTACCAGCACGACATTGGTGGCGCGGATGTTTCCCAGTTCCACGGCAATATCGGTGGCCGGCACCATGATTACCCTGGCGGCATACTTTTTGAGGGTCTCTTCGATATTCTCGGGGTATTTTTCAAAACCCGCGGCCACGGGTAGGGGCTCCCAGACATAATCGTTCACCATGATGACGCCGTCTTTGCTAAGGTAATTTATATTTCTTAAGGCTTCCAGTTTCTCGAAGGAGAGGATATAATCGGTTTCATAGAGGGAAGGGAGGGGCGAGAAGACCTGGGTTCCATAGCGGATGGTGGAGATCACATCGCCGCCCCGTTGGCTCATGCCGTGGACTTCGCTTTTTTTGACATCGTATCCTTCTTCCAATAGTACATCCGACAGGAGATCGCTGGCCGTCAACACGCCCTGTCCGCCGACTCCGCTGATTATTATGGATTTCATTTTTTACCTCCGCGTTTGCTTTTCATGAATTCTTCGAGGGTGGTATCGTGGATATGCATGCCGTTTTCATCCACGAACCGGATGGCTTTTACGGGGCACACCTGGGCGCAGACGGTGCAACCGATGCAGCGTTCGGGTGTGATATGGGATTTTTCAGTCCCGGGGGTTACGGCCGGGCACCCTAATTTGGTGCAGAGTTTACAAAAGATGCATTTGGAAGTATCCACCTGCATGGAAGACCATTGCGCCCCCCTGAAGAGCAGCGCGCAGGGCCGTCTGACTACCAGCACCGAGGGCGCCCCCCGTTTTACTTCGCGCTTGATGATTTCTTTTAGCGCCTTGACGTCATACCCGTCGATTTCGTAGGTATTCTCAATGCCCAGGCCGTCTTTTACCAGTTTCACTATATCGACCCGGGGGGCGGGTTCTCCCATGGCGTTCAACCCGGTGCCGGGATTGACCTGGTGGCCGGTCATGGCGGTGATGGAATTGTCCAGGATGATGACAGTGGTTTTCCCTTTGTTGAAGATAATATCCAGCAACCCGGTAATCCCGGAATGGAAAAAGGTAGAATCGCCGATAACGGCCACGGCATTTAATTCTTTGCCGGCTTTTTCACAGGCTTTTTCCATGCCCAGGAGCGCGGTGATACTGGCGCCCATATCGATGCAAGTGTCCATGGCGTTCAAGGGCGGCAAGGCCCCCAGGGTGTAACACCCGATATCGCCGGTGACGTTTAACTTTTGCATGCTCAAGTTGTGGAAGGCGGCGGTGTGGGGACACCCGGCGCAAAGGGTGGGCGGACGCCGGGGGATCTGGTTGAGATCGAATTTTAACGTTAAATCTTTTTCCCCTAATGAGGCGCGAATGACGTCGGTGGACATCTCGCCGGTCAACGGGAAAACTTCTTTACCGATGATCTCCTTGCCGGTATGCTCCAGTTGAACAAAGGTTTCGATAAAGGGATCGTTTTCTTCCAGGATATAGATTTTGTCTACATGCTGGGCAAACTCCCGGAATAGTTGGTCCGGGAAGGGATAAGGCATACCGAGTTTTAAAAACCAGGCGTCCGGGAAGACTTCTCGCCCATACTGGTAAGAGATGCCGGAGGCGATGACGCCCACACGGGTTTTACCTTCGATGATATGGTTAAATTTAAATTGGTTGCTGAGTGCTTTGATTTCCTTCTGGCGTTTCTCCACGGCCACGTGTTTGGGTCTGGCCAGGGCCGGGAGAAGCATTGTTTTTTTGAAATCTTTGACGTAACCGATTTCCGGCGGCGTCTCGCGTTCGCCTAATTCCACGGCGGAACGGGAATGGCAGGTCCGGGTGGTCATGCGAATCATGACGGGGGTATTGAATTTTTCGCTGAGTTTTATTCCTTCGATGACCATGTCTTTGGCTTCCTGGGAATCCGAGGGTTCCATTACGGGCATTTTGGCGGCAAGGGCGTAATGGCGGTTGTCCTGCTCGTTCTGGGAGGAGTGCATGCCGGGATCATCGGCGGATACGATAATAAGACCGCCTTTGACGCCGAGATAACTGGCGGAGAAAAAGGGGTCCGCGGCTACATTCAACCCGACGTGTTTCATGGACGCCATGGAACGGGCCCCGGTGAAACAAGCCCCCAACGCTTCCTCAAGGGCTGTTTTTTCGTTGGCGCCCCAGTGACAATAGATATGATCTTTGTAATGCGCTGTGTTTTCAAGTATTTCCGTACTGGGCGTCCCGGGATAGGCCGCGGCAAAGGTGACGCCCGCTTCATATGCGCCCCTGGCAACTGCTTCATTCCCGGAGAGTAATTCTTTTTTCATGTGACCTCCTGTATCCTGTGAATGGATTATGATTTTTTACTTATTAGTTTTAATTGTAATTTTTTTCCATGTTTAAGTCAAGCCTGAATTTCTTTTCAAGATATGCCTCCGGCGGCCAGGAACCTTTTTATAAAAAGGTTCCTGGACTTCCAAAAATTTTTTATCATCGATTAGACAAAGTTTGAAACGGAAACTCCCAATAACCGGACTTTTATCTTTCCGGCTTCTGTCTTCTCCAAAAGCCCGGGGATGTATTTCATTATTGACGCAGCCCCGCATAAAGGCTCAGGCGCCGTGATACTGCGCGTAATACTCTTGAAATCGTAATATTTTATTTTTAATGTGACGGTACGCCCTTTGATAACTTTTTCTTTCATGTATTCGGCAACGCCTTCCGCACATTTGCCCAGGATTTCCAGCATCTCTTGCCGGTCATCGATGTCCCTGCTCAAGGTCTGCTCCTGCCCGATGGATTTTCGTTCCTGGTGCGGATTCACGGGCCGGTCATCGATTCCATGGGCGATGTCGTAATAAAAGTGGCCTGCTTTTCCGAAACGTTGAACCAGTTCCTCCCTGCTTATTTTCTTTAAATCCGCGCCGGTTCGTATGCCCATTTCCAGCATTTTTTGTTCGGTTACTTTTCCCACGCCGTAAAATTTCCTGATGGGCAGGCGATCGATGAACAGGTCCGCGTTCTTGGGCGTTACCACGGTGAGGCCATTGGGTTTATGAATGTCCGAAGCCACTTTGGCCAGGAATTTGTTGAAGGAAACGCCGGCCGAAGCGGTCAAACCGGTTTCTTCCCGGATTTGTTTCAATATCTCGCGGGCCAAATCCGCGGCATAAAGGATGCCTGTTTTGTTTTCCGTTACATCCAGGTAAGCTTCGTCCAGGGAGAGGGGTTCTACCAGGTCGGTATAGCGGCGAAAGATTTCCCGTATTTGTTCAGAAACAGCGTGGTATGCGTCGAAGCGGGGGCGGATAAAGACGGCCTGGGGACATAAGCGGTAAGCAACGCTGGAAGCCATGGCGGAATGGACGCCGAATTTCCTGGCCTCGTAGGAACAGGTGGCCACCACGCCCCTGCTGTTGGGATCGCCGCCGACGATGACGGGTTTGCCTTTTAATTCGGGTCTATCACGTTGTTCTACCGAGGCGTAAAAAGCATCCATGTCGATATGAATGATTTTTCTCAGCATGGTTCATCATCTGGGCATTATCCGGGTTTAGAAGATTTGACGCCTGATGGCCGCCAGGGTGGGTAATTCTTTGCCTTCGAGGTATTCCAGCAGGGCGCCGCCGGCAGTGGAGATGTAACTGATTTTATGGGCCAGGCTAAACTTGTTCACGGCGGCAATGGTATCGCCGCCGCCCACCAGGGAATAGGCGCCGCGGTCGGTGGTAATGGCTACGGCCATGGCTACTCTCAGGGTGCCGGTGGAGAAATTGGGCATTTCGAAAACACCTACGGGGCCGTTCCATAAAATCGTTTTTGAATTTTCGATTACGTGGGCAAAACGGGTGGCCGTTTTGATGCCGATGTCTACCCCCTGCCAGCCTTTTTTGATTTTATCGATAAAGCAGTGATCGATATTGGCGTCATTATCCATCCTATCCACGGCAACGCAATCCGAGGCGAAATGCAGCGCCACATTTGTTTGTTTGGCTTTTTCAATTACTTTGAGCGCCACGGGGATATGATCGTTCTCTACCAGGGAATCGCCGACGTCCCCGCCCATGGCTTTAATAAAGGTGTAGCCGATACCGCCGCCGATGATGAGGTTATCTACTTTTTCCAGCAGCGTTTCGATAATCTGGATTTTGGTGGATACTTTGGACCCGCCCAGTATGGCGGTAAAAGGTCGTTTGGCGCGTTTCAAGGCTTTATCGATATGGCTGATCTCGCTGTCCACCAGGAAGCCGAACATTTTGTCATTGGGGAAAAAACCGGCGATGGTATAGGTCGATGCGTGGGCGCGGTGGGCTGTACCAAAGGCGTCGTTGATATAGACATCCCCCAGTTCGGCCAGGCGGTGGGCAAACTCTTTGTCTCCCGCGGACTCTTCTTTGTGAAAGCGAAGGTTCTCCAGGAGTAAAACTTCGCCGGGCTTTAATTGGGCGGCCAATTTTTTGGCTTCAGCGCCGATGCAATCGTCGGCGAATTGAATTTTCCTGTCCAGTAATTTGGTGAGGTGTGGGATGATATGGCGCAGCGACATTTTTTCATCGTATACGCCTTTGGGTCTGCCCAGGTGCGTTAATAAAATAACGGCCCCGCCGTCCGCCAGGATTTTTTGCAGCGTAGGTACGGCTGTTTTCATCCGGGTGTCGTCGGTGATTTCAAGTTTCTCGTTTAACGGGACATTAAAGTCTACCCTTACCAGGGCTTTTTTACTTGCAAAATTATAATTGTCGAGTGTATACATCTTTTATCCCCTTTAAAAGTTTTTTTAAAAACTTGTATTCAAATATGTTTTTTGTATTAAACATATTCAATTGTATCAGATTCTGTTTTTTTTTACAAGGGAGGGTGGCAAATTATTGGGGAACAGGCTAAATGAGGGGTAGGGAACAGGCGAGGCCTGTTCCCTACCGGCGTGATTTTAATGGTTAGCGGTTGGCGGTCAGCGGTGCATTATTTTTTTTTAATTTTTCGATGGCCAGGGCCTTTGATTGGGGCATTTGTGGCATTTCAGGGGAAATAGCATCGAAATTCGGGGCGGCCTGGCTCGGTGTGAGCTGGATTTCAAATTCATCCTCAAGTCCCAGGGTTTCCATGTTAAGTAGCCGTACAATCGCCCGGTCGGCGGCCAGCGCCGCCTGGGGCAGCGGCAGCATTACTTCGGAGATTGCCCCGGTCTGTACGATCTCCTCTCGCGAATAAGCCAGGGAGGTCCCGTTGACGCCGAAAATAATCTCTACACGGAATTTCCCAATGGCCGCTTTTAGTGGAACGATAATGGTTTCCGGCCCTACGGATATCCCTTCTTTAAGTACTTTGCCTATGGGATTGGTAACCATCACGCTGCCCAACGCATTGCGGCGGAATTCCATCCCGTTAAAGCGCTTACCGTCGGCCGTAAAGTGGATATTAATCCCTTTGAAACCTTCCACCGCCGGGGCTGTAAAAGTACCCGTATATATACCGTCCCCAGCGCTTTCGTCGCCGTTCAGACCGTCATCACGCAAATCGAAGGAAGTCCGGTCTTCAAGAATACCTTTGATAAAAGTTTCACCGGGTAATCTTTCATCTTTGATTTGCGCCGTGGCCGTTACACTATCCCCGGAGTGGGGGGCCAGAGTCATCACCTGCACTTCCAGCGCCAGGGGACTTTCCGGTTGACCAATCACCACCCTGACATATTTCTCGCCGCTCAAACCATGAAGCGCAAGAGATTGCTTCCCGGGTGACAGTTGGTCCAGGTTGAACCGGGTGTTGTCGGAAGGAACGTTTACCCTTGACAGTTCCTCATTACTGAAAGAGATAGGGGACAACGCTTTTTGTCCGGTGAACGCTTTAACGGATTTTTCGCCCAGCACCAGGGCAATGGCCTTGCTGGGAGTATCGATGGGAAAGGACAATTCAGCCGTTCCATTTTCGATAACTCCTTCCAGTACAAAGAACCTGGAATTAGCCGCAGGGCCCGGTTTCCCAACTTTTGGAAAGGGGGACGGATCGATAATACCGGATTCGCTGGCCAGGGCAATTCCACTCATGATAAAAAGAGTAATACTTAGAATAGTTAATAATTTTTTCATATGCAGTTCTCCATTTTTTATTGAAAATCGGTGCCCAGGCTGTCGCCGATTTTCCGGTAGTCGTTTCGCCTGTTATGGTGGTGATTGGCTGCAGTGCGGAACCATAAGTATCCGATCCCTTCCGCCGAATATTCCGCCACCATGCCGTCATCCTGGCCGGGGAGGCCGGCAATCCCGGAAAGGGTTGCCAGGCCGATGTCTTCCAGGCACCAATCGTTCCACAAGCCATTGCCGGAAATGGTATAGAAAGATTTTGGCAATGCGGGACGGCCGGTGGTGCCGTACAACCAGTAGGAATTGTAGTAAGCCATCGCTGAGGTCTGGCAATTATAGGTGGAATCGTAGTCCTGGTCCAGGAGATCCACCAACCATGAGGTCAGCCATGACCCGGATAAAGTACCGGCCAGGTCCGCGGCTTCGCTGCCTTTATGCGGCCCGGCAATGGTGTTGATCCAGCGGGTGGCGTTGATAATGGTTGGGTAACGGGAGTCCCAGGTGGGATTAGAGAATATCCAACGAATAACCACTCCACCGAAAGAATGGGTGTTAATCACCAGGTCGTTAATGTTATTCTGGGTGATAAAGGTGTACAACTGCCCTGCTACTGCGTCGGCCGCTACCCACATATAATTACGGCCGTCGTAATGGCATACGACATAAGGAACGGCCCAATTGTTGGTGGATGCCCGGAGCATGTCGGTGGTCCAGTAGTTCCATGCTACCTGTGAATTGGCAAGGGTTTCATCGCCTTTGCCGTGAACAAACGCCGCCCCTGTGGCGGCGAAAACGACTGGTACAAGAAGTACGAAAAGTATCATCATGACCAGCGTTCGGGTGAAAAAATTTTTCATTTTTATACCTCCATTTGGTTTTTTATTGACGATTTCAACAGCCTGTAATTTAGTACTTTGCAGTATATATCGAAAAGGAATAAAATTCAAGTGAAATATCGAGCTTTCTTTTAGATTCATTCGTTATTGTAATATTCGGAATGAAAATGAATTACCGGGGAATACCGAAGTTTTCCCCCTCCGGATCAGGGGGCATTGCTTTTGATGGCGATCGATGGTATATTATTACCTAATTCATTTACCGAAAGGAGTACGATCATTTCTACAGGAAAACATCTAAATTGCTTCTTTGTTTCTGATTTGCACGGCAGGAACGAACGATACGAAAAACTCTTCGACAGGATGATCCAAGAACGGCCGGATGCAGTGTTTATCGGCGGCGACCTGCTGCCTTCTCCTTTCCGATCGGCAAGGGGCGTGGGTACTGTTCATGAGGATTTTATCATGGATTTCCTGGTCAAAGAATTGAAACGGGTCAAAGAATCCCTGGGAGAATCCTATCCCCGCGTGTTCGTGATCCTGGGCAACGATGACGGTAAAATGGCGGAAATAGCCATGCGGGAAGCGGAAAAAAAAGGGGTCTGGGACTACTGCCACTCCCGGCGCATCCAGTGGGGCGATTTCACGGTGTACGGGTACGCCTATGTACCCCCGACGCCGTTCCGCTTAAAAGACTGGGAACGCTTCGACGTCACCGATTATGTGAGACCGGGATGCATTGCACCGAATCATGAACTGGCGGTCTTTACCGTCCGGGTGAATGAGAATGATTTGCGTAGCGCCACCATTGAACACGACTTGAAGAAACTAACCGGCAATGAAAGCCTGGAAAAATCGATTTTCCTGTTCCATTCGCCGCCCCACCGGAGCAAACTGGACCGCGCCGGCCTGGACGGCCGGCGGATTAATGACCTGCAGGTGGATGTCCATGTGGGCAGCGCCGCTATTCTACGCTTTATCGAAAAACGTCAGCCCCTGCTTACCCTCCACGGCCATATCCATGAATCCACCCGCATTACCGGTTCATGGAAAGATACGTTCCGGCAATCCGTTTCTTTTAATGCTTCCCATGACGGGCCGGAATTGGCATTGGTACGTTTCGATCCTTACTGCCTGGAAAAAGCCAGCCGGGAATTGATTCGCTAAAGAAGCGCAGGAATTTTATTTCTTTTTCCGCCAATTTTTCAACCCTTTTAAAAAAGCAGGATAATAGAGCTCATATACTTCCATATCTTCCTCGGAAAACCGGTTCGGTTGAGTGGAGCAAAGCAGCAGCAGGGTTCTTAACTGATCCCCGTGAAAAAAGGGTTTGACAAAATAGGAACGGACTCCGTGCGGGATAAAAAGCGCCCAGTCGATGGGTTTGGTGCTCTCCAACGTATCTCCTAAGATGAGAAAATCCAGCCGGTTCTCCCAGATAGCCTGCGAGACAGTGCCTTCAAAATCAAAGGCAGCGCCGGGTTTTAAAGTGGCAAAGACCTCCCCCCCTTTCCCACGGGCATAAACGATCACCTTATGCTTTTTTACGTAAACATCCGCATACATGACCGCATCGAATAGGGGGCCGGCCAGTTGATGCCCCAGCAGCGTATCCAGTATTTCTGCCATGTCATATTTCTCTCCCATGGCGGCCAGCAGGGATTGCTTGAATTGTTCCCTGTCTGAGGGCAGAGGAAGGGAGGCCGAGACTTTTTTCTCTGCGCCATTGTGCTGGTGAATAGAGATTTTCAACAGGTTCCGGCCCCTGAGGGATAACCGCCTTATTTTAACAAAAGCCTGGATGGGAATATTGCCCTTTTTTACCAGGGGCAGGTTGCCCTCCCAATGACCTTCCTGCAAACAGGTTTCAAAGAGCCTGGCGATATGCGATTTCTGCTCTTCGGGATAGAGGGCCTGGAATTTGATGCTGATGAATTCCCGGTATGTATAACCGAACAGTTCGTAAGCAAGAGTGTTGCGGGAAATAACCGCCCCGGTTTCCAGGTCCACCAGCATAATCGGGAGATTTTCGGATTCGATCATGGTCTGACGTTCAAGGTCTTTTTCCAGGAGGTGACTTGCAAAATCCACGTCCTGGGTGATGTCCCGGATGTGGCCGTAGTAGAAGGACGGTTCCACGCCGCCCGGTGCCCCAACGATTCTTAACCAGCAGCAGTGGGGTTGTTTCTCCTGTTTATCCCGAACCCTGAAAATAACTGAGGCCTCTTTGCCTTCACGCATGGAGATTATAAACAATTTGAACCGAAAAAAATCCTCTTCCGTTACGACCTCCTGCGCCCAAACAAGGTTTTGAAGCAGTTTCTCTACGTCGTTGTTCCCGGCCAGGCCGTTAATTGCCGTGTGATTTAGAAATTCGATCTTTTTCTCATTGATTCTCATCCGCCAGAATAATCCGGCGGCAGAGCCGATAAAGCGGGTAAAGTCCCCGGGTTTCAACGGGTTCTCATTCGCGGCTACGGGTTTTCTTTCTGTCATTGGCTTTACTCCAGGCTTATAATTTATATGATTTCCTTCTTTTTGTCCAGGGGTAAGGAAATTTTATTTTTTTTGAAAACTGATGCCTTCAGCGACCAGGAACCGTCCATTCGTGATGGTTTTGAAAAAAGGTTCCTGGACTTCCAAAAACTTCTTATTAGTGATATTATTAGGCATTATAAATAAGGAGTATGAACATCTCTTCTCAAAACCCGTTGAGCTTAGACTGTTTTTTCGTTTCAGACCTGCACGGCGGCATAGAAAGGTACCGGGCGCTCTTTAAACAGGTGCTGGAAGAACTCCCGGACGCACTCTTTATCGGCGGCGACCTGTTGCCTTCCCCGTTAAAAAAACTGGCGGCCCCCTCCCTGGATATCTCCCATACCGATTTTATTAACGGATTCCTGGCAAGAGAACTGAAAAAAATAAAGGAAACCCTGGGAGAGAGATATCCAAAGATATTCGTCATCCTGGGCAACGACGACGGCCGCATGGAAGAAGCCTCCATACTGGACGTCGCCTCGCAAGGCCTGTGGCAATACTGCCATAATCGCTGTATCACCTGGGGAGATTTTACTGTTTACGGGTATTCCTACATCCCCCCAAGCCCTTTCCGTTTAAAAGACTGGGAACGATTCGATGTCTCCCGCTACGTGGACCCCGGCTGCACAGCCCCCGACGAAGGAATCCTCTCCGTACCGGTCCCGGAACAGCAATTAAAATGGGCCACTATTACCGAAGACCTGGAAATTTTAACGTCGGAAAAAAATCTTGAAAATGCGATTTTTCTCTTTCACGCGCCCCCGTATAAATCCAGGCTGGACCGCGCGGCCCTGGACGGGAAAATGATCGATCATGTTCCCCTGGACGTGCATATCGGCAGTATTGCCATACAGCGGTTCATCGAAGAACGGCGCCCCTTGATAACACTCCACGGCCATGTCCATGAATCCACGCGCCTCACCGGTTCATGGCGGGATCAGTTCGACCGTACGGAATCTTTCAACGCCGCCCACGACGGCCCGGAATTGGCATTGATCCGTTTCGATCCTTACTGCCCGGCAAAGGCCGCCAGGGAACTTATACCCGCTTATTAATTCTCTTTCAGGATATCGTCGTCGTAGATCATTTCAAGGCGCAATTTATGTTTGGCTTCTTCCTGCGCCAGCATCTTGAAAGTGGATTTCATATTCTCATCGGTACTCATATCCGACAGGTTACTATACAGTCTAAAAGCGATTTTTTCACGGTGCATGGCCACCACCAGCGCATCCTGGTAATCCATATCTAATGTCGCTTTGACATCGATTATGTAATCGGAAATTTTAAGATCCGTGATTTCATCTTTCGAAGGGGTTAAAGCGTGTCCCTTTTTCACCCCCAATAGAAACTCTTTATGTTTCAACTCTTCGGCGGCCAATTCTTCAAAGACCTGTTGAATCGGTTTCCCGGACAGCCTTTTGGCCCATTCCGCGTAAAACCGGTTGGCGTTTTCCTCGCTTTTAACGGCAAAGTCCAGCACTTCATCGACATTCATAAAGGTAATTTTTTTGATCTCGCTCGATACCTCGCTCATTTCATTATCTCCTGGTTATTTATTATGCAGCGGTTCCCGCGGGAATCGTACCCACGTAGGGATTGATGCCCGGCATCCGCGCCGCCATTTCTTTGTCCTGCAGCAGCAAAGACGGTTGGTCGCCGCCGATCATTTTTAATTTTGCCACCATCTCCGTGAAATTGTCTTCTTCTTCCACTTGCTCGTTTACAAACCACTTCAATAAATTCTGGGCCGCATAGTCTTTCTCATCTACGGCCTGGTCCATCAGTTTATGGATACAGTCGGTGATATGTTCCTCGTGAACCAGCCCATCTTGAAAGATATTTAATGACGATTCCCATTTCCTCTTAGGTTCCTCGATACGGGGAAGCGCAACCGCGCCGCCTCTCTCAAGGATATGAGTGAAGAACCTCATGGCATGGAACATCTCTTCCTGCGCCTGGCACTTCATCCAGTGGGAAAATCCCTTGAGATTGATGGTTTCAAAATAAGCGGCCATGGACAGGTAAAGGTATGATGAATATATCTCTTCACCGATTTGTTTGTTGAATGCATCTTGCATTTTATTCTTTATCATTATATCCTCCTAAATCATTTAATTAAATTGTTCTTGGAAAATATAGTGGTTTCGGATTATTTTGTCAAGGCTTTTTTGCCGGTTTTAAAAATTTTCTCCGGGGGTTGACTTCTTTCCTGAAATTCTATATTATTGGATAGAAATCATTGAATAGGTAGGATTAATATAGGATACAAAATGATTCATGCTGGATTTAGCGAATTAAAAAGAGCTTTTTTTGTTCATTCAAACGCGAGCGTCGATAAGGATTCGATATCTTATAATCTACTGTTGTTCTATGCCGTCGAATCGGGACTAAAATCCATTTACTTGAGATGGAACAATATTCTTACTACCGAGAAAATAGCCGATGAAAAGCTCACTAAAAGTCATAATTTATCGAAGTGGGTTCAAAAGCTTTATTTACCTGCAAGTGTAAGCGGACCATGCCCGGAATTTAAACTAACGAGGAATAATAAGCAAGAGCATTATGATGTCGGTCAGGTACATCAAGCCTGGCGCTACGGCATCGAAATAGATCAGAATGATCAGGAAAAGCTTATCCGGTGGTTAGAAACCGTTAGAAGTTTGATAGAGGAGCGTATCTAAAATGATTCCATCCGATGTACGTTTATATACCTGGATCGATGTCGAAGACATATTACTGCGAAAGCAAAAAGAAAACGATTGGCCGGAGTGGTTAGTGTGGGCCCGGGCCTATTGGGATGGATTATCGCTGGGCATCCGGGAAAATACAGTACCGTCAGCCAAAGAGTGGCTGGCCGAACAATTCGCTCCCAGGTTCGATCTGGAAAAATTGTGTCTAATCCTGGAAAGCGCCGGTAATAAACAAAGACTCATGCAAGTGATACTGGAAGAAACGGATGAGGAGCCGAAGAAGCCCCGGACTATGCCCAGCCTGGCAAGACCTTCAGTGGTTTTTAAGCCCTATGAGCCCGAATACCCTTCTTCACTCCCGCCGGAATATCCGCCGGTGGTGGCTTTCCATTCATTTAAAGGGGGGGTGGGGCGTACGCTCCATGCGCTGGCGTTTGCCCGATCGTTGACTCAAGATAAAAGTAAAAAGAATCGCGTTCTCCTGGTAGACGGCGATCTCGAAGCGCCCGGGTTAACCTGGTTGCTTTATTCAAGGATTTCCAAACCGGAAATTTCTTTTGTCGATTTGTTGGCGCTTACCCATGGCGATCCGGACCCGGAAGCAGGGGAAAGCATCGAATTGGCGGTGGAACGAATAAAAGATATGCTCCTGGATGGAATTTATGTATTACCGGCTTTTCGGGCTGTTTCTCACTTTAGCTCCCTCGAAATTAAACCAGAGCATTTAATCAAATTTTCAAAAAATCCTTATATTTTGACTACAATCCTTGCCGAACTGGGTAGAAAACTGGAGGTAGATGCGGTAATAATAGACCTGAGAGCCGGTCTATCCGAACTTTCCACCGGGCTTCTCCTTGATCCGCGTGTTTATAAAGTCATCGTTACCTCTCTCAGTGCCCAGTCCATAGAAGGCACATGCCAACTGTTACAAATCTTAAGCGAATTAAAAAACAACGGGAAAAGCAATTATACTCAACCTTCGATTATTATTACCCATATCCCTGACTATGAGTTAACAAAAAAAGAACTTTTACCGGACATAGAACCCAAATTATTCGCGGCGGCAAATATTTTGGAGAATGAACAAGATGAGGAACCTGTGGTGCCAATCTTATTACATTCGGTTTTCAATCAAAAATTAATCGTTCTACCCGGAAATTGGAACGATGTGATGCAGATTATCCAGGACACCAGGTTGGAAGGTATATTGAACCAATTGAAGAATTGGCTCCCGTTAGCAAGTTATAAAAGTAGTTCCCAACTCCCGGGAATAACTGAAAGTAAGCTGAAAGACAAACGAAAAAAATTGGCTGATTTTTCTGACAAACTTATCGTTGCTGAAACCAGCGGTATGGAAAAATTCCTGACCATTTCCCCGCTGCGCAACCTGGCTTCGGATTATAGGAATAAAGTACCCATTGCCGTCATTGTGGGCGCTAAAGGCGCAGGAAAAACATACACATATCTCCAGATAGTCAGGAGAACAACCTGGCAGCGTTTCGTCAAGGATGCAGTAGATTCGGATGTAAATATCGACGCCGCTGTTTGCCCGGTATTGTATGGCGTGAATATCATTGATATAGAAGGAATAGAAAGCAAAAAGCTCGAATTAACTAAAAAATTAGCACAGGGGCCATCGTCAGGTAGCCAGGAAATCAAGCATTATTTACGGGACAATTTAACTAAGGAGCTCCACGAAGGCCAGTGGAGAGATTGCTGGTTGAATACCATCGCCTGGAGCTGCGGCTTCGAAGCCGGCAAGGAAAGTGCCGGGAGAAATTTCAACGATTTCCTTAAAAATAAAAAACAGTTTATCGTTGCTATATTCGACGGATTGGAAGATTTCTTTCAAAACCTCTCATCCAGGGAAAACGAACAAACCGCCCTTCGTTCATTACTCCAGGATGTACCGGAATGGCTGGAGCAACAGCCTTCCAGGCAGATTGGGCTACTTGTTTTTGCCCGTCGCGACATGGTCATGAATGCGATAAAACAAAATTTTGAGCAGTTGACGAAAAGATACTCACCATATGCACTGAAATGGGATGAAGAAGAAGTTTTGAGGCTGGTGGCCTGGATATCAAGGGAATCGGGTGTGCTGCCTGAAATTGAGGGGAAATCCCTGCAAGATATGGAAATACCTGCACTGGTTGATCTATCTGTGCAACTTTGGGGTAGAAAGCTCGGCCAGGACCAGGGAAAAGAAGCCCGAACCGCTGATTGGGTTATTTCCGTACTATCCGATCTTAACGGCCAGGTTCAAGCCAGGGATATCGTCCGCTTGTTGCAGAAATCGGCAAGGGATTCCATCCAGGATAACTTCTGGATGGATCGCATCCTGGCGCCGCTGGCAATCCGAAATTCAATCGAGGAATGCAGTAAGAAAAAAATAGGGGAGATTATGTTGGAAAACCCTCCTTTGGGAGCGATCTTGGACAAACTTAAAAATGACACAGATATCGATGCGAAAGTAATCCCCTTTACCCGCGAGGAAGTCAAATTGGGAATAGAGGACATCAACATTCTGGAAACCAATGGTGTAATACTAAGAGAAAACGAAGAATATTATATGCCTGAAATTTTCCGTCTCGGTCTCGGTTTTAAAAATACAAAAAGGGGTCGCTACCGAGTTCTTTCCCTTTCGCGCCGCGCCAGGAGATAAGTTTAGGCACGGTTGATTTTTTCTTCGGAAAAGGGTACAATCTACTCTAATAATTTGTTGGATACTCCAGTGGTCGGTTTGATGCGGATTAAAATAAATTAATTACATTAAAGCAGTTGACAAACGACACTGAATTGGTTATATTGTTGACTGGAGGTTAAAATGGAGTTAAAAAACTATTTCGACTATAATGCGACAACACCGGTGGACCCCAGGGTAGTAGAAGCAATGCGGCCCTTTTTCAGCGAAAACTTCCATAATCCCTCATCCTTCTACAGCCAAGCCGGGGAAGCCCTTCAGGCCATAGAAGTCGCCAGGGAACAGGCGGCGAAATTGCTTAACGCCCGGCCCGATGAGATTTTCTTTACCTCCGGGGGCACCGAATCCGATAACCTGGCCATCCAGGGCGTCGCCTCTATGTATAAGGAAAAGGGGAATCATATCATTACCTCTGCCATCGAACACCCCGCTGTTTTGAAAACCTGCCAGTTCCTGGCCAAAAAAAAGGGTTTCGAAGTCACCTATCTGCCGGTGGATGAAAAAGGCTATGTAAGCCCGAAAGAATTGAAAGAAAGCATCAAAGACGCCACCATCCTGGTCACCATTATGCACGCCAATAATGAAATCGGTACGCTCCAGCCCCTCAAAGCATTGGCGGAAATCGCCCACAGCCGGGGCGTCTATTTTCATACCGACGCCGTACAGAGCACCGGGAAAATCCCGGTGGATGTGAAAGACCTGGGCGTGGATATGTTGAGCTTTTCTTCTCATAAGATATATGGCCCCAAAGGCATGGGGGTCCTGTATATTAAGAAAGGCGTCAAAATAGATCCGCTGTTATTTGGCGGTGGGCATGAGCATGGCCTTCGCGCCGGCACCGAGAATGTTACCGGCATCGTGGGCATAGGAAAAGCCGCGGAAATCGCCCTGGCGGAAATGCGGGAAGAAGAAAAAAAATTAAGACCCCTGAGGGACCGGCTCAAAAAAATGATCCTTGAAACCATCCCCGATGTGCTGGTAAATGGGGACCCTGAAAACGGGCTTTACAATACCCTGAATGTGTCCATCAGGCACATCGAAGGCGAGTCTATCCTGGCCCTGCTGGACGGGAACGGTTTTGCGCTCTCTTCCGGCTCCGCTTGTTCTTCCAAATCACTCGATCCTTCCCATGTGCTGCTGGCCATCGGTCTGAAGCATGAAGACGCCCACGGCAGTTTGCGCATAAGCCTGGGAAAATACAACAGCGAAGACGCGGTGAACAGTTTGCTGGAAACATTGCCGGTAGTTGTCCAGCGACTGAGAAGCATGTCGCCTTTCTGGACCAATAAAAAATGAAAGTTTTTGGCTATATAAAGAGGAGTATAGAATTATGTACAGCAAAAAAGTGATCGAACACTTCCAGAACTCGAAAAATTACGGTAAAATCGAAAACGCCGACGGTATCGGGAAAGTTGGAAACAAAAAATGCGGCGATGTGATGTGGATCTATATCAAGATCGAAAACGGGCTCATCGCTGATGCAAAATTTGAAACCTTTGGCTGTGTGGCGGCCATTGCCACCAGTTCCATGGCCATCGATATGATGAAAGGAAAACCGGTGGAGGAAGCCCTTGCCATCACCAATAAAGCCGTGGCCGAAGCCCTGGACGGGCTGCCGCCGGAAAAAATGCACTGTTCCATCCTGGCTGAAGAGGGTATCAAGGCCGCAATAGAAGATTATATGAGCAAAAAGAAAAATAATTAACTGTTGTCTTCGACGACCGGAAACCTTTTCGAGAAAAGGTTTCCGGACTTCCCAAAGCTTTTGTTTGAAGGTTTTTTCTTCGCGCCCCTTCGCGTTCTTAGCGGCTTTTAATTTTTTATCCCATTTATTCCAGCGGCGCGAGGTGGGCGGAAAAGTGTCTTAAATAGGGGGCTTCCCAGGTAATTTTTAATCCCCTGGCATTTTCTCTTTCTTTAAAGGTTTCGATGATGATTTCGCTGGCATAATCGAAATGACTCTGGGTGTACACACGCCGCGGAAACGCCAATCTTACCAGTTCCATGGAAGCCGGGATCATATCGCCCGTGACTTTGTCCGTTTTCCCGAACATGAGGGAGCCGATTTCCACGCCGCGTATACCGCCGTTTTTATATAGTTCGCACACCAGCGCCTGGCCGGGAAACTGGTGGGCCGGGATGTGGGGATAGAAGGCCGCGGCGTCGATGTAGACGGCATGGCCGCCGGTGGGGCGAATGATGCTGACGCCTGCATCCAATAAGCGTTCCCCCATGTATTCGGCGGTCCTTACCCGGTAGCGCAGGTAATTTTCATCCAGTACTTCTTGCAATCCCACGGATATTGCTTCCAGGTCTCTCCCGGCCAATCCGCCGTAGCTGGGGAAGCCTTCGGTCAGGATCAACAGGTTGCGGGCGTGCATGGCCTGGGTATCGTCGTTCATGGCCAGGAAACCGCCGATATTGACCATGCCGTCTTTTTTTGCGCTCATGGCGCAGCCGTCGGCGTATGAAAACATCTCCCGGGCGATTTCAAGGATGCTTTTATCGCCGTATCCTTTTTCCCTTTGTTTGATAAAGTAAGCGTTTTCGGCAAACCGGCAGCAGTCGATGAAAAATGGGATTTTGTATTTCCGGTACAACCGCGCTGTTTCCCTGATGTTTTCCATGGAGACCGGTTGGCCGCCGCCTGAATTATTGGTAATGGTTATCATGCCCAGGGGGACATGTTTATGGTTTTTGTCCAGGAATTCTTCCAATTTTCCCAGGTCCATGTTTCCTTTAAAGGGGTGGTCGCATTCCGGGATTTTGCCTTCGGGGATGACCAGGTCTACGGCTTCCGTGTCGTGGTATTCGATATTGGCGCGGGTGGTATCGAAATGGGTATTATTGGGTATTTTTTGACCTTTTTTATTTTTTAATATGATTTCGAAGAGGATACGTTCGGCGGCCCTGCCCTGGTGGGTGGGGATAATATGTTTAAAGTCCGTGATTTGTTTGACGGTATCTTCGAAATGGAAAAAGCTTTTGCTGCCGGCGTAGGCTTCGTCGCCCACCATGATGGCCGCCCATTGTTGGTCGCTCATGGCACCGGTGCCGCTGTCGGTAAGGAAATCGATCAATATGTTTTCCGCCCTGATTGAAAATACGTTGTAATGCGCTTCTTTTAGGTATTCCAGCCGTTCTTCCCGGGTAGTTTGTTTGATATGTTCTACCATTTTGATCTTAAAGGGTTCGATGGATGTTTTCATGTGTTTGCTCCTTAATCGTCCGTATCAACCAGGGCCTGTCCGCGGTTCTTTTTAGTATGGGGGTGTGCGTAGAGGTACCGTTTGATTTTATGGGTGGCGGTTTTCACAAAAGGCTCTTTTTGTTCGTAGATGCGGGCCAGTTTTGAAAAGGAAGATAGCTGGGTATTGACACATTCCCTGGTATCGGCCAGTACTTTTTCAATGAATTCCAGGCGTTGGCGTTCCGTTTTGCCGCGGGTTTCGGCGTCTACCAGGTCGTAATCGAGGTAGACCCAGGCTTCCAGTTGGTCGTTGTTTTCGGTCACCAGGGATTCCATTACCTGGGGGCAGGCGTTCAATTTTTCTTCGACGGCTTCGGGGTAGATGTTTTCGCCGTTGGCCAGGAGGATCATATTTTTTGACCGGCCTTTGATATAGAGGTTATTGTATTTGTCGAAGTGGCCCAGGTCGCCGGTTTTAAACCAGCCGTCTTTATCCAGAACTTCGGCCGTCAGTTCCGGGTTTTTGTAGTAGCCTTTCATGATGTTGGGGCCGCGGGCGAAGATTTCGCCGATGCCGGTTTTGGGGTCCGGGTCAACGATTTTCAGTTCGCATCCGGGGGTGGGTTTGCCGGTGGAGGTAATTTTGATGGTTTTATCGCCGACCGGGCCGCCGGCCAGTAATGGGGCGGTTTCGGTCAGTCCGTAACCCACGATATAAGGGAACCCCGCGGCGTTGAAAAACTTTTCCGCTTCCTGGTTGAATGAGGCCCCTCCGACGGACATAATTCTTAATTGCCCGCCGAAAAAGTCGAGCAATTTATGATTGATTTTCTTATAGATTTTTTTCTTCAGGACCGGGATTTTGGTGATAAGTTTGATGGCCAGGTTTTTTCCCAGTACCGGGGCCACCTTTTTTTTGTATATTTTTTCCAGGATTAGGGGTACAGAGCAGATGGTGGTGGGTTTTTCAACCTTGCATACTTTTTCCAGGACGCTGGGGGTGGGGGCTTTGTCCAGGTAGACGATACGGGCGCCGCTGAATAACGGCAGCAGGAACCCCAGGGAAAACTCGTAGGTATGGGAGAGCGGTAAAACGGAAAGGAACGTATCCCCGGGTATTACTTCCACCAGCATTTTGACGGCCACCACGTTGGAGATTAAGTTTCGATGGCTCAGCATTACAGCTTTGGAATGGCCGGAGGTGCCGGAGGTATAGATAATGGAAACCGTATCGTTTTCCGAGGCTTTCCTGGAGACCAGGCCAAAGGTTTCTGGGATTTTTTTGATAAAGTCCATGGCCCTATCGAAAATTTCCGAGAGAAGTTCTTTTTTAATTTCGTTTATATTTTTGGCAACCGCGGTGATATCGTCCAGCATAATAACGGATTTCAGTTTGGAATTTTCCAGGTCGCCCAGTTTTTCCAGTTGTTTATGGGTGGTGAAGAGGATTTTGGCTTCCGAGTCGGAAAGGATATGGCGGATATCCGCTTCCGGGAAATCCGGCAGGATAGGGACCGCGGCCGCGCCTGTGTGGACGGCGGCAAAGTAAGCGATGCCCCAATTGGGGGAATTTTCGCCCAGGATAGCGACGCGGTCGCCTTTCATGACGCCCCGGTCCACCAGCAGTTCGGAGGTTCTTATGACCATATTGAGGAATTCATTGTAAGTGATAGGGTGTTCGAGGGCTTTGCCCACTGCCGGCCGGTCGCCGAATCGTTTCACCGAGTATTCCAGTACTTCGATCAATGTATCGGGGAACTGGGATTTGTCCTGGTTTAAAAAATCCGACAATGTTTTTGAATATTTTATTTCGTTTTCGTTTTCCATAGTGAAATTTATAACTTATTTTTTTTTTTTTTGCAAGAGCCGTAATTTTTTATCTGCATGAAAATAGCCGCGAAGAACGCGAAGGACCGCGAAGAGAAAGAGGGGAAATCCACTTCCGGGGCGCCGGAATCCTCAAAGGGGATATGGCAATCGGCAATAAATTTACCTTGATCGGCGCTCATTTTGCCGCAAGCCTCAAGGGGGATGTGGAAGTTCGCAATATTTTGCCAGGCTCGACATCCCTTTAGTGGCAATTCTCAAATCGGATGTAGAAATCGGCAATAAAACAGCCGGAATCGGCGGCGCAGGACTAGAAAATCCTATCTTTAAAGCAGGCGAGAGCACCTTTTTAGTAGACCAACCTACCGTGGATAAGGAAATCCTTTTTTCCGCTCTTCCATGTTTTTTCTTCTCTTCTTCTCTTCTACGCTCCTTATCTTCTATCTTTTTCCGCTCTTCCTCGCTTCCTCGCTTCCTTTTTTTTGTCCCTTGTATTTCCAATTACTTTCTGGTAATATATTCTATACTGAGTAATTAAAGGCGAGGAGGTGATCGAATATGCCTTTATGCAAATGGTCCGAAGAAGATTGGAATGTGTTGGTCCAGAATATAAATAATGATAAATGTATCCTGATGCTGGGACCGGAAGCCGCAGTGGCGAAGCTGGACGGTCAACCGAAACCGCTGTCCCATTCACTCGCCAACCTTTTGTTCAAAGATGTGGATTCGCGTTTTAAGGAACATATCGACCCCTCTAACCTGATGGAAGTTGCCCAATATTATTGCCTGCAAAAGGAGATCGATTCATACCACGTGAAAGTGAAAATAAGAAATTTCTATTCCCTGCACAGGTCTTCGTTTTCCGGCTCCTTCCACTTTGATCTGGCCGCCCTGCCTTTCTATCTTTCAATCCATTCTTCCCCGGATGAGATGTTTGCCTCCGCGCTGAAAGAACAACACAAACATCCTAAAACCGGCTGGTATAATTACAAGAATAAACAATCGACCATGATGTATATCGGAACCAGGGTTGAACCCATGCTGTTTTATCTTTACGGTTTCATTGATGACGAAAATTCCCTGGTGGCTACGGAAAACGATCTACTGGATTTCCTGGTCAGTATTATGACCAAAAACAGTCTGCCGGACCGATTGATCAATGAATTGCAAGCCCCGGACAAAAGTCTCCTGTTCCTGGGGTTTGGGTTCAAGCACTGGTATTTGCGTATATTGTTGCACATCCTGGAGATTAAAAAAAAAGACAACCATTCTTTTGCCATGGAAGATTTCACTCCCCGTAGCGCGGCTGAATTTAAAAGCACGGTATTGTTTTATAAGCAGGGGACGTGTAAAATTCACTTTTTCGAGGGAGGTTTTGAAGAGTTTGCCGCTGAACTGCGCCGACGCTTTGAAGCCAAAGTTGGCGCCGACGCTTCCACTGCTGACATTCCTATTCGTGAGGAAAAGCGCCCCAGGGTGTTTATTTGCCATGCCTCCGAAGATAAATCTTTTGCCTCATCTTTGTATGAACAATTAAAAGCGGCTGGCCTCGAACCGTGGCTGGATAAAGAAAATCTGCGCGGCGGAGATCGCTGGGATGAAGTGATTCAGCGGGCTATTAAAAAGGAGATAGATTATTTCCTGGTGCTGCAAAGTAAGACCCTGCAAAAAAAGATCGGGGACAAGTGTTATGTCAATAAAGAGATTTACGAAGCGCTTGATCAGCAAAAGATGTATCCGCCCAATACCCGTTTTATTATCCCTTTAAAAATCGACGAGTGCGAGAGATTGGAGGTATTGAAAGATATACAATCCGAAGCCATCGATACCCAGGACAAAATCGCGGAATTGATTCGTCTCATCGACCGGGACTATAAAAAGAGGGGGAACTAATGGAGAGCAAAGCCATATACCGTTACCCAGGTTCCCGGCCTTTCGAGGATACGGATTTCGACCGGAGGTTATTTTTCGGCAGGGAACGGGAAAAAGACGATCTTTTACAAAAAATAATTGCCAGGAAACTGGTAGTGCTGCATGCCGAATCCGGGTTAGGAAAAACATCGCTTCTAAATGCCGGGGTAAGCTCATTGTTAAGGGAGAGGGGTTTTTTACCCATAAAAATACGTTTCAACATGGCAAACATAAGCCCGGTTCAAGCCGTTTTCAGCGGAATAGAGGAAGCGGCGGCGCAGCAGCGCCTGGATATAGAACCGGGTGAAAATGAGACCTTGTGGCATTACTTTAAAACCGCCGCTTTCTGGTCTACCGATGATAACCTGCTGACGCCGGTATTAATCTTGGACCAGTTCGAGGAGTTTTTTGCTTTTCATGAACCCGAAGTTAGAGGAGTGTTTATATCGCAATTGGCGGACCTGGTTCACAACACCATTCCCCAGGGACTGCGACAGGCTATCCGAACGGGCGAACCTTATCGTTACGGAGACGAACCGCCCAGGGTGAAAATTGTGATCTCTATTCGGAGCGATTTCATGGGGCAACTGGACGAATTGTCTTCCGATATCCCAGAAATAATGGATAATCGTTACCGCCTGTTAGCATTAACCCGCCAGCAAGCGCGGGAAGCGATTACCGGTCCGGCGCAAATACAAGATGAACAGATGTTTTCGCGGCGCTTCCGGTATTCGAAAGAGGCATTAGATATGATGCTGGATTATTTAAGCAAACGCCGGGAGAGGGGAGGGGTGGTCATTAAGGACGAAGTGGAATCTTTTCAATTGCAATTATTGTGCCGACACATTGAGACAAATGTCCTTGAAAAGCCGGGTAGGGCAGGCGATCAGCATGAATTTGAGGTAAAAGAAGAGGACCTGGGCGGGGTGGCGGGTATGCACAAGGTGTTTCAATATTTTTATGAAGATCGGTTAGCTGGCTTGAAAAGCGCTCTAGAAAAACACCGAGTGCGCCGGTTATGTGAAAAAGGTTTGATTAGCGATTCAAACCGCCGGCTCAGTCTGGAAGAGGAGGTCATCGAAAAGCAGTTTAAGGTTTCCGCTGTATTGTTGGCTCAACTGGTAGATAACCGCCTGCTGCGTTCGGAGAATCGGGTAGGCAGTGTCTATTATGAATTGAGCCATGATACCCTGATCGCTCCCATTCTCTTATCGCAGCTAAAACGCCGAATTACCATAGAAAAGCATGCGCTCGTATTCATTATACCGATTTTTATTATCTTCATAATTCTTTTAAGCCTGGATGTTTTGAAACAAAATGAGTTAGATAAGCTTTTTATAGAAGCAGAACAACAAGCCTCTGCTTCCAACTCTGGAAAGACCATAGAAATATATAAGAAAATTCTGGAAGAGGACCCCAAAAATATAAGGGCCAATGTAAAATTGGGGGAATTGTTATATGGATTTAAAAAATATGAAGATGCTATTCAATTGTACAAAAAAGCAATAGATAACAAGATTACGGATGTCCGTCTTTATTCAGGGTTGTTGAAGATTCTTTCTGAGTCGGGCAAAGAGGTCGAGGCGATTGACTATATTAATGAAGCTATAAAGCGCAACCCCGGGCAGACCGAGGCTCATGAAGCGTTAGGAGATTATTATGCTACTAAAAAAGAATTTAGAAAAATAGCCAGCGATAATTATGAAAAAATAATTGCGATTAATAAAGAAGACATAGGGGTATATAAAAAGCTGGTGGTGGTGTATCTTGAGATTGGGGAAAAAGAAAAAATTCTGGACCTTTTTAAGAGAGCAGTAACAGCAGATGTGGATTTTGTCAAAATATATGATCAGATAAGGGCTATTTTAAAACAGAAGAATGATAAAGAAACACTTGAAGAATTGTACGAAACAGCGTTAAGTATAAAAAGTTTGAAGGTGTACGAACAACTGGCAGTGTATTATGTGCAAATAGGGGAAAAAGAAAGAGCGATCGAAATTTTCAATAGAGCAACAACGGTAGATGTGGAAAACGTCAAGGTATATGAAGATATAAGAGATGTTTTAAAACAAAAAAATGATACGGAGACACTTGAAAAGCTTTACGGGATGGCTTTACGGGTGAATAGTAAGTATTATTACAATTATTTTTTACTTGGAAACGATTATTCAGATTTGAAAAACTATGAAGCAGCGATAGCCTGTTATCGGAAAGCCCTAGAATTAAATCCGGATTTCGCCGAGGGTTATAATAATTTAGGGAAAGTATTTAGAAAAAAAGGTGATTATAAGACTGCGATAGAGATTTTCCAGAAGGCCCTGGAATTAAGTCCTGATAATTTCGGGATTTACAACAATATTGGAAACGCACAATATAATAAACGTGATTATGATGCCGCGATCGCTAGTTACAGAAGAGCCCTGGAATTAAACCCGTATGACGCCGGAGTTTACAATAATATGGGAGTTACACAATATAATAAAGGAGACTATACGGCCGCAATAGCCAGTTACCAAAAAGCCTTGGAGATTAGACCTACTGATCTTCTAACAAAGGAGAATTTAGTAGAATTATATTTGATCACCGAGCATCTTGATAAGGCCATGGAATTGGCGTACCAGGTGCTGAAAGAGAAAGACGTCCCGCAAGATCAAATTTTGGCTATGCGATCAATAGTCATTTCCTCGTTGTTCTGTCAGGGCAATCAGACCCAGGCATTAATGGAATTGAAACAATTAATAATGGTTTACCGGGGCCTAACCAATGACTTTAAACGAGACTGGGACTATAGTGAAACTAAAAAATTTATAATCCAGACCAAACGTTTAAACGAGCCGACCCGAGCTCTCCTCCTCAAAATGATCGCCCTCCTTGAAGCCCCGAAAAAAGAAGGCGATAAAATACTGGTTGAACTGGAAAAAATGGCGGGTGAATTCAAAATATAGAAGGTGAGAGGGTAAGAAGGTGAGAAAAAGCAGGGAAGCGAGGAAGAGCGGAAGAGCGGAAAAAACAAGGAAGTACGGGGGCATCTGAGACTTGGGAAGTCTGTTAAATATGTAGAAGATGTATAGTACAACTCAATTATTGGCCGCAAACTGTCGCAAAAACAAGGCTTTCTGGACTTGAAAAAATTGAAATTTCCTTGAAATTTACTTGAAATTCCCGTCCCGCCAGTTCTAAGAAATTTAAAAAATCAATAAATCGGCTTTAAAGCGCATTTAAACCGCTTAGATAACACTCTTAAAGGTGTTTTAAGGTCTTTTTACCGATTGTAACTGCGCATATCACGTCTTGTCGCGATTTAACTTGAAAGAACGATCAAACCTGATCTCCGGAGGTTTCTAATGGGAAAAACGCCCACTCCAC
>Ga0315278_10000155_pt1 | contig 61260 bp, 47 predicted proteins | sample YL17G06_0_MG_FD_203880 | JGI IMG/M metagenome (GOLD analysis project Ga0315278, IMG submission 203880) | Sediment microbial communities from Yellowstone Lake, YNP, Wyoming, USA - YL17G06_0 | ecosystem: Environmental > Aquatic > Freshwater > Lake > Sediment | place: USA: Wyoming | collected... | reverse complement strand
GGAATTAAGGGACCGCCTGTATGCCAGGGTGAAGCTGTATACGGGGAAAGAAGAAAACAGCATTCTCCAGTTGCAGGAAAAGATCAATTACGTGGCGCTCCAGATCGACCGGTTGGATAAACGGATCGAGCGGCTGGAGCTGACGGCCAGGAATAAGATAAAAAGCGGGACAGGCCGATTTCGTCCTCGACTATTGCCCCAACCAACTGACAATATATTCGGTACGTTCCGGCAATGACAGACCGGCGGGAGGAATGAGTTCCCATCTGCCGCGGAGACCCATTTCTTTGGCGGAAAGTTCGAAATGGCACATGGCAATGCCCATGTCCAGGCGCTGCAAATCGGCCATGTTAAATCTTTCCCCGTTTTTTTCATAGCCTTTGCTGCGCTGTAAATAAAAATGAAATACAGGTTTCCCCAACTCTTTGACAATGCGCCAGGGCTGTTTGTTGGAAGCGGAAGGGGCGATGCGTACCATTTCCAGGGGCGTGGCATAAGCGCCGGCATCCTCGACAGGCAGGGGGGCGTCGAAAGTCTCATGGAAAAACAGGGTCTCCCAGGGATTACGCATTTTAGAACCCGCCCCCCAACGCACCAAACGTTCCACAACGCTGCGCTTTTCAGCAATGTACCCCACCGGCGATACCGCGGGAACCGATTCGTCTTCTTTGGCTTCGATCTTTTTTGAAAAATTGCTTTTATTAAAGGTACCGCCCAACCAGCAGGTACCCAGTCCGAGGTCGGTGGCAAAGAGAATGATCCGTTCCATCAGGTATCCATAATCTTCCAGGCTTTTTTCAGAGTGTTTGACCGCGCCGACGATAAAACCGCGGGCCCCCCTGATAAAACCGTAAGTGCCCAGCCCTTTTAATGTTTCGCTGTCCCCGGGTTTGGCGGCGACCAATGAAAAACGGGCTGATGAGGCGAAAGGCCCAACATTATTCCCTGCCATGAACCCCATTAATTGTTTTTTTATGTCCGCATCCAGGGGTTGGCCCCGGTAACTTCGCCGGGATGACCGCTGTTTAATGATTTCTGTGACCGGTTTACTGTATTGCATAGCTGCCTCCTTCGCTAAATTACTTTGAAGTTCAAGTTTGGGATATATCTTAGCATAAAAGATACACCAGGTCGAGCGATAAAAGATACCTGTCGTGTTTTTCGCGTGTTTCGCGGGCAATGAAACCCCCAGCATGGGGGAAAATTTTTAAAAATCGGGATATTCAAGGCGCAGGGACTTGACAAAACGTTTATTTTGGTTTATTAACTGGGTATTATGTGTAAAAATATGAATAGATATGTGTGGTTGGTAATCGCTGTCCTGGCAACTGCCGTTCCAGGGTGCCGGAGTACTTTTGAAAAACGGGTAACCAGGGATATCGTGGGCATCAACGAACAAATTTATGACCTTGAAAAAGAGCAGATAAAAACAGCCCAGGATGTGGAAAAACTCAAGCAAACCGGTACTGCCGGCGCCGCCGCCGTCCCGGGCCAGGCCCGGGAAAATGAACCGCTGACGGTGAAAAAAAACAAGGCGAAAGATCAGGATGAACAGGAGGCTATCTATAAAGAAGGTTATAAATACTTCCTGGAACAAAATTATGAAAAAACCATCGAATTGCTTTCGGGGCTGACAGCCCAATTTATCGATAGTTCCTTGACCGATAACGCACTTTACTGGCAAGCGGAGTCTTTTTACAAATTAAATCAAATCGACCGGGCATTAACCTATTACCAACTGGTTTACCGGTATTTCCCTTTCAGTAATAAGGCGGATTACTCATTATTCAAAATCGGGACCATCTATTTGGACCGCAAGGATTTAAACAGGGCTTTATCGGCTTTTACCCGGTTGGTGGAGGAATATCCCGCGTCTGACCTCTATAAAGCAGCGGCGATGAAAATAAACGAAATAAAGAAGGACAATAAAAGGAGAAAATGATGAGGAAAACTTGCCTTTTTATGCTTATAATAATTCTGGTTTCTGTGGGACTTACGTTCGCTATTCCACAGACGCAGGGGGGGAAAAAAGAAAAACTCTCACCAAAAGATAGATTGAGTCTAATCAAAAGGGCCTATGCCTATTTGGAAGAACAACTGCTGGTAACCCCTACCGACCTGTATTGTTCCTATTTTATCCGCGGTAAAATAAGCGAAGACCTTATGATTATCGGGGCGGATGAGATGGACACGCACAGGGTAAATTACACCAGCGATGACAAAATGCATATAAACAAAGGCTCAACCGGGGGTATTAAAGAAGGGGATTTCTTTTTAGTTATCCAGAAAGGCTTCAAGGTATCCAACCTTCTCACCGGCGACACCCTGGGTATCTTATACGCGCCCAAATCCCTGGCCCAGGTCACCTGCCTTTATGAACACAGCGCCACCATCACTTTAAAAAACGCTTGTAATCCAGTTAACATCGGCGATATCGTTATCCCCTTCAAAGCCAGGCCAACCGTATTCAAGAAGAAGATCGACTACAAGCGCTGCAGCCTGCCGCAGGCCATTGGCGGAAATGTGGTTTACACCAGTTTCTTTATGAAATCCCGCAGGCTCAATGTCGGCCCCGAAGAGTATGTGACCGTCGATATGGGTAAGGCATTGGTTTCGGAAGGGAATTTTGTTATATTTTATAGAGGACTGAGAAAGGACCTTCCACCCGTCATTTTCGGAAGCGGGATCATCGTTACCGCCGAGAATAACAACTCAACGGTAAAAGTACTGGAAGCCGCCTGGCCGGTGGAAGTAGGCACACGGGTAGTCCTGGTTCCGAAAACCGAAGAACCGGTCAGCGCCCCTGGGAAAACCGAAGAGATCCCCATCGTCGCAGCGCTGAAAGCGGAAGAAAGGCCGGTGGAACCCGGCGAAGAAACCATGGATATGAATATCTGGTTCGCTATGAATGAAAAATCCATCACCGACATGAATAAATATGCGGAAGATTTTGAAAAGATAAAGGCGTTTATCGCTTCCAAATCCCAGTATGTCCTGGTATTGAGGGGATATACCTGCAGTATCGGCGGACTGGAATATAACTTAGCCCTCTCAAAGGAACGCGTGGAGTTTGTGAAAGCATACCTTATCAATTCCCTGGCTATTCCTGAGAATTTTATCGAAACCCACTTTTACGGCGAAAAAGACGCGCCTTATGACAACACCAGCGAAGAACAACGAAGAAAGAACAGGTCGGTGAATATCCAGGTAATTGGAAAATAGGAATAAAAGTAAAAATTAAAAATGAAAGTGAGAATGAAAATGAAAAACAAAAAAATCGTTTTAAGTGTTTTTGTATTTTTTATTTTCAATCTCTTTGCTCTTAATCCCTTGTCAAAATCGAACCCGACCCCATACAGGGGCCCGGGACTGTACGGCCAGGATGTGGACCTGGTAAAACTAAAACAAGAAGAGGAAGAAAGGAAAAAGAAGACAAAAAAATCGAAATATGTAGTAACCAATGATAATCTCGATAAAATAGAAGTCCCTAAAAAACCCTACGGCGTAATCAAACTAGGAGGAAAAGAAGCAGGAGAGGCTGCAGCCACTGCCGGTGGAGACGCCGGGGACCAGTTCGATACCGGGGTTACAGACAATTCGGCGCAGAATACGCAGGCCGTCGATAGTTCCGCTGGAGCGGCGCTAAATACAAAAGAATACTGGCAAGACCGCGTAAATAGATTGTATGACGACATAGAAGCGACCGCTATGGATATCAAAAGAAGTCAGCAGGAAATCAATCGATTGAATAGCTACCTCCAGGCCATAGATAACTATAAAGAAAGAAAAAATATAGAAAAAAGGATGGATGAACTGAAGAAACACATACCGGAGGCGAAGCAGAAATTGGCGGATTTATATAAAGCGTTGGAGGACCTGGAAGATCAAGCCCGAAAGGAAAATATACCGGCCGGCTGGCTCCGGGTTGAACGACCGGAACCCAACACCAAAAAAGAGGTAGGGCAAATCGATAGAAAGCAGAAGGGTTAATCATTTTCGACGAGGGCTTGATTATCATTTCTCAATGAAAAAAGAAATCTTTATCGGCAATGTGGGCGTTGGTGGAAAGCACCCGGTGTCCATTCAATCGATGACCTCTACGGATACGAAAGACGCGCCCGCAACGCTAAACCAGGTCCATGAGTTGGCGCAGGCGGGATGCCGGATCATCCGCGTGGCTGTCCCGGACCGGGATTCGCTGCCGCCGCTGGCAAAGATCATTGCAGAATCCCCCCTACCGGTGGTGGCGGATATTCATTTCGACGCTTACCTGGCTTTGAAGTCTATCGAAGCCGGCGCCCACGGTATTCGCATCAACCCGGGCAATATCGGCAGCAAGGAGAAATTGAAAGATATCTTAAAGGCCGCTAATGAACGAAATATCCCTATTCGCATCGGCGTCAACTGGGGCTCCATTGAAAAAAAATACTTGAAACGTAAGAACTCCAGGCCCGCTGCCATGATGGAATCGGTGATGGATAAAGTTCGCTTTTTCGAGGACCATGAATTTTTTAATATTAAAATATCGGTGAAATGTTCGGACGTGACAGACACGGTAAAGGCTTACCGGTTGATCGATAAGGCCTGCGCTTACCCTTTACACCTGGGAATTACCGAGGCCGGGACATTTTTTAGCGGGACGGTGAAATCTGCGGCGGCTATCGGCAGTTTGTTGTTGGACGGCATCGGGAATACGATCCGCGTTTCGTTGACGGATTCGCCGCTGGAAGAGGTGCGCGTGGCGATCGAGATATTGAACGCAGTGGGTTTGCGAAAGCAAGGAATCGAAATTATTTCGTGTCCCACGTGTTCGCGTACTTCGGTAGATTTGCTTTCAATGGTGAAAGAGGCGGAACAGGAGTTTGCCGGTTTTAAACCGGCTGGAAAAATCGTGGTTGCGATTATGGGCTGTGAGGTCAACGGACCGGGGGAGGCGAGAGATGCCGATATCGGTATTGCTTTTTCAAAAGAATATGGTTATCTTTTCAAAAATGGAAAAATGATTGAAAAGGTCGAGCCTAAACTGGTAATCTCGCGGTTAGTGGAAATGGTTAAAAAACTGTAACCCCTATCAAAAGATTTTGTGGGGGGCCCCGCGGCGCGGGGTGCCTATTAGGATGGTTCAATACACTGATAACATTAGTGCAAGGGAAAACGCCCTTTCGTTAATAGTGTGCCCATGCAATGGGCTTTCTCGAAAAGAGCCCCCCTTATTCGTTTATCCCCACCAGGTACAGCATAAAAGCATATTCCATGGCAATTTCTTCATAGCCGCGGAACCGGCCCGATGCGCCGCTGTGCCCGGCATTCATATCGATAGAAAATAGTAAAATATTATTGTCGGTCTTTTTTTCCCTCAGTTTGGCCACGTATTTGGCGGGGTCCCAGTATTGCACCTGGGAATCATGGGACCCGGCGGTTACCAACATTGCCGGGTATTCCCGCGCCTCTATATTATCATAAGGAGAGTATGACAACTGGTAATCATAATATTCTTTGTTTTGAGGGTTGCCCCACTCGTCGAATTCCTCGGTGACCAGGGGGATACTCTCATCCAGCATGCAAGTTACCACATCCATCCAGGGAACTTCGGCGATGATCCCCTTGAACAGCCCGGGTCCCATATTGGCGACGGCCCCCATTAACAGGCCGCCGGCGCTGCCGCCCTGGGCAAACAGTTTATTGGGGTTGGTAAATTTTTCTTTCACCAGGTATTGGGCGCAGTCGATAAAATCCGTGAAAGAGTTTTTCTTTTTAAGGAGTTTACCGTTTTCATACCAATCGCGTCCCATTTCCTGGCCGCCCCGGATATGGGCAATGGCGTAAACAAAACCGCGGTCCAGCAAACTGGGGCGGGCCGGGCTGAACCCCGGGTCAAAACTTAAACCGTAAGCGCCGTATCCTTCCAACAGCAGGGGGTTATCGCCGTTCATGGACAAGTCTTTCCGATAAACCAGGGAGATAGGCACCCGTGTGCCGTCCCGCACCACCGCATAACGCCGCTCCGCTTTATAATCGGTGGGTTTGAAATTTCCCACCACTGTTTCCTGTTTCAACAGTTTCCGGGTCCGGGTATTCATATCGTATTGGAAAGTGGAATACGGCGTTGTCAGCGAATTATACGTAAAACGAAGCATGTCCGTATCGATTTCCGGGTTATAGCCGATGTCTGCCGCATAGGTTTCTTCCGGGAAATCAAGATAATGCCCTTCCCGGTTTTCCCATTTAATAATTTTAAGGCGAAGCAGGCCGTCGATGCGTTCTTTCAGCGCCAGGAAATTCTTAAAGACCGCGAATTCTTCCAGGAAAACATCTTCGCGGTACGGGGTCGCCGCGGTCCAATTTTCTTTGGTGGTCTTTCCAACCGGCGTTTCCATTAACCGGAAATTTTTTGCTTGCCAGTTGGTGCGGATATAGAATTTATCATTAGAATGGTCCACCGAATAATCCAGGTTCTTTTCCCTGGGCTGGATAATGGTGAATACGCCATCCGGCTGATCCGTATCCAGGAAGCGGTACTCGGTGGACAGGGTGCTCCTGGAAGCGATGAATACATATTTTTTCGACCTGGAGTTGAAAACAGATAAATTAAAAGTGTTGTCTGTTTCATAGAATATTTCGGCGTCCTCGGCGGTCAGTTTGCCGAGGCGGTGTTTCATGATTTTATAAGGGCGCAGGGCGTCGTCTTTGAGCGCATAAAAAACCGTTTGATTATCATTGGTCCAGGCCGCTTCCCCGGTGGTGTTGGGAATTGCATCGTCCAGTATTTTTCCCGCGGCCAGGTTTTTAAAATGAATGGTATATTTGCGGCGGCCCACCGTATCCACGCCAAAGGCCGCCAGGTTGTTGCCGGGGCTCACATAAATACCTGCCATATGGTAATAAGTGTACCCTTTTGCCATTTCATTGACATCCAGCAGGATTTCCTCCTTCTTGTCCGGCTTATCTTCGCCGGCTGTACTGCTTTTTTCCCGGCAGTAGACGGCGTATTCTTTACCCGTTTCGAAGCGCCTGTAATAATAATAGCCGTTCCATTTATAGGGGACGGACATGTCCTCCTGTTGGATCCTGGCCGTGATTTCCCGGAAGAGTTTTTCCTGTAAAGCCGCCATCCCTGTTTCTTTCATGACGGCGCCCGTATAATTATTTTCTGCTTTCAAATACTCCAGTACTTTGGGATTTTCCCGTTCTTGCAGCCAATAGTAATTATCGATTCTCGATTGGCCGTGGTAGGTCAATTCCTTTTTTATTTTCTCGGCGGCCGGGGGCTTGAGCGAATTGCCGGAGCCGATCAAGAACAGCACTATAATTGCGGTAAAAGTAAGGTGTTTTTTTATCATTATATCAACCTCCTATAAGTAAAATTCAAAATAAAAACTGCCCACGAATTACACGAATTAACACGAAAAAACAAGGTCCAATAAAAAAGGGGGGCGTGAGCCCCCCTTTGGGTTTATCGACTGCGAGAGTCGAATTAGAAATAGATTCTTAAACCGACCCGGAAGCGCCTGGGATAGACGATAGTGACGGTCTGGCCAAATTCGGCGCCGGCATCGGTAATGACGTCGGTAATGGTTCCTGCATTAAACAGGTTAAATGCATCCACCAGTAGACCTACTTTGATCTTGTCGCCCAGTTTGAAGTCCTTTTGCAACCGCACGTCGAGGTTGGATTGGGCTTTATAGCGGTATTTGGAACCGGCGGGGTCTGCCAGGATATTCACTGCCCGTTGATTGATTTCCTCGGACACGCGCAGCCAACGGTTGTAGGTGTTGCCGGTAATATAGGAATAATTGAAACCGAAGTTGACGTCCCACGGCAGGATAATCGAGCCCTGGATTTTAATCATGTGGGTAGGATCGATGGTGAGACGGCCTTCGGCGTTGATCTGCGAGTTCGGATCGGTAAACATACGGGAATTTCCAACAGCCGTGAACCCCCGGCCAGCCCACCAGTTATCCACGTTACCGGTGGCTTTGCTGAGGATATATGAGGCCAGCAGGGTCCAGTTGTTGGAGAATTTCTTGTTGATCAAGAATTCGAGGCCCTTGTAGGTGGTCTTGGGGTCAAATCCGACGATGCCGTAATCTCCTTTCTTCGGGTTGGTAATAATATACTGGTTTTGACCGGGATCGTTGGTCTGGCTGTAGACTGTGTAGGACCTCGCGGTATCATTATCGACATAAGTTACCGGTTCAAACTCGCCGTTTGTCAGCACCCGGTCCTGGAAATTCTTGGTCACCCGGTAGATATAGTTCACTCCTACGGACAGGTCTTTGAACAGTTCCCTTTCTATTCCGACGGTGAATTGATCCATGTAAGGCATACTCAGGTTGTCATCCACGGTAGTAGATGCGGCGCCGAAATTTAAGGCCCAGGCCTTGACCCATTCATCTCCGTAATTTCCGCCATACCATATGTTATAAATCGGTCCCCACAAGTATGCATTGAGGTCGGGTAAGGGCGCCAACCCGGAGAATTTTGCCGTTACGAGGTTTTCGCAATATCTTCCCCAATGGGCTTTAAGGGCCGTGGAATGATCGCCGAATACATCGAAGGTGAAGCCGATACGCGGTTCGATGGCAACCTTTGGCTTAAAGATGGTCCCAATAGGATCCGCCAGTATTCCCCTGTAGTAGTTAAACCGGATACCGGGATTGAGCTTCAGACGGTCGGATATTTCCCAGGAATCCTGCGCAAATCCGGAAATTCTTACGCTTTTGGAAGGAGTGGAATAGCCGTCGTATTGATACATATAATATTGGCCTTGTGATCCGGCGTAAGGGTAGCCCGTGTTATCATAGTAGAATTTGCCCCCCGGGTATCCGAATTCGTCTTTACTGGGGTTGTACTCGCCTTCAAGCCCGAATTTGAAATCGTGGGAACCTATGATAAAGTCCTCCGCATGGTGACTGAGGGCCGTATTCACCTGGTAGTGATCGCGGAAGGAATGGTAATATGTATTGGAATTGACGGTACTGAACTGGGTTTCGCGATCGAAATGGCCGGGTGTCTCGTAGCCCTTGTGCGGTATCAGTTTATAATAGCTGATGAAACCCGCAAATTTGGCTTCAAAGAAAGTGGCGTCGGAAAAGATATGCAAGTAGCTGCCGTTATAGGCCACTTCCGGGGATTTTTGGTCTCTAACCGCATCAGGGCTGGTATAAGCGGAAGCGCCCCGGTTGGTGCCGTTGTATATATCCCCATGGAGGAAAATATTAAAACGGTTATCTTCATTTGGCTGCCAGGTTAATTTGAAGAAGAGACGGGGTTGGTCATAAACGCTTTCACCACCCGTATACCCGGCAATAGTACGTCTTCTCTGCAAAAACTGGGCGGCGGTAAAAAACCAGAGCTTATCCTTGATGAAGGGGCCCCCCATGCTGAGATGGGCGTTGTAATAGCCTTCTTTAGGCGGCGCCAGGCTCGGGTCGTCGGAATTTTTGGCGTTCCATTTATTCGCCTGGATATACGAATCGAACATTCCTTTGAAGTTATTGGACCCGCTTTTGGTTATGGTGTTGAATACGATTCCCGTATAGCCGCCGTATTCCGCCGGGGCGCCGACGCCCATGACTTGCGCTTCTTCCACCACGCCGTAATCGATAAATACATACGCCGAACCTAAACCGGGATCGGATACGTCCACCCCGTCGATCTGGTACTGGACGCCGTAATCGTGGGCGCCGAAAGCCGAATCCTGGGTGACCCCGGGGGCCAGGTTAACAATGGCCGAAACCGTCTGGGAATTGGGCATATGTTCGATCAACTCATTGGTTAACGTCGCTACCGCGGTCTGGGAATCCTTCACATCGATCAGGGCCGACCCGGTGACTTCGATGTTCTCGGTAATTTTACCCAATTGCATGGCAAAGTCGACGCTTACTGTTTTTCCTACGGTTACTTTGATACCGGTTTTCTTAATGGTGTTAAATCCTTCGTACTTGGCTTCTATGGCATATTCGCCCATTGGAAGCGCTACAAACCGATATTTGCCTTCCGCGTTGGTTACCGTTACCCGTTTACCTCCCATCAGGCTGAGAGATTCGATAGTGATTTCAACGCCAGCTAGAGCTTGCTCATCTGAATAAACCTTACCATCGATGGCGCCGTTTTCTTTGGACTGGCCGTACGCCGGCAAGTATAACAGCGACAATGTAAAGATAAGGATCACAGAGAGTTTTACAAATATTTTCATATAAACCTCCTTGTATAATTGTTGACTTTTTTTTTCTTCTTTTCAAAGATGAAGGCATTGCGTCTGATTTGGGTGTTTGCGTCGTACATATTCATTTTGCAGTCTTCGCCTCCCTTAATGCAGCAGCAATATGTGTTCCATTTACGGCTATTTTTTAAAAATAAATCGTATAATACCGGGAAAACTGATCGGGCCATCAAAACGTCGATCACATCCGCATTTAAAAATAGTAAATTAAAGGGGCGCCGGCAGAAAACCTGGTACTTTTCAATGGATTTCCCGGGAGGTTCAAAAAAATGATTTTTCTATCCAAAATATTGGATTCGATTCGGAGATATATTTTGTCTGTCCCGGATACTCAACATCGTTTCGACCGGCTTCACCATCTCATCATGGAGCGATTTGTCCCTGGGATTGGAAAAGTCGATAATGCGGATGGGATTTTTTTGACATCCTGGAAATGAGGCGCTTTCGGCGTGTCCCTTTTTTCCCACAAAATTGGAATCTCCCGGTATAGTACTTCAAATGGGACCCCCCGCATGGGGGAATAGATTGATTTCATCGCGGAAATGATTTAAAATGAAAACCTGGAAATTGAAAAAATGAAAAAATTTAGCGTGGACCTGATCGACGATACTTACTCCGGCTACTTCTCTATCGATTCGCTGGATAAAAAAGAATACACCATAAAAAGTAAAACCGGCATCCTGGAACGAAACTTCGACGACCAATGGACCGGCAGCTCCCACGAATTAACCTCTATCAAAGACGCCGTGGAGTTCCTGGATAAAAAAATAAACCTTAAACTGAAAGGCCAACCCGGCGATTTTCCTTTTCATCCGGCCAAAATCGCCAAGGAAAACCAATACATTTTCGATTTCCTCCAGGACCTGGGAGTAATGGAATGGAAAGTGATTTTCAGGGGCCTGCGCTCCCGGCGCATTATTATTAAAAACGGCAAAGAAAAGAGAACGGGGTTCCGGCATTTCAGCATATTGATAAAGGTGAGATTAAAAGACCACCGCAACTTTATCGAAGTGGGCGAGGGAGGCGGCGGCGGCGGCCAGGGTCCTAAATTCAATCAAAACGGCCTGGTCTCACGGGTAAAAGAGATTAGCGATAACCATAAACTGGCGGAAAACCACGATGTCAGTTTCACTGGAAAAATCCCGGTAATTCTCAGCCCGGGCGACGGCGCCATCCTGTTCCACGAAATCCTGGGCCACGCCCTGGAAGCGGATTATATCTATCTGCAACGCTCACCCATCACTGTTTCTCATATTGGCCGGCAAATTATGCCCGCCAATGTGACCGTGGTAACCGAAGATAAAAATGATTCTTTTTTCGCGGGCATCGCTTGCGACGATGAAGGCGAAACGCCGAAATCCGCCTGTCTCATTGAAAAAGGCATATTAAGGAACGTTATTTCCGACTCTTTTTATAAACACCTGCTGGACCTTAAAAACTGCGGTCATTCACGGGTGGAAGATTTTACCTGCCTGCCCATGCCGCGGATGTATGCGCTCTATTTGAAACCCGGCGGCTGCGACCCGGAAGAATTGATCGCCTCGACGCCCTATGGCGTGTACGCCAGGGAATTCGGGGAAGGAAAAATCTATTTCGATAAAAATGTGTTTTACTTCAATATCCACGACGCCCGGCTGATCGAGAAGGGGAAACGCACGATCCCGCTGGGAAGCATCATGGTTAAAGGCGATATCTCGGAAGTCCTGGGATCGGTGGAGATGGTGGCCAATGATTTTCGCTTCGATAAAGGCATCAGCTATTGCTTTAAAAACGGGCAAACCCTGAATGTCCGGGTGGGACAACCTACGGTGAAAATAAATAACCTGTGGGTAACGAGCGACGCCAATGACTAGAACAAAACAGCCCCTGACCAATAACGTTGAAATGACGACGACGATCCATGATACCCTGGAACAAGGTAAGAAAACGGGTTTTTCCACGGTGGAAGCCTTTGGGGAAAAGGTGGAAAGGGAAGTGTATGAACATCTCACCAACCATAAAGTTCAACACCATACGGCCGTCATAAACAAGGTTACGGCCCGGGCGTTCTGGGACACGGACGACCCTGTGGGTTTCGCCCTGTCAAAACCGGGTTTGCATGAAATAAAGAATGCCTTTTCCGCGGTTTATTCTTTTCACCTGCCTTCCGGGGCCATGAATTATGCTTCCCTGCTGCCCGCCTCCCTGGACCGGGTGGAGGTCAAGATCTATGACGATACCATCGACTCTAGCGACGTTTCCCGGGTGGATGAACTGGCGGACCAGGTCAATGAAACCTTGATATCCCCTTCCTTTAAAGACCTGGAATTGAAAAAAATCTGCTATTCCAGGGAATTGAGAAAGGTCTATATCGCCAATAGCAACGGCCTGAATGCGAAATATATCAAAACGCATTTCAACCTGCTGCTTACCATGGGGCTGGGGGGAAATCTCATCGATATCGCTGAAAACGGGGCTTTCTCCAGGCAAATCGAGCCGGTTAAATTGGTTTATAGGGCATATAATTTGCTGGATTCCTTAACCGAAACGCCGCTAAAATGGGGGCCAAAGGAGATTGCCCTGGTGCTTTCGCCTGAAGCATCGGCGTTTATATTAAAAGAATTTTCCGAATATTTTAAAATAAAGGGCGATAAGAAGTTCATGGACCTTTCGTTCCCGGCTATCCTGAATATCATCGATGATCCTTTGTTGGATGGGAAAGCCGGCTCGGTTCCTTTCGATGATGAGGGAACCCAGGTGGGGGAGAAGGTCCTGGTCAGAAAAGGTTCGTTTATCCAGTTTATTTCCGATGTGCAGACGGCGTTTCAGAATGGTACGCGGTCGTCGGGCAATGGGTTCAGGAATGACAGGTCGTTGTTCCCAACGGTTCGTTTCTCGAATCTTTATATCAAGCCCACGGTACTGTCGCTGAAAAACTTGATGGAGGATGCAGGGAAAGGCGTCCTGGTGTCGCTCTTGAAATTAAAATGTGTGGCCAAAGAGGGGTATGTTTTTTCGGCGTATGGGTACAAGTTTTCGGGGAATAATTTGTTGGAGCCGGTGCATTTTCATTTCAGTACAACTTTCTTGAATTATTTTTTGCATATTGTGAAGGTTTCGAAAGAGATGAAGTTCTTTTACAGTACGTACAATGTGGGGTCGCCGTATGTTTTATTGGAAGCCAGGCAGAAATCACCGGGGATGCTGACTATTTAGGCAAAGATTGGGGCAGACACGGGATAGTTCAGTGAATGTACCCCGTTTTATAGGCTAAAATTGCATCTTTGGTTGTTAATGAATAGACATCCATGCCGGTTTTCTCTTTGAATACTTCCAGGTAAGGCTCGCCGGAATCGTTGATTTCCTGTCTATCGACGCCAATTACGATGGCTTTTATTGTGAGTTGTTTAAAGTTCGAAAGCATATCGAAAACTTCGTATTTTGTGCCTCCGTCTGTAAAGACGTCATCGAGTATAATCGCGGTTTTTGCCTTTGCAAGATCAAATCCGACAAAATTTCCACCTTCAGCATGATTTTTTGTCACCTTCCTGTTATAGGTGAATGGAATCGCTAGATCATGCTTTTGGAAAAGAGCAATGCTGGTGGCTATTGAAATATTTATCCCTTTATATGCAGGCCCAAAAAGTACGTCGATATCCTGGAGTGAATTCCGCATAATACAATCTGCAAAAAAACCGCCGAGTGTAATTAATTCCTTCCCCCAAAATAGCTGTCCGAGATCGAAAAATACTTGAGATTTTTTACCGCTTTTTAACACAAATTCCCCGAACTTTACTGCGTTGGTACTCGCTAAAAATTTTGCAAAATCATTATCACTCTTTGTCATCGATCTAACCTCCGAAGAGATTATATATTGACTAATTTGATTTGTCAAACAACTTCTAAAAATTTCTTGCCTATGTTATAATATTATAAATCCAAACCAGGAGGTAAAACGATGAATAATTTTAAAACCGTCCTTTTACTGGGTGTATTAACGGGATTGTTTCTCTTTATCGGCGGCGCGGCCGGCGGTCAAGCCGGCATGCTCATTGCCCTGGGTATCGCCGGGGTTATGAACCTGGCCGCTTACTGGTTCTCCGACTCCATCGTCCTTAGAACCTACGGCGCCCAACCTCTCTCCGAAACCGAAGCCCCGGAAATACACCGCTCAATAGAAGAATTATGCATGAACGCAAAAATGCCCAAACCCAGGGTTTTTTTCATAAATGAAGAGTCCCCCAATGCCTTTGCCACGGGCAGAGACCCGAAACATGGGGCTATCGTACTTTCCACCGGCATCATGAAACTCATGGGCCGCGACGAATTGAAAGGCGTCATCGCCCATGAACTTTCCCATATCCGCAACCGGGATACATTGATCCAGTCCGTGGCCGCTACCATCGGCGGCGCCATTATGTTTTTAGCGCACCAGATGCGCTGGTTTGCCCTTTTTACCGGCGGCGGCAGTCGCGACGACGACGATAACGGTGGGATTTTCGGCCTCCTCGCTATGGTTATCCTGGCCCCCCTGGCGGCTTTCCTCATCCAGATGGCAATCTCCCGCTCCCGCGAATACATCGCCGACCAAAGCGCTGCCGAGTTAAACCATAACCCCTATGGCCTGGCTTCCGCACTGGAAAAATTGGGGACTTATACGAAACGCATTCCCATGCATGCATCACAACAAACTGCCCATATGTTTATTGTCTCCCCGTTAAGCGGTAAAGGCTTCGCCAGTATCTTTTCCACTCATCCTCCCCTGGAAGACCGCATCGCCCGTCTGCGAGAGATGAGGCTGGGATAAAAAGAAGAAGGTAAGAGGGTAAGAAGGTAAGAGGGTAAGAAAAAACTTTGAGAACTCACCTTCTCACCTTCTCACCTTCTTAATCTTTATTTTATCAAGTAGATCTTTTCCTGGGGCTGCGATAACCATTCCGCGCCATCTTTGGTAATGACTACCATCTCTTCTATCGTCACCACCCCCTGCTTCTCCAGGTAAAGTCGCGGCTCGATCGTAAACACCTGGCCTTCTTCCAATGGCGTATAGGGCAAATTACCATACCGCTCCCAGGCCGGGGCCAACAACGGCCCCCCATCATGCGCCACCCGCCCTACCTGGTGACCCAACGCATGCGGATACTCCTTGTAACCCTGCGATACGATATAATCCCTGGCAATTTTGTCGATATCAAACCCGTTTACTCCCGGTTTCAACGCATTAAACGATCGCTTTATCGATTCCACGATGGTATTGAAACCATGCATCACTTCCGCCGGCGGCTCAGTCTCAACCTCTTTCAAAATATACCACGTCCGCTGAAGGTCCGAACAATATTTATCATAAACCACACCAAAATCCGTGTTCACTACCTGACCCCGCTCCAATACCTTATCCGTGGGCCCCGAATGGGCGCCCGTCTCCTGCGGCCCGGCAAACACCGACGGACAATGATCCTCTTCCCAGGAAGGCTCATACCCCGTCTTCTTCCGCTCTTCAGTAATAAAACGCGCCACCTCTTTTTCAGTGAACCCCGGCTTCACATGGGACGAAATCTTATCGTAAATCGCCAACGTGATGTCGATGGCTTTCTTGATCCTGCGGATTTCCTCCGCCGACTTCCTGCCCCGCAGCTTGGAGATAATGCCCTCGGAAGAAACAAACCGGTTCTTAAAATCCGTTCCCTCCAGGAACTCCACCAATTTCAAGTATTTCCCATAAGTAAGACCATCCGCCGTGGGCGAATCGATGGAGTAATTCAACGCGATCTTCTTCGGATCATGCTTTTGTAACAGATTCAATAGGTCGTCCTTGGGAGAACCCTTATAAGCGTAAATCTCATCGAAAAGTTCCAGCCGTTTGAATTTTTCAATATCCAGGTTGCCCACGATGGCGTATTTCTCTCCCGTTTTAAAGAACAGGAAAAATGACAACCAGGTCGCACCTGTACCGATTATAAAATCCATGATGGGGTCCGAAAGCACCTCGGATTCTTTTTCCACCACCATCCAGAGATCGATGGCCGTATCCTTTTCATTTAAAATCTTTATGGCTTGTGCAATCTTTTCTCTTTCCATTTTACCATCCTATTTTAACCCACGGATTAACACGGATTCCCACGGATTATTAAATAGTCCGTGTTCGTCCGTGTTGGTCCGTGGCTAATTTTTTATTATTTCGCTCGCACCGAGTCGAAATAGACGTAGATGCAGACGCCGATAAACATAACCAGCGAAATCCATTCGCCGACGACCGGTACATTGGCCCAGCCCAGTTGGATATATTGTTCAACGTCGATATATTTCAAAATCGCGGCGACCACGCCGATAATGGCGCCCCCGGCTATGAACCCCGAACCGATCAGGATGCCCCTATCGTTTCGACGTTTACCCAGTTCCTTATCTTGCGAGGATTTCAACACCAGGTAAGAGATAAAACCGCCCACCAGCAGGGGAGTATTCAATTCTTGCGGGATATACATGCCCAGGGCAAAGGCCAGCGGTGGAATCTTTAGCCGCTCCAGTATCAAAGCGATGATTGCGCCGGCCAGGTACAAGAACCAGGGAACCATGGCGCCCGGTTTCATCAGCGGTTGGATCAAGGCGGCCATGGCATTGGCCTGAGGCGCTGCCAGCGGCTGCGCATTCTGGAATTGCTCGATAAACTTCGGCAGCTCTGTCTTAACCACTTCCACGTTATCACTGGAGGCGATTTCCCGGACTTTCGTCTTCAATTGCCTGGGCACCGAAAGCTTTTCAAATTCCTGGCCCAACACCAGCAATTTCTCTTTGACCGTAGGAATGGCTGCCTCCGTGATTTCCATGGCTTTAAGCTCAGTCACGATGGGCGTGGTTTTATCCGTTTGCACCGGGGAAAACCCATAGGTGCCGTTCAACAGGAAAATCACCAGTCCCACGGAAGCGGCGGCCACCAGTGTGCCTGAGAATTTAAACCGCTGTTGTTTCAATGGGGTGGAACCCAGCCAATAACCGATCTTTAAATCCGTAATAAAAGCGCCCGATTGGGACAGCGCGGTACACACGACGCCCCCGATCAATAGGGCGGCCATCATGCCGTAATCTCCCGAAAGTCCGGCGGCCATCAACACGATACTGCTCAAGATCAATGTCATCATGGTCATACCGGATACGGGGTTGGTGCCCACGATGGCGATGGCGCGGGCGGCCACGGTGGTAAATAGGAAACTGATGATAAATACCACCACCAGGGCGACAAGACTCAGTTTTAACGAACCCGGCACATCCACCAGGATAGAGAATTTGAAGAAAAGGAAGAGCACCAGGGTGGTTAACCCGATCAAAATAATAATACTCTTCATACTCATATCCTGTTCGGTTCTTTTCACTGCTGCTTTGGTTACGCCGGCGGTTTCTTTTTTAAAAAGTTGTTGGAATCCCATACCGAAGGCCTGGGCGATAATTTTCGAGGATTTGATAATACCCACGATCCCGGCCATGGCGATAGCGCCGATGCCCACGAAGCGGATATTGGTCCTGAAAATTTCTTCGGCCGTCATTTGCGCCACGGTCTTGTCTCCGAGGGTCATTAACATATTGGCCGGCAGGATACTGCTGAATTGAGAGACGAAGGGAATCAGGATAAACCAGGAAAGCATACTTCCGAAGGCGATAATGGCGGTATATCTTAACCCGATAATGTAGCCCAATCCCAGCACCGCGGTCAGCACATCCAGTTTAAAGACCAATTTGACTTTATCGGCGACGAGTTTTCCAAAAGGCAGGGCGCGGGAAGTGAAGACTTCGTTCCAGGCGGCCACCGAGTGCACCATGAAGTCGTAGATGCCGCCGATAAGCATACTGACAACCAGTACTTTGGCCTGTTCCCCGCCTTTTTCGCCGGCCACCAGTATCTGGGTGGTGGCGGTGGCTTCGGGAAAGGGGAATTGCCCGTGCATTTCCTGGACAAAATATTTGCGGAAGGGGATGAGAAAAAGTATTCCCAGGGAACCGCCCAGGAGGGAGACAAAGAATATTTTCAATAGGTCGATGCCGATGCTTTTATCCAAACCCAATATAAAAAGCGCCGGCAGCGTAAATATCGCCCCGGCCACGATCACGCCCGATGTGGCGCCGATGGATTGAATAATAATGTTTTCAAGGATCGTGCTCTTTCTCTTGAAAAACGGTGAAATCCCCACGGCTATAATCGCAATGGGAATCGCGGCCTCGAATACCTGGCCGATCTTCAAACCCAGGAAAGCGGCCGCGGCGGAGAATATCGCCGACATGATCAAACCCCATATTACCGCCCGCGCACTGGTTTCCGGTAGTATCGTCTCGGCCGGGACATAGGGCTTGTACTCCTTGCCTTCGGGTAAGACTTCAAACGCGCCTTCCGGCATTCCTTTCACTTCTGTGTTACTGTGCTCCATATGGCCTCCTTTCTTTTATAATAATAAATTTATTATTTATTGTCAGTTAAACCTCTGGATAGTTTGAGCTTTTACCGTCTGGAATAGTTCCTGGTTGATCTGGACATTGTAGGTCTCCCGCTTGTTGTAAATGTAGGAACCGAAATAGTTGTTTTGCATTTCAGCCAGTTTTTGGGTATAGTACTTTTCTTTCTCTTTTTCAAACTCCGCCGGTCCGGTTATGGTTTTACCGGTTAACTTTACCAGGGCCACCGCTTCTTTAAGGTCGATGGGGTCTGAATAGCGTTTTTCCGGCTGGCTGAAGATAAAATCATCCAGTCCTTTTTTGACCGGCAGCGGGCCCAACTTGTTTCCCCGGGTGTAAGGGGTGGTTTCGGAAGCCAGGGATTTATCTTTCAGGTATTTTTCCAGGGCTTTGTCGTCTTTCAAGCCGTTCAACTCCGCGGTAATGGTTCTACCTTCCAGCAGCAGGCGCTGAATTTTTTTCCCCCGGAGAACTTCATCTTTTACTTTTTCTCTTATTTTTTCCAATGGTTCCTGCTCCGGCTTCTGTACCTGGAGCAACTGTACGATGGCCACGCCGCTTTGCGTCCTAACCGGGCTGCCGACCTGTTTTTCCTTAAGCCCGAACATATGGCGGGTGATATAACCTTGTTCATCCACGCCCTTTATCCCTTCGCTGCTGAATACCAAACCCGTTTCCATCACTTTGTAACCCATCTTCCCGGCTTTTTCCTTAATGTTCGGCTCTTTACGTAACGTTTGATAAATGTCGTTTATCTTGTTTTCCATCAATTGATCCAATTTTTCTCGTTCGAGAGAGCTCTTGATAAACGGTTTTACCTTGTCGAATTCCTGTTGTTTCGCTTCTGCTTTTTCAGCGATGAAGAGGATTGAGAAGCCTACACCGGTGTCGATGGGGGTGGAAATCTCGGTTTGGTTTAAGGTATCGACAAAGGTTTTTTCTTGTTTGGTAAAATCTTGCCACTCAAAGTAGCCGTAATCTCCGCCCTCTTTGGCTTTATCATCTTCGGAGAGTTCTTTGGCTTTTTGGGCAAAATTGTCTTTGGTCAATTCTTTTTGCAGGGTTTCGGTTTTTTTATAGATTTCTTCCCTGTTTTTTTCATCGTATTTAAGAAATATGCGGGAAATTTTTGTCTTGCCCTGTTCCTCGTATTGGGATATGTTGATTTTAAAGAAGTCGCGCATTTCCTTATCGGTGACGGTAATCTCTTTTTTATAATCCAGGGATTTCAGGAACACCACGCTGCCGGCCCTCCGTTCAGGGGACTTGAAATTTTCTTTGTGATCCTGGTAATAGGCGTCGACTTCGCTGTCGGAAACCGTGATGGGGTCTTTGACGGTCTCGGGTTTTAACAGGATATATTCCAGTTCCGCTTTGTCTTTTTCATTTTTGAATTGATCTTGCAGCGCTGCTTTATCGATCACCAGGCCGCTGCTGACCACGTTCCTGAATTTTTCCATGACGATCTGCTCTTTCAGATCATTTTCATACTCGATCACGTCGATACGTTCGCGCGCCAGCAGCAGTTCATAGCCTTCTATCCCGATAAACCGTCCGTCCCTTTGAAAATTCGGGTGATGAATGATCTTATCTTTTAACTCACCCGTAGAAGCGATTATGTTTAATTTTTTCGCTTCGGTCCGTATAATTGCCGTATTGATCAACTGTTGAAGTACATTTTCGGGGATATTGTATCGGCTGATCATTTGCCTATCGAAATTTTCTTTCAGTTGTTCTTTATAATTTCGCAGCGTATCCCACAGTCGTTTTTGAAATTCCGCGACATTTATGGCGGCGTCCCCGATATAGACCAGGTCATTTTTACTTCTGCTTTGTCCCCTGAAGGCATCCGTCACGATAAAACCGCCGACGAATGCCAGGATAACCAGCCACAGTGTCCATGAGTACTTTTTAAAATCATTTCTCATTGTTCTTAACATATTATTTATCCTCCGGTCATGGTTTTGAATTTACCATTTTATATGAATTTTCGCTTATTTTTTCTTGTGCGGGCAGATAGATTTCCAGGGTAGCCCCTTTTTCGTTATTGTTGATGATGATATTGCCTTTATGTTCCCGGGCCACGTTATAGGCGATAGAGAGGCCGATGCCTTTTTTTTGTGTCCTGCTTTTGGTGGTGAAAAAAGGATCGAAGGCTTTCTCGATATTTTCAAACCCGCCGCCGTTATCCATGATCCTGGCGACATAGAAGGTGTTATCCGGGGATTTTTCCAGGGTAATATGGATTTCCCCGTCCTCCGGGTTTTGGGTTGCAATGGCTTCGGCTGCGTTTTCAATAATGCCTTCGAATACCTGCCACAGGGCGGCGTGGTTCCCGCGCACGATCATTTCCTCGCCCGGGAGGCCGTGGATGAATTTTATCTTTTTGTATTCTTTTTTCTTGGCGGATATTTTGAGCAATTTTTCCAGCAGGTTGGCCAGGTTCACTTCCAATTTGGTTTGATCGATTTCCGGGTTCATGCGGTTGATTTCTTCGATGATCCCTTTAATACGAAATGCTTGACGCCGGATGATGGTCAATTTCTTTTTGAGATCGGGGGGGACATCGGTTTTTAATTCCACCAGGTCCAGGGAGCCCAGGATGCCGGTGAGGGGGTTATTGATTTCGTGGGCAAAGCCGGCCACGATGGTGGTCAATGATTTCTGGGTTTCCGCCTGGATTATTTTTTTCTGGGTGGCTTTTAATTCATTCATGGCGGCGGTTAATTTTTCATTGGCGTCGTTTAGCGCCCGGGTGCGTTCGAGGACCTGGTTTTCCAGGTCTCTCCGGGTGGGTTCCACTTCAGCCATCGTGGTTTCCAATTGTCCGGCCATTTCGTTGAATTTATCCGCCAGGTAGGCGAATTCGTCTTGCGAAGCGATTTTAATGCGGTAAGACAGTATGCCGCGGCTCACCATTTCCAGGCCCCTTTTTATTTCTTTGACCGGGCGGATCATGCGATCGATGAGCATCGGTAACATAAGGGATGTCAGCAGGAAAAACAGCAGGCAGGCGTAGATAATAGATTGTTTTATTTTAGCCGCTTCCGAGGTGACAGCGGCGTTGTTCCCGGCGTCGTCCCGGTGGGCGGAGATTATTTTGTGGGTATAAGAATCGACGGCGCTGAACCCGGAAAAACCGAACAGACCTATGGTGATAAGTAAAACGGCCATTAGATAAACCTGAAATTTGACTTTAATAGAGCTTCGTTTTTTCATGGTAAAAAAATTTAGATCGACAAGAATCAATTGTAGTACAATATGAGGTAAATATCAAGTATTAAAGTGTATCTCCCTCCCTGCGGCCGCGTTTTACTTCTTCTTCGATGCGATCCATGTCGAGATCGCTGTTTTCCCTGTAAAAATGGGTAATAATGGCCACGGCGGAGATATCTGCCAGGCGCTGGAGGAGATCGAGATCCGTGAGCCCGTATAAGCGGCTCAGACTGCGGGTGAATAGGCCCAGCAGGCCGATGCAATTGCCGTCGAACTGCATGGGTAATAGTAACGCGGAACGGTAGCGCCGGGAAAATTTCTCTTCCAATTCCCGGCGAAAAGTTTTATCTTCATTTAAATCCGGGATATGGATGGGTTTGAAATAGGTCAGCATTTGTTCCAGGTAGCCGTTCCCTTTTAGCGGGTATTCATAGGGAGTGGCCAGGACGCCCGGGAAATCAGCGGCGGCGACCCCTGTTTGAACCGGTTTCTGATCCAATCTTAATACGGAACACAGCGCCCAATCCGCGTGGTATGTTTTCGCCATGACGCGGGGGATGAGGTCGTATAATTCCGCCAGTGAGGTGGCCTTCGTGATGGGGACCAGCAGTTCGAGTATTTTATCCAGGTGCATGTCGATTTGTTCAGCCCGGTAATTTTCCGAGGCGTATTCGGGTAATATTTCCATTTCGCTGTCGCGGAAGGGGGGGGTGGTTTCCAGGAGGGTTGAGAGGTATAATACATTGAGGTCCGTGTAGTTGGCCTTGAGGGTTTTCAGTGCATGGGAAGCGGTCTGGAGCCCGGCGGCGTTCTCGTCCAGGATCGCCAGGACATACGAGCTCTCCAGGGAATTGTCGCTCCCCAGGCGGTTCGAAATTTCCAGTATGTCCGCCACGGAATCGGTTTGCAAGTTATATCGTTTGTATAGGTAAACTTCCATTTGTTTTGCCAGGTCTTGATCCCGGGTCAACAGAAGCGCTTTTTGTTCATTCTTATACATGGGCGATTTTCCTTTTTAAAAAGTTACTATAGTGCAAAAGTGGGTATTTGTCAATCGAAATATTGCCGAAAGCCCCCCAAGATTGAATTCGGACCCCAGGAAAAATATCGGGACTGGAGGCGAAAATCCTGGTTAAACAGTGCTTTTCGTTTCAATTACCCCCATGGCTACCCACAGATTCTTTTGAGGGGGTCAAATTTTTACTGTCCCGTATCACGCCCTGGATATCTTTCCAATAAATCGGCCTGGTTTCAAATAACAAAAAATACGTTACCCAATTTTTAAGGGTCTAGCAAGAGGCAAAAAAGATAAACCGACGGCCTAAAAGGACAAAACAACTTCAAGAAAGGATAAACATACAACCGAATAAGATCAACATACGATAAAATAAGATCAACTTACAAGGATAAAGGATAAAAATACACTAAAACAGGACAAATCGATATCCAAAAAGAGTAAACAGGTAGATTGAAAAGGCACTCATCGATCGTCCACGGGTTATATCTTTGTCTTATTGGTATCAACGATGATCCTATCGGTATGATCGATGACCCTATTTGCATCGCTGATGACCCTTTCCCGGGGAATAATAACCCTTTCTTTTAGATGATTTGCCCTTATCGGATGGGCCTTCACCCTTTTTGCTTATCGATTAATCTTTTTTATTGAGCTGTTTGTCTTTTTTGCTGCGTCGATTACCTTTTGCATCGGTTTGTTCGAATTTGCCAACCGGTTCTCGTAGCCCCGGGGATTATTCCTGACCCGTTTTTGGTATTAAATAAGGGGCCGCCCCCCTCCAATTAGAACTCCACGCGTAGGGCAGGAGCCGGAAACTGTTAATAAGTGAAAACATCCGGAATAGTCCTACAATAGGAACCCCACGCAGTGGGGCCTGGAAAAATCACCTTTTAGTTCTGACCATTGCTAACAGCAAGGAAAAATTTTTTATTTTTTTCTTGACAAATAGAAGCTTGTACCATATAATCGTATATTCGCATATACGCATAAAGGATTAAGATAGTGATAACGGCTCCGTTTAACCCAGGATCGCTTGCTGACAGGAGGTTACATTGATTGAAATAACTGACAAGGCCATACAGGAATTAAAGCGAACTCTACTCGCCGAGGAAGAGGAAGGAAAAATAGATATGGAGGAACATGGAAAAATATTTATCAATTCTGAAAGCGCTTGCCGATGAAACGCGCCTGCGCATCATTAACTTGCTTTATGAGAGGGAACTGTGCGTGTGCGACATCGAGGAGATAGTCGATGCGTCACAGACAAAGATATCCCGACATCTTGCTTATTTGAAAAATTCCGGCCTTGTTCATGTCCGGAGGTCGGCGCAGTGGTCGTTTTATTCAATTGAAAAATCAGCCGATTTGAAATTCGTCGATGAACTGGTGCACGGCGTTTTGCGAAATAAGGATATATATAAGGATGATTTGAATACCCTTAAAAAGAAGGCGAAGACCGGAACCTGCGAGACCAGTGCTATTATAAAAAGGAGAATATGATGAAGATAATCGAAATTTACGAGCCGCCCATGTGCTGCCCCACCGGCGTATGCGGACCTGCCCCGGATCCCGATTTGAAGGCATTACAGGAAATTATCCTGCAGCTAAAAAAAGAAGGATACTCCGTGGAGAGAATCGCTATCAACCAGCAGCCCCAGCGGTTTATGAACAATCCCATCATCAAGAAAATCATTAATCATGAGGGCAAGGAATCATTGCCCATCACCCTTATCGGGGATAAAATGATCATGAAAGGACGATATCCGAAGTATGAAGAATTGATCAAAGAGGTGATATAAATGCCAATCTATGAATATCGATGTAAGCGGTGCGACCATGTCTTTGAAAAAGCAATGTCGATGAAAGAAAAATCCGGGACGAAGATAGTTTGCCCCGAATGCAGTTATGAAGACGTTGAGCAGCAATTATTCGGAGTGAACTTCAGCGGCAAGAAAACCGGGGACGGAAAGTCTTCCGGTGGCTGCTGCGGTGACGAAGCCGACTGTTGCGGATAAGATAATATCATTTTACAGTAAACAATTTTGTAGTCATGTTGATTATTGAAGAGGAGGACTCGTATGCCTATCGATGACAAGACAAAAGAACTTGTTGCAGTTGGCGCGGCCATAGCCGGCAACTGCCTGCCATGCCTCACCTATCATTATAATAAATGCCGGGAGCTGGGAATCCCCGTTGACGAGATTGCTGAGGCGATAACGATGGCTAAAACCGTAAAAGAGGTGCCAATTAAGAAAATTTACGAATTGGCCGAAAAATTATTGGAAAATGGAGATGACGAAAATGAGTAAATATATATTTTTTTCAGGTAAGGGCGGCGTGGGAAAAACCACGATGGCTGTCACAACGGCTGTTTATCGCGCCATGCGGGGTGAAAAAACCCTGATTATTTCGACCGACCCGGCCAGTAACCTGGGGGACATATTCGAAAAGCGGATAGGGCATGTGATCACGCCGATCATGCAGAACCTTTCCGCCATGGACATCGACCCCGATGCCGCCGCCGAAGAGTACCGAGAAAAGGTCATTGGCCCCATGCGCGGCATTATGCCCGACGACATCATGAAGGTTCTTGAGGAGCAGTTCCGCAGCGCCTGCACCGTCGAGATTGCCGCCTTTGACCGCTTCACAGATTTCCTGGTGAACGATGAATTCGACCTCATCGTGTTCGACACTGCGCCCACCGGCCATACCATCCGCCTGCTGGAGCTGCCAGTAGACTGGTCGAAGCATATCGAGGAAAGCGCGAAGGGATCCGGGCAGACCTGCATTGGCCCGGTGTCGTCCATCCAGGGGGCCAAGGGAAAATATGACCGGGCCATCGCCGCTATGAGGGACGCATCCCGAACGGAATTCAAACTGGTGCTCAAACCGGAGAAGACCTCCCTGGCCGAGACCCTCCGTGCGCACGACGAAATGAGCGCGCTGGGAATACGGAACTTCTTCATTATCGTGAACGGCATTTACCCGAACGATGAAATCGCCGGCAGCAGTTACGCAAACCTTTCCACCATGCAGACGCGCTATCTCGGGGCAATTGAAAAAGCACTGCCCTATCCCACTATTAATGTGTCGCTTCAGAGCGGGGAAATAAAAGGCATGCAAGCCATTAAGGACTTCGCGGGGATCGTTTTTGACGGAAAGAACGGCGTCGTGGACGGCCGTATCAACGAATCTATACGCTACGATAATTTCGCGGACGGGGCCGCTCTCGATAATATTTTACAAAAAAAATACGATTCAAAAATGGTAATTATAACCGGCAAGGGGGGTGTAGGCAAAACCGTAACTGCCTGCGCCGTCGCAGCCAGTCTGGCGGGCGACCGGCGCGAGACGCTCCTGGTTACCACCGACCCGGCGGCCCACATCGGCTACGTCCTCGACGAGCCGGTGGGCGACGCGATAGCGCGGACAAAATCCCTGCCCCATTTAAGCGCCGTACGCATCGACCAGAAAACAGCGGTAGAAACATACAAGGAAAAGATACTCGCCGATGCGGTGCGCTCCGGTTATTCCGTCGATATGCTCGTCGCACTGTCGGAGGAACTGGAGTCGCCCTGCACGGAAGAGATGGCCGTGTTTGAAGAATTCTCACGCCTTACCGAAAATGGCGACTATGATTATATCGTGTTCGACACCGCACCCACCGGGCATACCCTGCGACTCCTTGAGCTTCCCTATGATTACGCCCGGCAGGTTGAAATGATGGTAAAGATTAAAAAAGAGACCGATTTCACCAGTAATGCCAAGAACAAGCTCGAAACGCTGGTTAAAAAACTAAAAGATCCCGATCGATGTGCATTTTTGCTGGTGATTTACCCGGAATATACACCCATCCAGGAGGCAAAAAGGACCATGGATGACCTTACCCTGGCGGGAATTCATGTCCAGGGCATCATCGCGAATAATGTCCTGGAACTTGACGAATCCACGCCCGATTTTTTCCGCCGCCGGTACGGAATGCAGCAGCACTACCTGGGAATTGCGGAGAATACGTTTCGATTGCCTATATTCAAGGTACGCATGTTCGATGATGAAATCATCGGCTTGCCGATGCTGAAAGAGGTTTCGGAATCGCTGTTCCGGAAGGAATGCTGCCCCGAAAAATTGGAGTATAATATTAATATCAAGGAGAAAATGCTATGACTGAATCAGTAACAAAAAAACTTTCTTTTCTTGATCGTTATCTCACGCTCTGGATTTTTGCCGCCATGATCCTGGGAGTGCTTCTCGGCTATGTGATCCCAGGCGCCGTGGCCTCGTTCAATAGCAAGTTCAGCGTGGGAACCACAAACATTCCCATCGCCATCGGCCTGATCCTGATGATGTATCCGCCTTTGGCAAAGGTCAAGTACGAGGAACTGCCCAAGTTTTTTCGCAATTGGCGTGTTCTGACACTCTCACTAGTACAGAACTGGATTATTGGCCCCATCTTGATGTTCTTCCTGGCCATTCTTTTCTTGCACAACTACCCCGACTACATGGTAGGACTGATCATGATCGGGCTGGCGCGCTGCATCGCCATGGTCATTGTGTGGTGTGAGCTAGCCGGGGGAGATAATGAATATTCTGCCGGTCTCGTAGCTTTTAATGCGATTTTCCAGATGGTTTTTTACTCGGTTTTTGCCTATATCTTTATTACAGTGCTACCACCGCTGTTTGGACTTAAGGGCATTGAAGTGCATGTCAGCATATGGCAGATCGCTGAAAGTGTTTTGATCTACCTGGGGATTCCTTTTTTCGGCGGGATGCTGACCCGGTTTATCCTCCTGAAGACGAAGGGTAAGGAGTGGTACGAGACTAAGTTCATTCCCAGGATAAGCCCTATTACACTGGCAGCGCTGCTGCTCACCATTATAGTGATGTTCTCGTTTAAGGGCGAAACCATTGTCCAATTGCCCATGGACGTGGTACGTATAGCCATTCCGCTGCTCATCTATTTTGTGGTCATGTTCTTCGTCTCGTTCTACATGGGAAGAAGGCTTTGCGGCGATTATAGCAAAACGGTAACCATTGCTTTTCATGCCTCAGGCAATAACTTTGAACTAGCTATAGCGGTGGCTGTGGGAGTGTTCGGCATTAGCTCGGGGCAGGCATTTACCGCTGTCATTGGACCGCTGGTCGAGGTGCCCGCGCTTCTCATCCTGGTCAACGTGGCGCTGTTCTTACGCAAAAAATATTTCCTTCAAAAAGAAACCGCAGGCAAAACATAATGTTTTAATTTTTTACTTATACCCAATAAAAGAGCAGATCGATTTTGCGAATATAGTAACAAAAACATGAACGATATAAAATTTAAAGGAGGAATTTAACATGAAAAAAAAAGAAGTACGTTGTATTTTATTTCACCACAGATGCTGGGCATTAATAACGGTCATCCTGTTATTTGCACTAACCGGCCAGGCGGCTGTTTCCAATGCCAAAGGGGCAATCGATGAAGCGTCGCGCGCGGGCCAATTTCTTTTTCTTACTTTCTATGATAGCGACAATTCAGCATTGACCGCTTTATCAACCGGCATTGCCGACTTCAGAAAATCGGCGTCCAAAAAGACTGCCGTCTACAATGCCAGGATAGGCGATCCCAACGAAAAAGAAACGGCCGAGCTTTATAAAGTATGGCGAGCCAGGTTTCCTTTACTCCTGGTCATTGCCCCAAATGGTGTTGTGACTGGTGGGTTCCAACTGACAGCCACCAATGACCAACTCAAGCAAAGCCTGGAAATTTCCGAACTTAATTTAAAAATACTAAAGCAACTCCAGGGAGGAAAGGTGGTGCTGGTGTCCTTGCAGAATAATACGACTAAATTCAATAGCGAATCTACGAAAGCAATCGATGAATTCATTGCCGATGAACAGTTCAAACAATTTGCCGGGACCGTCCTCGCCGACCCTTCTACGAAGGACAGCCGGGAGTTTCTTAAACAAATAGGTCAGCCGGAAACAATGACCGAAGCCACTGTTGTTATCCTGCTGCCACCCAGCAGCATTGGGAAAATACTGAAAGGTAATATCACCAAAGCCGACATTTTAACTTCACTTCAAGCATGTACGGCCGGAAGCGGTTGCTGCCCCCCTAAAAAAAGTTGACGCCGGTCTGAAATAAATAGAGGACATTAATCATGAAAATACGACAACTCGTAGTACGCGAAATTTTCCAACGCAATAACCAGCTTATCTCAAGCTTAATAGCCGTTTCTCTTGGCATTGCGGTTATCGTCGGCATCAAAAACATCTCCCTGTTTTCGGAAAAAGCAGTTGCCTCCGAACTGGATTCCCTGGGGGCCAACATCCTGATACTCCCTAAATCCGCTTCGGTCCAGGACTATTACAGCGCCGATTTCCAAAATAGCGAAATCCCGGAAGACTATGTTGATATGCTGACAAACTCGGACTTGAAAGGAATTGACAATCTCTCGCCCAAACTCAGCATGCCCGTCGAAATCAAAGGCCGGAAGGCCATTCTTACAGGAATCCTTCCCCGCAGTGAATTTAAATCGAAAGCCATGTGGCAAAGGGCTCTCGGGATATTCTCAAAACCCGAAGGCTGCGGAACGGTTGTCCCGATACCTGGCCTGACCGATTCCAAAAAGACAATTGTCAGGAAGAGGGTGATCGATGACCTGGGAAAGAATGCATTGCTTGTGGGTGCGGACGTCGCCACAGGGTCGAAAATATCTGAAGGCGATTCATTAACCCTCCTGGGCAACACATTCAAAGTTGAGGCGATATTGCCTGAAACCGGGACTGTAGACGACAGCCGGCTGTTTACACATTTGCATACGGTGCAAAAAATCGCCGGTAAAGAATCCCTTATTCATGTGATTGAAATAGTCGGATGTTGCTCGGCCATTTCCGGTGGTCTTATTGAAAAGATCAACAAACTACTCCCCGATGCCAAAGTGGTAACCATTACGCAAATTGTGCAGACCCAGTTAAACACCAATACCATGATGACAAAACTATCGAGTATATTGTTGATCATCATCCTGATTGTCGGCGGCGCCGGCATCGCCAATTTCATGTTTGCGAATGTTTATGAACGCAGACGTGAGATCGGTATCTTTATGGCCATGGGCGCCGGTTCAGCCTGGATTGCGGAAATATTCCTTCTCAAAGCCGCGATTGTCGGTTTGACGGGCGGTATCCTGGGCTATTTTACCGGTACGATCCTGGCGGTCATCCTCGGGCCAAAGATTGCGGGTATTCCCGTATTACCCATTCCGCTTTATGCGCTCTATAGTATCTTGATCTCAGTTGTGTTGTCTTTACTGGCAAGCATCATTCCAGCCGTCAAGGCAACCCGTGTTGACCCGGTAGTCATAATGCAGGAGGAATAAGATGATATTAAAAACCCAATTGGCAACCAAACGGTTTTCGCAAAAACATGGCGAAGTTATCGCATTAAAAGATGTCTCCATCGAAATCAAAAAAGGTGAATTTGTCAGTATTACCGGCCCCAGCGGCAGCGGAAAAAGCACGCTGCTGCTTATGCTTGGCGGGATGAGCACCCCGACTCAAGGGCAGGTATTCTGGGAAAATGAACCGATATATCAGTGGAAACTTAAAGAGCGCGCGCAGTGGCGGGCAAAAAAAGTCGGCTTTGTGTTCCAATCCTTCAACCTTATTCCCTACCTAACGGTCATTGAAAATGTCAGTATAGCCTTGCGTCTCGCTAATGATTCTGCCAGGGAAAAGGAAAGAATCCTACAGGTACTTGCAGACATGAAATTATCGGACCGTTTGCATCATCTTTCCAGCGAGCTCAGTGTCGGCCAACAACAACGAGTCGCGCTTGCGAGGGCGTTAATCAAGAACCCCGAAATCTTGTTTGCCGATGAACCCACCGGTAACCTGGACCCGGATACGGCAGCAGAGGTGCTGGCAGTTTTAAAAAAATTGAATAATGAAGGAAAAACCATTATCCTCATTACCCATGATCCGAATATTGCAAAAATGACCCAACGAACCATTCGCATCGTCAATGGAGAAATTGAGCCAACAGCAAGAAGTTAGTAACCGTAACCCGTAAACCGTAACCCTATGTGTACTGGAATAGCCCTACAAACGGGACCCCCAGCATGGGGCAGGGATACGCCATTCTCTTTTTGGATTAATTTTAAAAATATGAGAAGATGCTCTTCAAATAATAAATTCGAAGCACGCCTCATGAAGCACGAAATTCGAAACAAATTCAAAATACAAAGTTTAAAAATTCAAAACAAAAACAAGCCCACGAATGACTCGAATTACCACGAAAAAAGATGAGCCGCTAAGAACGCGAAACCACGCGAAGTAGGGGCAATTCATCATTCATCATTCCAAGTTTTTTCTTCTCTTCTTCGCTTCTTCGCTTCTTCTCTTCTGCTTTTCTCTTCTCTTCCTATTTTTTAAAAGCACCTCCCCTGTATAACGGATATTCCCAGGGTTTGATGTTCTCGACTTCCATTTTCCCAACCGGTAAAGTTCCCTCTAGACTGATACAAAAGGCTTGCCTGCATTCGTATTGTGATGAAAAATATTTCAACGCCGTATAATTTAACGCGGCGGCATTGATCTTAACTTCCAACGGGACCAGGCCGTGCTTTTCCTCGATAATAAAGTCAATCTCCTTTTTATCCTGGGTGCGCCAATAATAAATGTTTTCAGGGCTTATATTTTTTGCCAGTTCGGAGAAAACGGAATTTTCAAAGACATTCCCGGTAATCTCCTCCGGTAACCTTTTGAGCCATAATAGATGAACCAACCCGGTATCATAAAAAAATATCTTGGGGGTTTTAAACAGTTCAGAACGGAGATTTTTGGAAAATGGGGACAATAACTTGATAATATACGTATTCTCAAGTATAAACAAATATTCCTCTATGGTTTGTCTGGCCAACTGTGCGGTATTGGAGAGCTCGGTGACATTCAGCATCTGTCCGCATTGACCGGCCAGTACCCGGAGCAGTTTATTGAATTTGGCAATATCCCTTATCTGCGCCAGATCACTGATATCCTTTTTGACATAAGTGTCGATCATCTGCTGAAGGTATTTTTCTCTCATCTCCAGTGGAGCGGTAAGGGCAATTTTTGGATAACCCCCTGAAATAACATACTCCCGGTACAATTTTTTCAATTCATCCATAAGAACCGTTGTGGTTATCTTAATGCCCAGGTCAATGGTTATGTTTTTGAAGAGCAGGAATTCTTCAAAATCCAGCGGATAGAGCTCAAAATTCACTGTTCTTCCTACCAGGGAATCCTTGAACTTCTTCTTTATATCAAAGCTGGATGAACCGGAAACAATCAGTTTGAGATATGGATGATGATCGTGGGTCAGTTTCAGCAAAGATGACGGGTTGGTCAGATACTGGATTTCATCGATCAAGAGATAAAATTTCTCCTGGTTCCCCAGCGCTCCTTTCTGCCTGAGAAAAGCGAGAATGCTTTCCACGCCTTCCTCACACAGTTCCAAGAATTTACTGTCTTCAAGATCAATGTAATAAAAATCCCCCGGCGGTAAATCTTTCATTATCCTTTTAAGAAGCGTGGTCTTCCCGGTTTGACGCGCGCCGTGGATAACGATGATATCACGGGTATCCAAATATGGTTTTATCTTCTTATAAATCTTTCTTTCTAAGATCAATTCAGGCATGACAAACCTCCGGACCGAATGTTCGGTCAATCCTATTTTACTTTATATTAAATATAAAGTAAAGTACACTTTACAATATATTAAATATAAAGTAAAGTAGACTTTACTTTATATTCAGGACTACGTCATTCTAAAAAAGCACGAGATCCGAAATCGCGGTGTTTCAAACAAATTCCAAATGACCAAAACCCAAATGTCCAAAACGGTGAATCAGGGGCAGGAAAAGGGAAGAGCGGAAGCGAGGAAGAGAGGAAGAGCGGAAAAAACAATCTGTGAAAATCCGTGTAATCGCTATTCCGTGGATAAAAAACTTTTCGTGTTAATTCGTGAAATTCGTGGGCAGTTTTTGTTTTGAATTTTGAATTTGTTTCGAGTTTCGTGCTTCGGATTTCGGGTTTATTAAAGGAAAATAGGGTATAACCTGGGAACCCCGGTTGAAATCCTTGCCCCAAAGAGTTATAATACCTTTATGAAACTGAAAAATATATTTGGATCATCCTTAAACCTGAAAGAAAAACTCGGCCGCATCCTGGGCGGCAAAAAATCAAAAGAAGAAATCTTCGAGGAAGTGGAAGAGCTACTGATACTTTCGGATATTTCCGCCGGGTTGGTGAACCGTATCCTGGCCAATGCCCGCAAAAAAAGCCCTTCCATCGCTGCATTTACCAGGGATGATTTTTTCACCCTTCTAAAGGACGAAATTAAAGCGATTTTCGCTGCTATCCCGGGCGCCGGCGCCGACGCCGCGGCTGTCCCGACGTCCGATGAAAAGAACGTTATCGTACTGGTGGGCATCAACGGCAGCGGCAAGACCACGTCCGCCGCTAAACTGGCGCATTATTACCGTGAAAAAGGGAGGAAAGTATTATTGTCCGCTGCCGATACGTTCCGGGCCGCGGGAAGTTCGCAGCTCTCCCTCTGGGGCGAACGCCTGGGTATCCCTGTTATCGGCGGTGAAAGGGGCGCGGACCCGGGCTCGGTGGTCTACAACAGCCTCAATTCTTTTACCTCAAAAGATCATGACCTGCTGATTATCGATACCGCCGGACGGGTGCAAACCAGGGAAAACCTGATGAAGGAGCTGGAAAAACTCACTAAAATTATCAAAAAATTCTACCCCGACGGCCCCACGGAAACCCTCCTGGTTATCGATGCCACCATGGGGCAAAATACCCTGGACCAGGCGAAAAAATTTAAAGAATTCTCCGGTATCTCGGGCATTTTCCTGGCAAAACTGGACGGCACCGCCAAAGGCGGTACGGTAATCAATATCGTCGATGAAATGCGCATCCCCGTCAAATTCGTGGGCACGGGCGAAAAACAAGACGACGTGGTCCCCTTTTCCGTGGACGAATTTCTCGAGTCCATCTTCAGCGATTAGGCAATAATGGAAGATATAAAATTCATGAAAATCGCCCTGAAACTGGCGGCCAGGGGCATGGGGTTTACAGAACCTAATCCCCTGGTGGGCGCGGCGGCGATTAAAGACGGTCGCATTATTGGCGCGGGGTATCACCACCGGTTCGGCGCCGACCACGCGGAACGGGCAGCCCTTAAGAATGTCACGGAACCCGGGACCACCCTTTACGTCACCATGGAACCCTGCCCCCATTTCGGCAAAACCCCGCCTTGCGTTGATTTAATACTGGAGAAAAAAGTGCAGCGGGTGGTAACGGCCATGCTGGACCCCAACCCCCTGGTCAACGGCAAAGGCGTCCGCAAACTGGAAGAAAACGGCGTCCCGGTAGACGTGGGCGTGCTCTCGGAAATGGCCCGTAAACTGAACCGCCATTATATTAAATATATGACCTCCCGGATGCCTTACGTCACCCTGAAAGCAGGCGTTTCCCTGGACGGCAAACTGACGGATAAATTCCGCAATTCCCGCTGGGTCACCGACGAAACCATGCGCCGGTTATCCCATTCCCTCAGGGGCGAGTTTTCCGCCGTCATGGTGGGGGTGCAGACGGCAATAGACGATGATCCGCTGCTTAATATCCGCGAACAAGCCTGGGGCGATAAAAAACTCTTTCGCATCGTCCTGGATACCCACAACCGCCTCGACGCCCGGCTGCATATTTTCGACGGCGACCGGGAGCAGTTCCCGCCGGTTATTTTTTCTTCCAAAGAGGCGGAAAATAAAACCGTAAAAGTTAAACAGCATTTTTTCGTGACGCCCGGCGTGGGCGGCGGCGTGGATTTGAAAGAAGTCCTGGCCATACTACACCAAATGGGGATTGCCTCGGTGCTGGTGGAAGGGGGCGGCGGTATCTTCAACTCGTTCCTGGAAGAAAAACTCTACGACGAAATCATCCTGGCCGCGGCCGGTACGCTTATCGGCGGTAAAGATTCGGTTCAACTATTCAGCCGGGGTACTTCGGTGTCCACTCCCATCCGGTTAAAGGAAAGGGAAATCACGGTTCTTGAATCCGGTTATTTGATCCGGGGCTATAGGTAAAACATGTTCACGGGAATCATTTTGAAAATGGGGAAATTAATTTCCCTGGAAAAAAAGAGCAGCCCCACGCTGACCATCGACGCCGGGGAATTGGCAAACGTTAAAACCGGCGATTCCGTGGCGGTCAACGGCGCCTGTCTAACGGTGGTGGAGATTGCCGGAAACTTATATAAATTTAATCTCAGCCAGGAGACGCTGCGGCTTGCCAATTTCGGCGATTTAACCCGCGGCAGTTATGTGAATATCGAGCTGCCTTTAACCATGCGGGATTTCCTGGGTGGGCACCTGGTGAGCGGGCACCTGGACGGCGTGGCCAGGGTGAAAGCCATCAACACCGAGCCCGGGGGCGCTAAATTTTCCTTTGTCTACCGGGACCGCCAGTGGAAGAAATTTTTGATATATAAAGGTTCGGTTACTTTGAATGGCATCAGCCTGACCATTTCCCAAGTCAAAAGCTCATACTTTTCAGTCGAAATCATCCCCCACACCCTGGAGACCACCAATTTAAAATATTTAAAAATCGGGGAGAGGGTGAATCTCGAGCTGGATATGCTGGCCAAATACCTGTACAATTTAATCCACCCTGTATTTTAAAATTGTGCTTGCTTTAATAAAAAAATGGTTATATAATTTAATTTAAATCACGTAACAAAAATACCATAGAACCGTCGATATAGGAAAAGATAAAATGAACGATCGTTGTTTAATCACTGTACCTGAAGCCCTGGAATATATCCGGCAAGGAAAAATGATCATCATCGTCGATGATGAAGATAGAGAAAACGAAGGCGATTTAATGGTCGCCTCAGACAAAGTAACACCGGGGGCCATTAATTTCATGGCGCTCCATGCCAGGGGGCTGATATGCGTTTCCCTTACCCAGGAACGAAGCGACCAATTGCAACTGCCCCTGATGGTCAGGGATAACACGTCTCATTTCGAGACCCCCTTTACCATATCCGTGGATGCCCGTATGAATACCACTACCGGGATATCCGCGTTCGATCGGGCAGAGACCGTCAAATGTCTCATCGATCCCGCCACCCGACCCGAAGACCTCGTGAAACCCGGCCATATTTTTCCGCTGCGGGCCAGGAACGGGGGTGTACTGGTGAGGGCCGGCCAGACCGAGGCTTCTCTCGATCTGAGCAGGATTGCCGGGCTTACCCCATCCGGCGTCATTTGCGAGATCATGAACGAAGACGGCACCATGGCCCGGATGCCCCAATTGAGAAAATTCTCTGAAAAATTCGCCATCCCCATCATTACCATCGAAGAGATCATCAAGTACCGGGTACAGGAAGAGACATTGGTGGAAGAAGTCACGGGGGCTCAATTGCCCACACGATGGGGAACCTTTAACATTAAAGTTTTCAGGGACCAGATTCAAAATGAAACTCATGTGGCCCTGGTGCACGGGGACCTTAATACCGATGAACCCGTGCTGGTGCGGGTACATTCCCAGTGTTTGACCGGCGACACCTTCGGTTCATTGAAATGCGACTGCGGCAAGCAACTGGATTATGCCATGAGAATCATCTGCCGGGAAGAACGCGGAGTGCTTTTGTACCTCCTGAACCAGGAAGGCCGGGGCATCGGGTTGACCAATAAAATTAAAGCCTACAAATTGCAAGAACACGGTCTCGATACGGTGGAAGCCAACCTGGAACTGGGATTCAAAGAAGACCAGAGAGATTACGGTATCGGCGCTCAAATATTGAGGGCCCTGGGATTAAAAAAATTGCGTATCATTACCAATAACCCTTCCAAATACATCGCACTTTCGGGGTATGGATTGGAGATTGTCGAACGTATATCGGTTGAAGTCGATCCCACTTGCGAAAACGCCAACTATATGAAAACCAAAAAGGAGAAAATGGGGCATATTTTAGAGAAAATTTAATATAAATAAACAAATGAAAGCAGCGGTTAAACGCTTTGCGGGGCTCCATGCCGGCGGGCAGTGGGAGTTCCTGAAAAGCAGTGAATTTACAGGTTGGGAACGGCAGGAGAAGATAGCCTTTTTAAAGGCCGTCTTAAAAGAAGAATTGTCGTCCAAAACCGTTGCCGCCGCGATTAAACTATTGAGGGAGTTAAATTACCTGGATAAATTTTTTTTCAGGCAGTTCCTGTACCATATCGACAGTTCTGTTTCCCTTGCGGCCAAAAAGGCCATGAAGCAAACAAATGAGGGCAATGACAGCGATTGCGCGAGGCTTATAAAAATGCTGGGGGAAGGCAGTACACCCGACCGCTTATTGATTGTCAACTGTTTTCTCGAAGGAGATGGGAAATTAAATGAGGATGCCTTGATCTCATTTTTATGTTTCGATGATCCCAGGGTCAGGGAAACGATTTTGAACAAAATCTCCCTGCAGCATGAACTGGACGAGTCCAAATTGAGCGCTGTTCTTAAGAACGGCGGCGGCGTGGCGTGGTTTACCCGGGCCGCGTTGGTGGAAATCCTGGGTAAGCGGAAGAGCAACCATTTATTGGACATCGTGGATTGCTTGCTCAATGACAAAAATGTGGAAGTGAAATTAAAATTGATCGCGGCGTTATCGCAGTTGGATAGGGGGAAAGTGAGGCCGTATATCCAGCGGCTGGCGAATGATGCGATTCCCTGGGTAAGGAAAGAAGCCCGCCGCGCCTTGCAAACTATTTAGTTGAATTATCCCCGGATAAATACTATACTTATTAGATAAAATTATAAGGAGGAGGAGAACATGGGCTTTATCAAAAATGATTACCTGGAGAGGCAAAAAAAAATTCGTAAGTTCGTGTTGTTCGGATTAATAATAGCCATTGCAGTGGGTTTTACATGGTACAGTTTCGATAAAAAGTGGCGCGAGGACAGGGGATTGTCTAAACTCTTAAAATCAGGCGATGATGTTTCCACATCCGAATCCGCGGCCCCTCAGCCGCCGGTGGAGGTTAAGGAGAAAGATTTGCCCACCCTGGTAAAAGAAGTTAAGTCCGGTATTGTCGCGATACTTACCTATGACAAGGATGGCAACCCCCTTGGCCAGGGCAGCGGTTTCTTTATTAACAAACAGGGGCACATTATCAGTAACCGGCATGTATTTCGCGGCGCGCGCCGGGCCGAGGTCAAGCTGGACGCGGATGTGTATCAGGTGGATAAAGTACTGGCCGAGGATGCGAACAACGATTTGATTCTTTTTTCCATTAAATCCGACGCCAGGGGTTTCACGGCCCTGCCCCTGGCCGCTGCAAAGCCCATGGTGGGAGAAAGGGCGGTGGTAATCGGCAACCCGTTGGGGTTGGAGGCCACCGTATCCGACGGCATCGTGTCCGCGCAGCGGGAGTTGGAAAGAGGAATAACCGTGCTCCAGGTCACTTCGCCTATTTCCCCCGGTTCCAGCGGCAGTCCCGTTTTGAATATGCGGGGTGAAGTCATCGGTGTGGCGACATTTCAACTGCGGGAAGGTCAGAATCTTAATTTTGCCGTTCCCGTGGCATTGGTGAAAAAGCTCGCGCCCACGGGCGCAGGAAAAATAGAAAACATCAGTTTTGCCGACTCAAAGTACCAGGAAAATGAGGACGCTTATTCCAGGGGGTTGATGTATTACAATGCCAAAGAGTATAACCTGGCCATCCCCGAGTTCAGGAAAGCCATCACGGAAAACCCCGGCAATGCTGAAATTTATTTTTACCTGGGAATGAGTTGTAAAGCCGAACGTGATACCGGCGCCGTGGAAGCTTTTCAAAAGGCCATCGACCTGAAGCCGGATTATATTGATGCGTATGTTAACCTGGGAGTTGTTTACATAAATTTAAGTATGTATCAAAAGGCCGCCGAGGTATTAAGGGAAGCAGTAAGGCTTGATCCTAATTACGCCGAAGCCCTTTTGAAACTTGGGCTGGCTTATGCCATGGCCAAAGAGTACCGGGCCGCCGTCAATGTACTGAAGAAGGCGGCGGATATCAATATGGATGCCAGAGCCTATTATGCGCTCGGTATGAGTTATGTTGGCCTTAACATGTACAGCGAGGGGATTAAAGCCCTTGATTCGTCATTGGATTTGGACCCTGAGCTTTTAGAAAGTTATGTGGCATTGGGTTATGCGTTAATTGGGGTTAAGAATTGGTCGCGGGGCATCGAAATGATGAATCGCGCCGTGGTGCTGGACCCGCAAAATCCACAGGTACGGTATCTTCTCGGCTTCATGTACCTGGGCCTTAAAAATATCGACGCGGCGGAACGTCAATATCAAATATTAAGCCAGATAACAGATAAAGATGCTTCGAAATTAAGCGCCGACCTGGGCAATGCCATTAGTCATTTTAAACAAAACAGCAGCGGTTGGTAAGCCTGTTTCGCCTGCCGTGAAAATAGCCACAAAGGCACGAAGGGGGAAAAGATGGAAGGTAAGAAGTTAGGAGATTAAGAAGGTAAGAGAAAAGCAATGGTAAAAAAACCATGCTGACCTGGTGCGCCGTCTCTTGGTGGCAAAGTTTTCATTGGTCTCCCGGGGAGGCTCCGCATCATGAATGGCTATCCCCTTTTTTTCTTTTTCTTCCCTTGTTGGGAAATAGACTATCCATCCCAGGAAAAATTTTTCGTTTTCGCGGGCAAAAAATGAAATCCCGCCGGGTATTTTTGCGTATACGATAAATGAATGGATTTATTAATAAAGGAGTTTTGACATGGAATTTAAAAGAAATAAGTTAGTAAGTGAAATCGGGGCGCGGTTAAGGAAACTGCGGGGCCAATTTAATGATTACCAGGGGCGCATTTCCAGTTTGCCCCTATTCCATCTCCGGGAGGCATTTTTTCCCGCCTGTCTACTTCCCCTTCCCGTATTGAAATTCGCAAAGCAACCGAGAAAAAAGTTTCATGTTGACTTTTCCTGCATTTTCTCATAAGATTTACCTGTTACATAATGAATATAGTATACAAGCGAGGTATATATGCGGGTTGCATTTAAAAATATCGGGATGGTCGAAGAGGCTGATATCCGCCTGGATGGCCTGACTGTAATCGCCGGCGAAAATGACACCGGTAAAAGCACCATCGGCAAAACTCTTTTCTCTATTATCAAAACCTTTAATCGCTTTGAAGATGATATGAGAGATTACCAGGTCCTGGACATCGAGCGATTCATCGAATATTCCTTTTTTAAATTCAGGGAAAGCTCCAGTAATCCTTCTATCCTGGAAATGGGGAAAAAATTCTTCGATGAACTGAAAACAGAAGCATTCGCATGGTCTCTTAAAGACCATACCAGGGAAGAAATTTCCAAACATTTCTCCGAATCGATTGCTCAATTCAGCGGTAGTTTACAGAAAATTGCCCGTTTGGATGTGGATTTGAACGATATCTCCGTTAAAATCAGCGATCTTATTACAAATAAACCTTCAAAAGAGGAGGTCTTGAAGATTACTTTTTCTAAATATATCCAATCGGCGCTTAACGGCGAAATTGCCAACCGGTTTTCAAATACGGACAGCGGTTTCTTTATCGAAGGAAAAGAAGGTGAGCTTTCATTATTTCAAATCTCCGGGGAACACAAATCGGTTAAGCTGGAAATAAAAGAACCTCTTTATTTCAAGGATGCTACGTTTATCGAATCCCCGGTGCTGCTGAACCTGGCCGATAATATTCGTTCCGCAAAGACGGAATTCGATATGGATGTGGATGTGAGACAGAAGACTCGTATGTTGAACCAGCCATATGCTCCTGAATATATGAGAGATATGATATTGAAATTGACAAAACAACCCGTTAGGGCGCAGCATTCTCCTATCGCGGATGATCTCGACCGCATGATTCACGGCGAATTTTATTATGATCCCAACCTTTATGATTTCGTATTTAAAAAGGGAGATGAAAAATTCGGCGGCGTCTCGATCTCACCCGGAATCAAATATCTTGGTTCACTGAAAATTCTCTATCAATGCGGATTTTTGAATAATAGCCTCCTGGTTCTGGATGAACCGGAAACCCATCTTCACCCCAAATGGCAGGTACAATTGGCCGAGCTAATCGTAAAATTGGTAGAGGCCGGGAATCACATCCTTTTGACTTCTCACAGTCCCTATTTTATCGAGGCGCTTATGGAGTATTCCGATCATAAATCCATGAAATACAAGCGGGCATTCTATTTCGGCAAGGCGGTGAAACCTCCTTTCACATCGCGTATTATCGATGTAACGCATGATCTTTCCCCAATTTTTGAAGTCCTGGCTGAACCTTTCGAGAAACTTGAATTGGAGCAATTGAGAGATAGGAAATGATTACTGCCGCGGATATTAAAGAGATAATTGAAAAAGAATACGCGCATTGTCCTGGTTGCCTGACCGAATTGAGTGAAATCAGTAAGGATGAAGCCAATAATCAATCGATGATACCCAGTTCCGCCAGGTTTTACAAATATGATAAAATCTGCGAGCGCTTATTCGACGGCGGGGATCAACTCAAATCGCCTGATATGATTATTATGAAGGATGATGAATTGATTTTCGTGGAATTCAAGAACGGAAGGATTGAAGGAATAAAAAAGAAATGTGAAGTCAGGGGTATGGATGATGAATGCCAGTATGTAAAATGGGATATTAAACTTAAATCCATCGAAGGTGCGTTTATTATTCTTCATCTCCTGGCTGAAAAGAAAAGGAAAGTCGATTTTTCAGAGATTATCGGTCTGAAAAAGACATATACCCTGGTCTATAATCCTGAAAAAAATGACCGCGCAAAAAATGGCCATATAAAAACGATTCATGATCATGCAGGGTCCTATAAAATACGCTTCGGATTAAAGTTGTATGCAGATCGGTTTTTCATCAAAGTCGCAACCATTCCACCTGAGCGGTTTTTAATATGGTTAGAAAAGGAAAGTCTTATCGGTAAAAGTGAACTGAGCCGGTGCCTGGAAGAAATGAGGGGAAAATGGTCGCATTTAAGGGGTAAGTAAGAAGGGTATTTTCTTTGCTCGACGCCTCCTTTATTTTCCACCTGTTCATTTTTCCTTTCCGAGGATTTTTTTGACAGTATTTTCCCTGCCTACCAACTCTTTGAAGGAAACTCATTTTTTCATGGGAATATCAATAGAAGCATTTAGCGGGTCTTTACTCAAAGAGAATTTAACTTCAAGGGAAAACGGCCAATCACCACATATCCGATTGATAGCTCTTCCGGGATTATCCCTGAGAATAAAGTCCAAATCATCCTTAACTTGCCCATATATCTCCTGCGCGTGCTTTAAATGAGAAGGAGCAATATAATCGATAGATATTTTAATATAAGGTTGATTATCTTTCGTCCCAATTTCTAGTTCCGATAATTCCGCTCGTTCGGGTCCGTCATTATCGCTTAATTTCCGATCTCCACGCCCTCGATCCCATGTTTGAAGCTGATCACACAATAATAAAAGGCAAGCAAAAGGTTCCATTTCCCAGGTTAAATTGGCTATTTTATCTTTGTCTAACTTACCGATAAGGTTATGTATAGCGATAGCGCGGGCCGCCTCGCGAGCGAAGCAATTTTGTTTTTCATCGGTTATCTTTTGATTGAGTTTTAGCGCCGCCAACATACCGTGGTCTGCCTTCTTATCCTTTAGTTTTTTTTCCCAGGCGTCTTTCAATTGAGTCGCCAAGGGATCGTTGAATTCGTTTAATAATTTCCTGGCACGATCTTGAAACCCATTGGTTAATATATCATCCGGTATATCTTGAATATTTAATTCAATTTCCTTAAAAGAAGAATATAAATTCCGTTGAAATTCACTGGTTTCTGTAAATTTTTCAAGGCAGAGGGCCATATCGTGGAAAAGGCCGGTATAGAACCAAACATTATGTATGGATTCGAAGACGTCTTCCCTCTTTACAGCACTCATTTTTGATCGTTCAGCAAGCAGATCTCCCCATTTCTCTATAAAAAAAATCCGAAGCGGTTCCTGGTGAAGCAAATAATACCCAAACCAGAACACATTGATGGCATGACGGGCATGACCCCTTGCATATGTTGAAACCGCTCTCCATAAAAATTCGCCTTTTTTAACCACATTCCACATTGGGTGGATTGTTTCCCAGACATTCCATCTCTGCGCAATGTTATCAATGGCCTTTCCCGCTCTCTCGATTTGATCCGCTTCCGTCCAGCCTTTATCATACCGTTTAATCATGTCAATAACATGATTGTGCCAACCGACAGCATTTAATGGAGCGATCTCAGTTCGGATTTTTGTCTGGATGAGTGCATCGGGCCGATTTCGGGTTATTTCTTTCGATAAATTGAAAAGACGCCAGGTGACATATTCCACGGATGTTGTGTTTTTGTCCCAGATATCATATAGAACTTTTTTTTGGACCTTAAATGCATAGGCCCCACCTCTTGTATAGGCGATAACCGGGATAGGGCGTCCCCCATCTTCTTTTTCACACCATTCATTAACAATATCGATTATATCTGTCAAACAATCTTTATTCTCATCTGGGGGTGGCAATAAATACATATCTGCAAGAACAATATCGATCTTACAGCTTAATGCATCTTTTAATTCTTTAAGATCTTTTGCCCATGTTAAGTTAATCTTTTCAGGGGGTGAATTTTTATTGGACTCATTAATTTTGTTGTATAATTTGTTCCAATGAGAATTATCGTCTTCCACGTAAAGAATATTGAAACTCATTTAAGGCCTCCTCGGCAAAAAGCCTGATGGCACTAATATATTATAAGAAGCGGTAAAACCTTCCTTTTGTTCATCGGGAGTTGGTGAAGTCCATTCTTTGTCAAATTCGGCACCGAAAGCTTCAAGAGTGTACATATCGCCTTTCATGTTCTGCCCTGCGCGGGTCGAACGGTTGGTTTCCTCCAGTGGTGTGAAATTTGTCAGCAACTTGAAACAGATTTTTTCTTTCCTTTCACTAGCCTGCATGCGAGACACTTCAATACGGCTTTTGTGTTCAGCCGGGAAATCTTTCATCGGATCAATGGTCAGGTTTGAAAGGCACATTATCAGTCTATGGCGATGGATGAGCACCCGGCACTCACAGGTGTCTTCAGCCGGTTTATAATCGAAGTTAAGAAAATCTTTCCCCTTCTTTTTTGCTTCCTCCATTAGAGAGTCTCTGAATGATTCGACATCTTCGTGGAAAATTTGATTAAATTCATTCATGAATGGGCTTTCAAAATCCAGGGCATCATGCAATTTTTTTAGAGAATCGGGAGGCCTATCTAAATTATTACTTTTCCCTCGTTTTTTGAGCCATTCGAGTACTTCCTGTGAAAGTGTTTTCACATGCTCGGCATCACGCGAGAGTTGATAACCATAGTTGGATATGTCATTAAGGGCATAAAGAAAGAGAGATATACTACTGAATAATAAAAGCTGCTCTTTTTCTACTGAACCTCCCATAAGAATTTCCGCAATCAATGCCGGAAGCAATTTATGTTGGTCATTTAATTCTCCTTTTGGATCTCGGCCACGCAATAACGATTCTGCAATAATGTTCAGCGCCCATTGGGGGTCCATATGACGTTGGGGACGGATCAATTGAAGGTATAAGTTTCTCCCAAAACTGTGTTTATGGGGAGTAATCTCATTGGTAGCTTTATCCATATATTCCATCAACTTCATTTTATTGTCAAAGTTTGCAGAATCATAAACCAATATATCCCACTCATCACGAGGAATATTCAGCCAGAAAAGAGCCAATGCTGTATAAAGATTTATGGTTTGCCGATTTTGTTCTAGTTCTGATTCTTTATCATTTGTGACCCGTTCTGAATCCACCAGCTTATCGATGCAAAATGCAATAAAACTTATTACATCCGGGTCTTCAAAATGCTGAGAGCAGGCTTCCAGAATGGGCTGAATCAGTGATGTATTATTTTCGATTTCCCGCTTGATTTCTTTGATAAAAACTTCCACAGCGGCATTGGCTTCCAAACGGTTCCAATTTTTTAGACACCATTCCAGGACGGCCCAGCGGTAACGTTCATATTCTTTTTTTGATTCAACACCATCTTCGTCTGTTCCCCAAGCTTGGTGAAGCGACAAAAGGACATCCGCCGGTGGATATGAATAATACATGAGTTCATGAAATCGCCAGATGGCAGTGTCGGCATGGACCTGGAAATATTGAGCGGGAATATTTGTTTCATTTTTTTTCCGTTTTAATAAAATATCGATTCCTTTCTCAAGTTTTATTGAACTTGCCCGGCTGAATCCCGGGCTGTCGATGGCCACCGGCTGCAATTCCATTAATCGATATTCAACCCATTGCCGGGCCGATTCTACTCCATATTGTTCGCAAATCGTAATTAATCGCTTCAGCCGGTCACGGTCTTTACAAATGGGGCAATTGGAATCAGTGTAGACAGGGACGCCCATAAATGGTGCATATTCCTCGAATATAAATTTAATATTCATATTCCCCACAGATTTAAAATTCTTCCATAAGAAATGATTGGCATATCCCATCTGGTTGAGGATACAAAAATGGCGGATCCATTGGATCGGGTTGGGATGGGTATGAACTCCCCTTTTTATACCACGGTTTGAAAATTCAGTCCTGACTATACGGCTAATTGCGGCCAGGATGGTCTGGACGGTGCGGGCGGTAACCGTAACATCTTCCAGGATGAGTATGCGCAGGGGGTTTTTAATGGCTTTTTGTTTATTTTGTTGTGCTTCGATGGCCTCTTCCACCGCATTTTTGATTTGATACTGAAGTTGCTGAGGAATTTGATACGCGGGACCGATTCCGATAAAGAGGGTGGCATCCAAAAGCCAGGTGGGCTGACGACGCCCCCTCTGGGCCAGGATTTTCTCGACCTTTGGCCAGATATAATGAACCTGGCTGTGGAGCGGCATAAGCACTGCCGTAATATCACCTTCCAGTTGTGAACCTTCTTCGCTTTCCCAATCCCCTTTTTTTCTTCCTGGAAAATTCTCACATATATCCGCCAGCCATAGAGCGATCTCATCGCCGATTTCGCCGGTTAATACTTTCGGAACATCTACCGATATAGAAAAATGACGGTTACCATATACATAATGGCCGGAGGCAAATAAACACTCATCATTACAGTTATCGAATCTTTCCAGGTATTTATTTCGACGATCCAGGTCAGGGTCCTGCCCCCGTTTAAATTGACGTCTGAGAAACGTATATGGGATGGGCTGAAGCATGCGCGGTTCGATCCAGAAGGTATTTTCGTCTTTTTCATCCGGTTGAGGTGGAGTGCATTTGACCGGCCTTTTGACCTGGATCATGGCATGTCTGGGTATAAAATCTTCGGGGCTTTCTCCAGGTAATGGATTCCAACCGAAAGCGATGGAAGTAACAGTGGTTTTGGGAAGGGTTTTTTCCATTTTTATGAAGCTCAATACACCTAATATTTCTAGTTTTTGCCGCATTAATATCTCGATCAATTTTCCCGATATCTTTCCAGTATCAAGGATATCCTGTACGATCAATATGCCGCCGGTTTTTACGATGGTCGGTAAATCCCGGGGATGGCCCAGCATAACATAATAACCCAGGTCCGAAACTGCCGGACGTTCAAATGAGGCAGGCCACCACCGATGAATATACGACGCCAATAACATGGCTGGGGCTTGCATGCTTGCCAGGACTTTGACATCGACCAGGGATTTTCCCCTTATTTCCAATCCCTTGCGGAGACGGTAGATCAGCCGCTGCGCCACTTCATCCGCATGCCGTTCCCGCGATAAAATACGGGAGCTTTCAAGAAAATTACTACACCATTCTTTTTGCCAGGGAAGATTGAATTTAGCCGCATTATCTTCATATGGTTTTCCCCTCCAGGCTTTACACCGTTGGGCCACATCGTCGAAATGAGAGGACATCACGCGCTTCACTTGAATGGATAACGCATAAGCATCCCACACCGTGCACCATTTTCCTTGTCCATCCTGCTGAAACATCGGGTTAATATAATTAAGAATCGACTTTAATGTGCTTTCTCTTAACTGCTCCTCCCATATGGTTTCGTTACATAACTCTTCGATCGTTTTGGGGCTATCTATTAAACTTAATAAAGGCGCTTCATATGCATGATTTCTTAAACCGAAGATGTAATATCTGCCGTCTCGATCTATCCCCATTACTGTTGCGTGAATACGATTGTATGTTTCCAGGTATGTTTCTTCGGACACTTCACCAAAATATATTTCACCATTGGCTGGCCGTTGAGTTATTAAACCCTTATCCAATGTGGTAGCTGCAGCGATGCTTTCCAACGCGATCACATCGTGGGCCAACTTTTTGTCGATTTCAACCAGTAACACCGGCCTGTTTTGAAGAATGTTTTGAAGAAAAAATAACAGCGTTTCAAATTGACCTGCGGTCCAATCCAGTTGACTGAAATCGAGGATTAAGGGATCATTGGACGCGCGTTTATCAAGCAATTCCTTACTTAATGTTTCGCATGCTTTTCTAAAGCGAAACTGATCTTCTTTCCCAACGCATGGTTTCTTTTGATCCAATTTTTCCAGCAGTGGAACCAGATGGCCTCGAACATGTTGAGATTCTGTATAAAATGCAGATGGAAGAGCGTATTCAAGAACCGATCGTCTTTGATGAATGTCCCGGTAAACAGAGGGAACCAACGGCAAAATCAACTGGAATTGGGCGCCGGGAATAATTCCCCCAAATCGAGTTTCCCGGGAAGGAATATACCCTAAACCGGTACGCTTTTTCTGAAACATATCCCCTTCACTCGAATAGATGAATTCCACCCCGCTGGAGCGCACCGTCAATACGCCGCCGTATTTAGCGGTGATGTGCAATATCCGGTTCAAGGCATGCCGCTCGGTGACCCAGCATTTATTGTCATCATCTTTGCTGGTTCCCAATTCGTCGAACGCAAATGCCAGGATATCTTCGCTTTTTTCATCTTTTGAAACGATCTTATTCTGGTCAAGACGATTACGATAAGACTGTTTCAAGGTTTCAATAAATCCTTTGCCTGCGTCGCAGATGCATAATTCAAGGAACTGGTTATCTTTCACGGAAAGCAATCGTTTAATCTCAGGAGAAGAAAATGTTTGTTGGCACCACGGGTAAACATTTCCCCTGTTGTCCGTAGGAGAAACCACCCGCATGGAAATAAACCCCGGCGTTCCGGCATGTTCAAAAATATTGACGGCAAATTCATGGCATAAGACCCGCCATACCTCTTCGGATTCGAAAAGTGGAGACTCGGGAAAGCGGGTACCCATCGCTTCTCTCCAATTTTGAATTATTCTCGCATTAGTAAATTGTCTGCAATCTTCTTTCTTATGAATACGGGTAAGGCCCAGGAGCGCCTTTAATTCACCAATTTTCCCGGTATAAAATTGACTCCTTTTTATATCATCTATGATGATTTCCGGGTAGGATATTGTTTCTTCTTCCTCTCTTCCCCTGCCCAGTATATCCAAAGTACCCAACGACTCAATAAAACGAACAGCTTTATAGACTCTTTCAGAAAAATCGATTTCACTCTGAGGATAAAACCGGCTGGTGGGTTCATTTTTTTTGATACGGATAAAATCAGCCAGGGGGATAAAATTGGATGGGTCAGACCCTTTAGTGTCGATTTTAAACGATTTTACCATTGGGTTTGAGAGTACTCTTTCGATCATTGCCGTAATGGTGACCCAATCGAATAGTGTAATAAAGGACACTCGGCTCATGTCCAGTTCGACCACCGGTTTGTTTGTGGTAAAAGCATCATGCCACCCGTCGATCAGTTCCTTTGTCCATCCCTGCCCGGGGTACCCGACTCTTATTGTCTCAGTAGCCATCTACATGTTCTCCATAACAATATTTTTCACTAAAAAAATTTAAACTAAATTATATCAGTTATGAACATGGATGTAAATATACAATTAAAAAAAATTCAGTGATAAGGTACTTCCCACTTAAGTGCAGATAAAAAATATAGAAAAGTATCCGGGAGGGAGCGGGACAAAATGCGAAGCGGTGAGTGGGGTGAAATATTTTGATTGTCCACTGATATCTGAAAATTTTGCCACCAGGGTGCCAGGGCGCCAGGATGTCAAGACATTTTTTTCTTCGCGTCGCTTTTCCCTTAGCGATCTTCGCGGCTCAAAAACAAGCCCCCGGGCAAAAAATGAATGCATCATTGACATATCACGCCGAGTATTCTAAAATAAACCCATGAATGCAATCCCAAAATACTTTAATACCGCCGGCCCCATCAACCGGGAGGGAAAATACAAGGGAGAAAAATCGGCCCGGTGCTTTTTTGATTAATTTGGAACCGCTGCGCGAGCCAGGAGGCCAGCCTGTTTTTGTTTTGAATTTTGAACCTTTACGTTTCGCTATTTTGAGTTTGTTTGTAATTTGTGGGTTGTAATTTGTAATTTACCCCTTATGAAGGCATCAACACTATTTTCAAGAATTTTTTATCATTTTTGATCTCTACTTTGAATTGTTCCGACACCGGCGAACCCGCCGACCAGATGATCCGGCCGTCGCCATTGAGAATTACCGGACACAGGTTGCGCATTTCCGACGGCGTACCTGAAGCCCGAACCATCTCATAGACCTTCTGCTTAACCGTGGAATTGATTTTTATATATTTATCCTCTCTCCGCGGATTTCGCACGTTTAAAGGAAAAACAACCCGGTCGGCAGGCATTATAATCTCATGGTTGTTCCACGGTTTTTGAAAAGAATGAATCTCCTGGATATGGAGTTTCTGTTGGATTTCCTTAATTTCCAGCGCCCCGGGCTCATCCACCCGGTAACAATACCCGGGAACAGTTAATCCCGCCGGGAAAATATACCCTTTATGGAACTTTAATTCCAGGCCCGGGATGGCCAGGCCCCGCATCGATTGCGCCAGCGTGCGAACAGCTTCGATATGGGCGAAACCGATATTCAACAGGTTCCCTTTTAATAACCGGATATACTCCCGGATCACGTGCCGCTGCACCGCCAGGTGATATTCTTCCAGGATATGAAAGGGTAAAATTTCCCCCAGGATTAAATGCTGATCCAGGATGGCGCCGGCAGTCTCACTGAAATACTCGTACTCTTCCTGGATAATGGAGACGGTTTGAAAAATATGGTTATCGATATCCGGTTCGATTTTCTCGATCTCCGGCGCCAGGTGATGACGGATTCGATTACGTAAAAATAGGTCCTCTTTATTGGTGGGGTCCTGGTAAAATTCGATGTTGTTTCGTTGGATAAATGAGAGTATCTCCCCCTGCGAGAACAGCAGCAGCGGACGAATAATGTTGTTTTCCTTTTTACTGGCAATGGCGCTCAGCCCCTGGAGTCCGCTGCCCCGGAAAAGTTTTATGAAAAATGTTTCAGTAAGATCGGACCGGGTGTGGGCCGTGGCGACTTTGGCGTTGGCGTGCCTGGAGGAAACTTCCTGGAAAAACCTGTACCTGGAAAGGGAGGCGGCGTGTTCGAGATTTAGGCCGGTTTCTTTTTTGAATTGGCCGACGTTTTTGGAACCGGTGACCAGTTCGACGCCCTGGGTTTCGCAGAAAGAACGAGCCCATTTTTCTTCGGCGTCGGCGTCTTTTCGGAGTCCGTGGTTAAAATAGGCGGCAATGAGATCGAAAGGAATATCTTTTTTTAATTCCTTTAATAAGAGGAGCAAGGAAACCGAGTCTTTGCCGCCGGAAAAGCCCAGGATGACCGTATCATGGGGAATAATAAGGGAGTGCGCCCGGGTATTTTCGAGGAACGAAGGGTACAGTCGTTTCATATCATTAAAGAAAAACAAATAGCGGCGGAGGGACTTGAACCCACGGCATATCGGATATGAGCCGAGTGCTCTACCGACTGAGCTACGCCGCCATTCGATGGATGCATTATACCCTATTTCCCCAAATTAATCAAGATAGGGTTCATAATTTTTTTCTATGAAAATAGCCACGATAGCCGCGAAGAACGCGAAGGACCGCGAAGAAAAAAAACTTGGTGTCTTGGTGCCTTGGTGGCCATTTATATCAGGGGGTGTCCGGGAATTCGAAGAAAGATTCTTCGCTCTCTTCAGTCAAGAAGAACAGTCGATATTCGTTCGTGCCGTAGTCAGTCACGATCATCATTCTATTATGATCCGGTGTTCCCGGTTCTTCTACCAGGTACTTCATTCCCGGTCTTTTTTCGTTTTCGAAGAATGAGTCCCAGTATTCAGGTCCCCATCCGGTTGCCTTGCCGCCGCCCAGTCTAAAGTAAATTTTCTTGAATTGTTCTTTAGTAACTTCTTTCATGTGATCTTGTACGAAATTCCTCTTCAATCATTTTGCCATCTTAGCATGAAAAAGAGGGTTTTGCAATTTTTTTGAAGACCTGAAGTTTTTCAGGAGGTTCAGGGGGCCCCGCGGCGCGGGGAGCCTATTAAGGATTTTTCAAAAAAGCCCCCCGGGCATCAGGTTGCCAGCGGTGCTGAGTAAGCGTCTTTGGGTGATGATCATGCGTATCCGGGTGCTGACTAATCGTCTTTGCGTGCTGATCGAGTACCTTTGGGTAATGAGTGAGCATCTTTGGGTGCTGAGTAAGTGTTTTTGGGTGCGGAGTGAGCACCTTTGGGTGCGGAGTGAGTACCTTTGGGTGCGGAGTAAGAGTCTTTAGGTGCGGAGTGAGCGTTTATAGGTGCGGAGTAAGAGTCTTTGGGTGCGGAGTGAGCGTTTTTAGGTGCGGAGTGAGCACCTTTGGGTGCGGAGTGAGCGACTTTCGGGAGCGGACTAAGGGACAAAGGGAGCGGAGTAAGCGAATAAGGGTGCGAACTAAGCGACAAGAGGTGCGAAGCGAGCGACTATGGGTGCGAATCCGGCGACAAAGGGAGCGAAGCGAGCGACTAAAGGTGCGAGCCGAGCGACAAAGGGTGCGGAGTGAGCGTTTTTGGGTGCGAAGTAAGCGTCTTTGGGTGCGAAGTAAGCGACAAAAGTACGGAATAAATGGTTTCAGGTTTTCAGTCACTTTTAAACTGTCTCCCGGAGAGTATGATAATGCTGCCACCAAAAGGGGGGAAAGATAGATGTGAAGAAGAGAAGAAGAGAAGAAGATAAGAGAAAAGCAGGGAGGGCCGGAGGCCCAGACTATAAACGGGCGAACACGGGGGCTCGCCCCTACTTTGCGGTCCTTCGCGTTCTTCGCGGCTATTTTCCCGGGAAGCTTCACTAAGAAACTCAGGAGTTCCGAACATAGGAAGCAGGGATATAGGGAGAAATATTTTTTTAAAAAAGTGGTCAATGGGGGTTGACATTCATTCTTAAGGTGTGTTAAATATATTCTTCCAGTGAAGCTGATGATGATTAAGAGGAGAAAATCAAGGTTGGTAATGCGAACAGGGGTAAGGTTAGGCCCAAAGGGCGGTAGCTTAATCGGGATTAGAATTGGCGATAATTATTTGAGCGGGATATGATTTGGTTAGGTGAAAAGTGGTTATTAAAGAAATGATGAAGGATGAATGAAGGCGGCAGCATTGACCCGGAAAACTTTTGATAATATAAAAATATGACCTAAAGGAGGTTTATAATGTTTTTTAGTAAAGGACTCGATGGGAGTGATCTCCCAGACAAAACCATATGTCTCACATTTGATGACGGTCCCGGTTCGACTAACGGAGATGGGCCAGGACCGCAAACCCTTGAACTTGCAACATACCTTTATGAGAAGAGAATTCCAGCCACTTTCTTCGTCATTGGGACGTTCGCAAAGAGTAAGATTGCTCTGCTTAAACAAGTCTCGAAAATGGGTCATCTCATCGCGAATCACACGTTCGACCACATGTCATGTAACGAAGGAACTGGGGTGCAAGCAGCAAAGCAGATCATTAAGACTGATAAAATAATTGATAAAGTTCGAACACCACTGAGACTGTTTCGACCTCCATACTTAACTTGGCACTGGACAGTTGCAGGGCAACTGAACTGGACTGCGGCCAGTCGGGACATCGGGCCTGTTTGGTGTGACATTAGTGGTGACGACTGGGAGTGTTGGCAGCAGGGACAGGATGCCACAACATGCGCTAATAAATATTTTAGTCTCATTCAAGATAAGTGCAAGGGAATCGTGCTCATGCACGACTCCTCGTGGGAAGGGGATATCCGGGTCAACAACTTGACTTTTCAAACTGTAAAAATACTGATCCCCCAACTGATAACAAAAGGATACACCTTTATTCGACTCGATTCCATTCCACAAATTGTTGATGCCGCAAAGATTTCGGTAATCGCCCTTAAAGCCCCAAATGGAAAGTACGTCTCGCCTCAATATGGAGGCGGAGGTGAAGTCTTTGCTGACGGGCCATCCGTTGGTGCATGGGAACCACTTGGGCTCATTGATTTAGGAGGCGAACCTCCAAATTCAGGCGAAAAAAATATCGCCTTGCGCTGCCTTTCTGGACATTATCTATCCCCGCAGGATGGTGGCGGTGGGATAGTCCTGGCTAATGGCTCAGCTATTGGTAATTGGCAAAAGTTAACACTGGTTCCGTGTGTAGATATAGATAATGTTTGGGATAAGGATAAATTTGCGATCCGCTGTCCAAACGGCCAATATCTTTCTGCACAAAATGGAGGCGGTGGGGAAATCCTGGCCAATGGCCCGGCAATCGCAGCATGGGAGAAGTTCACGGTAGTCTATTAGTGTGCCGAGCAAACACATCTCTCTTGCTTCCTCATCCGCAAGAGGCGAATTAGGTGCCAGACAAAAATCGGTAATTAAAACCAGCCGGGGTTTGAATACCCTATAGTTTCAATTCAATGTCTGAACCACAGATGGCACGATAGCGCTGATTACATAGATTATAATAGATTCAAATCAGAAAGTTCTTTATCTGCGTCATCAGCCTTATCAGCGTAATCTGCGGTTAAGAAATTTTTTTGTCCGTGTTCGTCCTTGGCGCATCGGCCCACTTTATTTTATCGAATTTACAAAAGGGTATTTCAGTATTTTCCAATTTTAGGTTACAACCGGGCAACCATTCAAATTATTTCCCAATCTTCTTCCGCAACACTATCAAAAGGATCTTTGTACTGTACCGATTTACCCCGCAGCGGATAAAGATTCTTTTGGTTTAATTCGATCAAAGGGTGACTTTTCACAATCACTTCAACTCTTTCCTCCCCCTTTCCTGCAAACCCTTGACAAATCTTATCCGGTGCAATAAAATGAAGGCATGAACGAAACAATAAGAAATACTGATCAAAAACCATATCGAAAACCGGTTCGAATATTCGAAAATTCCGGCACTGTAAACCCGGCAGAGTCCTATTATGTTCACCTGGAAAATGTAAGCAATTCACAAGGGCAGGACATTAAAACCATGGTGGACCGGGGCCGTTATTTTTCCATGTTTGCCCCAAGACAGAGCGGCAAATCTACATTTATAGAAGAAATTTACAATCAATTGCACCAGCATCCTACCTATTTGGCGCTAAAATTAGATTTCCAATCCTATAGAAATATAAGCAAATCCGCTTTTTATTCAGAGATCGAGAGATATTTTTATAGAAAATTGATCGACAGATTAACCGACGTAAAGTGCGAAAATACTGATGCGATTCAAAAATTTTTATCTCATCACCATCTTGTCGATCATATTTCCTTTAAATTTTTGTTCGATCAATTAAATCAACTCCTTCCATTTAAAAAAATGGTCGTTCTCATCGATGAATTCGAGGGAACTCCAGTAAGTGAATTAATGAATTTCCTAACTGTAATAAGGAGTTTGTACCAGGAAAACAAAGACGTGAAACAAAAGGCCCTATACTCTGTAGGATTGGTGGGGCTTCGCGATATGACCAAACTTTTAGTGGACGATGCCACACCGTTTGATTTCGCGGATACAATCGTACTTCCGCCATTTTCTTTGAAAAATGTTCGGGACCTTTATGCTCAATATTCAGAAGAAACAAACCAACCTTTTACGGACGAGGCTGTAAAAAAGATTCAAGCGGAAACCAACGGTCAAACCTGGCTGGTTAACCGGTTGGGCACGATACTAACTGTTAATATTAAACCTGGAACAATTGAACCCATCACCGAAAATGATGTTGATATGGCTATCGAAAGACTCTTATATGAGAGTAATGCTCATTTCCACAATCTATTTCATCAGGCGAAGGTTTACAAAGATGCATTTGATAGGGTAATATCGGGTGATTCCCCATATATGCCTGAAAACGAAGATCAAAGGTGGTTGGAATTGTATGGTCTTATAAAAAATGAGAACGGATATGCGGTGATAGCCAATAATATTTATAAGAAGAGATTTTCCTAAAACTTTTGTTTATGCAACTACTCCAGGTAATTCATTAATGAGAAACGCTGGATGCGCGCCCCAGCTTGAAGCGCCGCCTGGAGCGCCACTTCCTCACGGGAAAGATTGGATATGGCCTCTGCCATATCCGCATCCTCCAACGACGACATCTTCGCCTGCATGGCTGTCTTGAAATTTTCCAACATCCCCTTTATCTGCGTTAAATGAGAAGTTTTATTGCCGATAGTCCCTACCGATTCGCTGATTTGATCGATCAATTGATTCATGCTGCCGATCTGGTTTCCAATGCCCGCGGTATCATTCCTGCGCAGCGCTTGAATCAAAATGGAAAGCCGGTCAAAAATATCATTCTGGTTCACGAAAACCTGGTCCCCAGGTACATTGGTGGCCAAAGTTGCAGAGAAATCCGCCTGGATATTGATCGTGTCGCTGTTTCCCTGGTAGCTTACCACGCCCGGTATCCAGATGTTATTGACGGCGTCCCAGGTATCCGCGGCTTTCACAAATGGAATAGTATCCGAGGCTGAACCGGCAAATATATAATTTCCCATGAATTCCGTATTGGCGTAATTCATTAGCTCATCTCTTACCTGGTCGATGTTGTCGGCAATGATGCGCCTGCCTTCCGCGCCGGTAGATTCCGACGCCCCTTGCTCCGCCAGGCTGACGACGCTGGAAAGTAAATTCTGCACCTGGTTTAACGCGGACTCGGACGCCCCCAGGAACCCGGAAGCTGAATTTATATTTTTTTCGAATTGATCGATTTGCCCTATCTTGCTTCTTAACGTCAATACATACGCCATATCCGCGGGATTATCGGATAAATGGTTTAATTTCTTCCCGGATGTGGTCTGACTTATGGCCTCATCGTACCGGGTCTTGGTGCGGGTCAGGTTGAAAATAAAATCGCGGTACCATGTGCTTTCAACAGGTCTCATGGCCATGGTTTACCTCCTTAATTCTCAGGTTATTTTCATTAAAACGTCGGTCAATTGATTAATAACTGCCATAAACTGGCCCAACGCCTGGAAAGATTTCTCGAATTGCATCAAGTTGGCGGTCTCTTCATCAAGAGAAACGCCGGAAATGGAATCTCTTTTATTTTCCAGGTAAGTGAGCATGGAGCCGTTGGCGTCGAATTCGTATTGGGCGGTGCTGCCGGCATTCCCCACATCGGCATAAAGGGCGTGCAGGTATTCGTGGAAAGTGCCGTAATCGCCGGAACCGCTGTTATCGGAGTCTACGACGTTATTGGCATCCATGAGCTGGGCAATTTGCCGGGCCATGTCATTGTTTCCTACTGCGCCGCCGACGCCGGCCGTGGGCAGAGACGATGCGGCAATCAAACTAGAGTCTGCCGCAATAGCTGAATCGACTTCGAAGGTATTGGCCGCACCCTGGATATTGGCGTATTCCCAATTGGGGCCGCCGGCCGCAGCAAAGGCATTATTAACCGTGACGGTATTACCGACTACGGTCGAAACCAAACGGGTTTCGCCATCGATGGTCAGCACATCGCCGACATTAAGTGTCCCCGCGACGCCGGCGCTAAATGTAACCGTATTTCCCGCCACGCCGGTAACCGTTACACCGGCGGGGGCCGTACTCATCCGGAAAAAATCACGCAGCGGCGCAACAGCGTCGTTCAAACCGTACCCTTGTTGGTGCAACGCGTTGAGATTGTAGATTAATCCACCGGCCAGTTTATTCAATTGTTTCTTATATTCGGGGATATAGCCGTTTCTTTCCCGCCAAGCGTCGCCGACGGCGGGGATGGTTGTAAAATTGGCGGTCACGACCTGGTTCCCGGCAGGAAGCTGCGTCACGGACCGGGTCTCGCCGTTAATGGTAATAAGATCGCCCACGCTCAGGCCATGGGCCTGGCTAAAGGTGAGGGTGGTCAATCCTCCGGCGGAGGCGGCGGCGGTAATTTGCCCCGCCCCGGTAACCGTTTGCCCGTCCCTGGCTGTGATCAAAGCCCCCATCTGGCCGTTGACTACTTCGGTGGTAATGTTTAAAGGGGGGAGCCCGTATTGTTCGATGTAAAGATCGTAATAATTGGAATTGTACTGGTTTCTCTGCACCGATAGCTCGTTGACGCTTGAGTAAGAAACCAGCGGCCTGCCGGCTACTTCGACGGTCACCGAATGGTTGGACTGTTCGTAATAGAAATTAATGCCGATTTTTTCAGACAAATCGCGCAGCCGGCGTTCCCGGGCGTCCAGCAAATCATTGGCCGGGTTGCCCGAAGCTTCGGCGTAAGCGATTTTTTCATTGAGCACAGCAATCTCATTGGCGATGGAGTTAATGCCATCCACCAGCGTCCCGATGCCGGAATCGTAGACTTCCTGCTGGTCGGTCAATTGTTGATACGAATTCCGGGTCGCCAAAGCAAACGATTGGGCTTTGCTTACCAGGCTGTTCCGGGTGGGGATATCGGTGGGGTTATTGGAAACATCACTCCAGCCGTTAAAAAAGTTGGACAGGGAATCGGAAAGCCCCAGGCCGTTGGCCTCGTCGAAAAGCGCTTCCACGGCGGCCATGGCGCCGCTTAACGATTCATAATAGCCTTTAAATTGTTTCCGTTCCGTGATCTGGCTGTCGATAAAACGATCGCGAATGGAGCGGATGCCGGCCAGGTTGACTCCCCTGCCGCCGTCTTTCAAACCGAGTACCGAAGAGCTTATGCTTTCCAGGTCCACCACCTGCCGTGAATACCCTTCGGTATTAACATTGGCGATGTTGTGGCCGATAATCTGGAATACTTGCTGCTGGGTTAGTATCGAATTTTTACCCAGTTCAAGGGCTGAAAATAGATTCATCATTTCAAGCCTCCCCGTAAAAATTCCTGCCCGGCGTGTAATTATGGGACATTTCCACACCCCTGGCCGCGGCGGAATAATCGTTCCGATACAGGAAATTATTAAACCGCTTAAACTTGTTTTGCAGCTTTGAAAAATTATCCAGGTAAATGGAAATTTTTAATAAGAGCTTTGAGATTTCATTGGTAATTTTTATTACTTTAGCGCCGGTTTCTTCAAATTCCCCGCGGCCCAGGTTCACCAACATTTTGAAGGTCGCCTGTCCCGGCGGGATATTTAATTGCCCTGCGATGGATTCTTTGAAGCGGTTCTTTTCAAAAAGAAAACGGGCTGTTTCCAGTTCGTATTTTTCCATGAAGTCGCGGAACTCCGGTTCATTGATTTTCCCGGTGGTAATCATATCCGGGACGCCCACGAGGAATAGTTTTATTTTTACCAGGTAGTCATATTCTTCGGCCAGGAATTTTAAAAAGTTCTCAAGAATTTCATTCATTGTTCAACTCCGTTTCACGATTCATCATAGCAATTACTGTGCCATTATGGAAGCATTTTCGCATGGGGTTGTGGGGGAATGGGGGCGGTTATTTGATAGAAAATATTGCCCCTGGGGAGGAAAAAAATGCCGGGATTAGAAAAAAGGAAGCGAGGAAGAGGAGTATAAAAAAGTGACAGGCAGGAAAATCCCGTTACCCTGTTAACCATCGTTCATCGTCTGTACATGCGAACCCTTTCTCTTGACAATATTCCTCTGCATCCTGCGTAAACCCGGTTCGAGAAAATATAAATCCGATTGCTTTATCCGGATGCTCCGCTGCTTTCACTTCGCGATACTTCCGTTCGAATTCGATGGCCTCTTCTTTTGAAAACTTCTTTGAGTCGCGGTTTTTGACTTCTCCGATAAGCGAATAATCGCCAGGCGACAATGCCTGTGCATATACGTCGATATTAAATCGTTTCGCACGATCAGGGGAATAATCGTAATGCCATACCCGCACATACTCACAAAAATTAAAATCTCCCGGCAAATACCGCGTCATCGATTTCAACAGGTTGTTATCTTCCCTGCCGTGTGAACGCAATCGATTCATAATCAAATACTCGGCAAATAAACCTTTCTGGTTATTGTACTTTCCCAGCAGGCTGTCGTATTGGGTTTTCAGTCTTTCAAATGCCTGCCCATACTCTTTCCTGATGGTCTTTATATCAAATTGCCCTATCTCTTTTTCATAGACGCCCCGGAATACTTTGTCGAAAATATTATCCTTTACCCCCCGATAATCAAAATCGGTTTGCCCCTGTTCGATAATATCGGATTTGACAAGGGCTTTGAGTTTTTTCTCTAATTGGCCGTCGGTCATCTCGAGGTTCAAATCCCGGCGGATTTCTTCCCGTGTGAGTTCCCGGTCGCGGTTCTTGCAAAGATGAAGAACCACATTCTTTGCATTCCGGTCGTTGATCAATGGAAATGCACTCGCTATATATTCCATCCAGGTTAATTTAATCATTCCACGATTATCCAGGGTTTCATATTCCAATGCATCGGTAAGTCCTTTTGCCGTAGTGAGGTCTTTGTTTCGAATCGAAGAACGAATGATGGAACTGATATAAAAGGGGCTGCCTTCCGCCATTTGCGCCATCAAATACGCGGTCTCTTCCGTAACAGGGACCTCGAAATGTTGGGAATAGTTATATATCATTTCGATTGCTTCTTCTTCGGGCATATTGCCGAGGTAATAATATCGAAACCGTGACGGCAACATGGTCATTAATTCATGCATCAACCAGCCCACCCAGCTCCCGGAAACCAGTAACGGTGCGATTTTACTTTCCGCCGTACTTAGATAGCCCCCGGCGAGGGTATTGGCTACCTTTTCCTTGTCTTTATCCCAGTAGATCATGGCATTTAAAAACTGGAATTCATCGATCATCTGGACGATAAATTCGTTTTGCCTTTCAGCGATTGTTTTGGGGGCCTCTCTTGCAATTTCCCAGAGCATATCGATTTTTTCATGCGTTACGGCATAGGCGGCGCCGTTAATGATTCCTTCCAGGTAACCCAGACCTTCTTTCTTAACGATTTCGATCACTGTCGTAAAGTCTGTTGTGTTTTCCGGGTTCAGGTACTCACGCTTCCGGGTTTTGAAGGCGATATATTGGTAAATAAACTTGAGGAAAAAATCCTGGCAAAAATCAACCATCCCCATTTTGGTCTCTTTGACCTCATAATAAAACGGGATGACGCCATCGTTTTTGAAGAATGTGATATTAAACAGTCGTTCCAGGATGGCGGTTTTTCCCATTTTACGACGAGCCAGGAGAGCAGTACTCTGCGATTTTTCCAGTTTTATATCGTTGATCCACTTGAGAAAAAAAGTCAATTCTTCTTTTCTCCCGGTGAACAATTCCGGTTTTCCTATTCGTTCTTTTCGTATGTATTCCATAATTCATTTATAACACGAATGAAAGAAAATTTCAAACCCATAAGCGATGGGATTACGCGGATACGGGGCAGGCCAATTTTCTCGGGTTTCTCATCATTTACGATTCCCGCCGCCAGAGCAATAAGATCGGCCAAAACGAGACGGTAAATATCGGTTCAAAACAAATCTTCATGGTTTGGGTGTAAGATCCAGGGGTTCCACGCAGGGCGCAAATTGGTAGGATTAGGGGGCAGGGGTTAATCCTCATTAACAATTAACAATTGACAATTGACAATTAACTGGCAACCCTCCATTTTTTAAGCGGGTGGCACCCGCACCCTATTGTAGAAACATTGTAGGAGGTTGGGGTTCGTTGCATCATCCGGCTCGGAACCTACAACGATTATGGGCAGGGCCTTTTTGCCTTGTGTTTAATCTTCCTCAGTTTTTCCAAATAGGCATTGACATTCTTTTCCCGGTGTGGTAAAAATATTTTCTTACGGAAAAGCTGACAATGTATAGAAAGAGGACATTAGAGTTAGCAGGGTTATCGGGGGTGGAACTGAGAGTGATACCCTCTAAGGGCAGGCGTTTACCTTTGATAGGCTATACTTTTCCCCCTTTTAGCAATGAATCCGTGATATATTTATGTCGAAAATTTAGGTTCTTTCTCATATCAAGTGGGTAAGCCTACTTTTGTATAGTCCAATTTTCCAGTAAGTAAGTAGATCATAATCTTAAAATTTTTAACGGTTCGATATCCTCTTGCCTTTGCTCTGGCAG